>Ga0315902_10013304_pt1 | contig 10646 bp, 16 predicted proteins | sample LakEriMetagenome_9_FD_203523 | JGI IMG/M metagenome (GOLD analysis project Ga0315902, IMG submission 203523) | Freshwater fungal communities from buoy surface, Lake Erie, Ohio, United States - Buoy 12 MA117 | ecosystem: Environmental > Aquatic > Freshwater > Lake > Lake biofilm | place: USA...
TGGCCTGGTAGCTCAGTCGGTAGAGCAGAGGATTGAAAATCCTTGTGTCGGTGGTTCGATTCCGCCCCGGGCCACCAAGAAACACTAAAACCACCTTCGGGTGGTTTTTTCATGCCTAGCCCCTTAGTTTTAATCACGTCATACTTCAAACATAAATAACCAGTAGAGTGTTAACTTAACTTTTAAAGGGGATCTACATGAATCGTATTAAGGGCGTATTAATTAGTTTGATCGCTGCTGCTACATTAGCTGCATGTGCGTCGATGACGGGCGGAGCCATGGCGCCATATACCAAAGTAAATGATGGCATGTTAGTAGGTAGTAATAATATGACCCTGTATACCTTTGCCAAAGATGCGGCTGGTTCAGGTAAGTCTATGTGTAATGGCCCATGTGCCACCAACTGGCCACCACTATTAGTTGATGGTAGTCCAGCAGTGTCTGGCGATTATTCTGTAATCACTCGTGATGACGGCAAAAAGCAATTAGCATTCAAAGGAATGCCCCTGTATTTCTGGGTTAAAGATACCAAGCCAGGAGATAAGACTGGAGACGGCTTCTTAAATGGTGCTTGGAAAATTGTGAAGATGTAATAGTAGCAAGCAGGATTAAGCATCCTAGGCCCAGGCCGATTCCGCCCCGGGCCACCAAGAATCTCAATAGCCCACTTGTTGGGCTATTTTCTTTTATGGCTTGGTAGGCTTAGACGCCATTAGAGTCAGATGTCCCCAGTATGACCTGTCCTTTAAAAGGACATGTCAATTATTCATCCCTGCGTCAGTCGATGTCGTTTAAAACGACATTACAAATATATACGCATAGACGTATGTATTGAACTACTTTCTTTGATTCAGATTGCTTGACCCCCATTGATCCAGTTGTCTCTGATTATGGGCGGCCACACCTTCAATAGAATCTTGAGGTAATTGTTTGAGGCACTCTGCTAATGCTTCAGGACTGAGCTTTTCGGCAGGCTTATTTTGTTTAATCTCTTGTGGCGATTTGCCATCCCAAGCAAAGGGATTATTAAATGATGGAGGATCAGGTAAGCAATCATCGCTGTAAATGGGTGTGTCATCAGTAGCAAATGGTGAAAATGAAATTGTCTTTTCAAAGATGAGTGGTTTACCAGTTGGCGTGGGTGGTGGCGGTGGCATTGAATAAATGGCTTTGCGAGCCAGCACCTCTGCTTTATCAGATGTCTTCCAAAGTGTTTCAACTCTAGTGATGCTGCCATTTGGAGCAATCTCGATTCTAAATCTCACTTGTCCTTGATCGACACCTTCAACAGCTGTTCCCATCATGCTACGCACTTGCTTACCCCAAGTGTGTCTGTAGCCTTTACTATTTTTTAATGTGTATGTTGAGGCAAAAGCCCACTCTTCTGCTGTTGGGGCATTTGGGGCGGCTTGTGTTGCCGGAGCTTTCGTTGTGAGCGTTTGATTCTTTTGAATGTTGACGGGCTCTTGCTTTTCTTGCGGCTCGTTCAGCTTGATAACAACGACATCATCTTTAATTTTTTTTAGCGGCTTTGCTGTTGATGGAGCCCATAAAAGTAGAAAGCAAACGTGTAAAGCCAAAGATAAAATAATTGCCGACTTAAAAGCAGACTGTGGCGTTTGAATAAGGCGATTAAGAGGGAGCAATCACTACTCGTCTTGTTTAGCTAGCTTCAAATTCATATTGAGCCAATTGGGTATGCCATCTTCTGCTCGTACTGCCTTAAATCCTTTTTCTCTGAGGCGCTTTACAGCTTCATAAGACAGTACGCAATAAGTGCCCCTACAGTAAGCAACAATCGTTTTAGATTTCGGGAAGTCGCCTAGGCGCTCTTCTAACTCTTCAAGGGTGATATTGAGCGCCCCTTCTAGATGAGAGTGAGCATACTCTTCACTAGGTCGCACATCTAAAAGCGTGATTTCTCCACGCTTAGCTAATTTAAGTACTTGATTAACTGGCATGCCTTCTAAGCTATCGCGCGAGGTGAGGTACTTATTAACGAGGCTATCAACTTCTTCAATGTGGCGTTGCCCAACACCTTGTAGCTTTAAGAACAAATCAATGACATCAGAGTCTGCTATTTCATAAACAATGGATTTACCTTGTCTGATCGTGTTCACAATGCCCACTTGTTTGAGTACTTGTAGGTGCTGAGAGACATTGGCAATCGGTAGTTTGACCTTCTTTGCTAAGTCTTCTACCGCTGTGGGGCACTGAATAATGAGCTCAATAAGCTCTAGGCGAACTTCAGAACCAAGGGCTTTGCCTAGTTTGGCGAACTGTTCGTAAAGTTTTTGCTTGAAAGTAGATTTTTGTTTAGGCATAATCATTCAATGATTTTATTGAATATAAGCGAGGGTGTAAATGCTTAAAAAGCTCGTGGGTGTCATTATCTCTTTGTTCTCATTAAGCGTTCTCGCTAACAGCCCTGTCCCGCTAGAGATTAACGGGCAAAAAGCCTTGGTATTCATTAATCAAGATCCTCCTGGGACTAGATGTAATACCAATGTTCAAATTGCCGCAGAGATAGCTAATGCCTATCGACTGCCTATTTTGATTCTGCCTCAAACAGCTGTTCCGCCATTGACGCCAGCTCCTTCAGTTTGGTACAACGGACAAAACATAGCGGCAAGTGGTGGTGCTCACAATGGCATGGTGAGCTACCAAATCATTGCGGACATTCTGGAGATAGAGGGAACTACTAAGCAGAAGAAGCAAGGTAAGTTATTCAACGATAGCGTGAGACCTGAATTCGATAAGTTCAAATCAACAATTAAGACTGGAAAATAAATGAGAAAACTATTCATTGCGCTTGCGCTCACATCATTCATAGCAAGCCCCACATTTGCTGATAATAAGGCTATTGCTGTTGATGAGATGGCGGGTTATCTTGAGTTTGTGGACTATGGCGGCGCCACAATATTTCCTGAGCAGATACCCGCAGAAGAATACAAGAAGATGATGGTGATTGATGCTAGAGATAAGGCTCAGTTCGATAAGAGTCATATTCCTGGAGCAGTCAACATTGAGTGGCGCCAAGTCTTGGCACAAAAAGATAAGATTCCTAAAAACAAGCCCGTCTTAATCTACTGTAATACCGGCAGTCTCTCAGCTCAGGCAGGCTTTGCTTTGCGTGTTGCTGGCTATGAGAATTTGCGCATTCTTCAGGGTGGGTATGAAGAATGGAAATCCAAGGGCGGAATGGACGCATATAAGAAGGCTGTAAATAAACAACCCAAGCACTAGCAAATGAACAAAAAAGATCACTGGGAAAAGGTTTATGGCGACAAGGCACCAGATGCGGTGAGTTGGTATGCGCCACACCTAGAAACCTCTTTAAATCTAATTGATCAAGCTAGTGCCAATAAGAGTGCTGCCGTTATTGATATTGGTGGTGGCGAATCTACACTAGTGGATGACCTTTTGTCTGAGGGTTATGAGGACATCAGTGTTTTAGATATTTCTCAAAAAGCAATTGATGTAGCTAGGGATCGCATTGGCAAGCAGGCTGATAAGGTTCACTGGTATTGCGCTGACATTACACAGGCAACATTACCTCAAGGCTATTTTGACGTTTGGCACGATAGAGCAGTCTTTCATTTTCTAACTGAAGAGGCTGATCGAGCAAAATATGTAGCGCAAGTCATGCGCTCAGTAAAGCATGGTGGCTATGTGATTATGTCCACCTTTGGACCCGAGGGTCCAGAAAAGTGTAGCGGCTTAGATGTGGTTCGCTATGACTCAGAAAATCTTCATGGACAGTTCGGTAAGACATTCAAGCTAATTGATAGCTCAACAGAGCTACATCAAACTCCAATGGGAACTACGCAACAGTTCTTATATTGCTTTTGTAGGATGGAATGATATTTGCGTTGTCGTTTAAAACGACATACAGTTCATTATCAATTTGAATAAGAGGCAGACATGACAACTTCAGCTTTTCAATTTGGCGAAATAAAGCCTGAATATCCAGTCGCAGTTTTGAATGAGCGAACAGTCAGAGCGGCCGCAGGTATTTTGTTTGTATTTGCTCTGATTTCATTTATGAATGCTTGGCTAATGGGAAACTTTTTCCCTACCAAGGTATTTGTTTGTGCCTTTCTCATTGAATTTACGATTAGGATTTTCATTAACCCCAAATATGCGCCTGTCATGATTTTGGCGCAGTGGTTGGTTAAGGGTCAGCAACCTGAATACACGGGGGCTCCACAGAAGCGTTTTGCTTGGTCAATTGGATTTATCTTGGCCGCCACAATGTTTTATTTGATCGTACTGAAAAGTGTGGTGGGCCCTATCAATATTATTGTTTGCGCTTCCTGCTTAGCGCTGATGTTTTTTGAAACCTCTTTTGGCATTTGTATCGGCTGTAAGATTTACAACCTTTTTAATAAAGCCCAAGCCCAGCTATGCCCGGGAAATTCTTGTGATATCAGCATAGAAAAACAAAACAATATATCCAAGGGTCAATTGCTAATACTGGTTTTATTTGCTGTCAGTGTGTTGGCTATCTTCAATTATTTCTCTGGCAGCTCGAATGAGCCCACATTATCAGCAGCCCCTAACGAGGTGATGAATAAGGAAGTAGACGCAAAAGAGGTTGAAAGATGTAAGGTACCTGATTTTGCTAAAGCCATGGGGCATGAAGAAAAGTGGAAATTACATAACAACTGTAAATAAAGAGTCAGGCATCCTCGGCCCTGGTCGATTCCGCCCCGGGCCACCAAGAAATACCAAAACCACCTTCGGGTGGTTTTTTATTTATATGGCCTGTGTTTGGTGTGCCTTACAGTATTTGATGCTGTTGGACTTTTCCTATCGCTGTCTATTTGTTCGAACCCTGCCTAACCTATCTGGCCATCTACCGTGGCTACTTGTAATGTTGTTTTAAACGACATTTTTTTGAAACATCATTTCTTTTTACGCAACTCCAAAGAATCAGAATGTTTTTCTAATAACCCTTCTTTTTCTAATGTGGCAATAGCTCTATACAGAGCCTCATGTGTAACGCCGATCTCTGAAGCCATCGATTTGAGATCAGACTGAAGTGTTAGGACGCCATTTTTTCCTTCATCCTCAATTAGATGAATTAACTTACTTCGAATATCTTTTAGGCCTAGTCGTTCAGATTGTGTTCGCAGGCGCATGATCTCTTTGCTAAGTAACCGTACCCATTTGATTGAAAAATTGCCATCGGCAAGTGAATCTCTTAAAGATTTAATGGGAAGCGTAATTGCTTGCCCATTGTGAGTCGCAATAGCATCACAGTGATAAGCATCAACTAGCAAACTAGCTTCACTGATAAAGCCGCCCTTACATCTTTGTAAGATTGTTGGCTCCCCATGGTTACTGATTCTAGTAAGAACAGCTTCGCCTGAAACAATAAAGAACATGTATTCAGGTTTTTTGCCGTGATGAAAAAGGTAATCCCCTTTTTCAAAATGATGGGTATGACATTGCTCTAAAAGCTCTTTAGGTAGGAGATCCCTTAATAGTTCAGGAATATAGATGTCCATATGATCGAAATCATACGCCCTTTGGCTGATTGAGCGAATAATCAATCCATACAAAGGAGGTTGATATGGAAACAATCAATTTAACTGTTAGCGGAATGACTTGTGGTGCTTGCGTTAAGCATGTTGAAAAAGCCATTAATTCAATTGTTGGGGTTGAGAAGGTTGAAGTAGACCTTACCTCTGGCGAAGTCAGGGTTGAGGGCAATGTCTCGCAACACGTAAAAGAGATGATTGCGGCTTTAGAGGAGAGTGGCTATCCAGCACAAGTGAGTACAGGCGTATCTAGTAAAGCAAAAAGCAGATCTTGTAAGAGCGGCTCAAGCTGTTGCTGTAACTAACTATATGAATAGGAACTTCAAAATGAAAACTGTAAACAAAGTCATAATCAGTATTGCTACTGTCATGGGTCTTGGATTGGCTGTAGCCTATGCTCAGCCAGGGTCTATGGGGAATATGGGTCATGGCAAGGACTCAGGCATGATGTGCGGTCAAATGATGGAGCAAAACGCCAACATGAAAATCATGCGCGAGTTAATGACTCCAGCAGAAAGACTCGCCATAATGGATAAGATGATCGATGCCAAGACAGTAGAAGAACGTCAGGCAATCATGACGACTACACATACAGAGATGGAAAGGCGGGCCAAAGAAAAAGGCATTACTTTGCCAGCAAAACATAGCCCACAAATGATGTCAGGTAAAAACTGTGGATAAAGCAGTTGAGCATGATTAAAAATCACCTTCGGGTGGTTTTTTTGTGGCTTAGCAGGATTGAAGTCCATTAGTCTCGAACGCCCTCATCAAGGAGCGTCCTTTAAAAGGACAAATTCATTATTCAACCCTGCTTCAGTCGATGTCGTTTAAAACGACATTCTTAAAGCAAATCAATTCCAAAGCCCTTCATCAGCAAAGTAAACAGTCCAAAGCAGATCATGATTGCCACTATGCAGGCGCCCATAGTCATCCAAAATCCCAATCTTGGAAGCAGGTATGGAAATAATAGAAACATCGGCAATGTTGGAATCACATACCAGAAGGTGTAATACGCGTGATTGGCAATTTTATCTTCTGGCTGGTTTTCAATGTAAAGCCATGCAAGTGTTAGAAGAGTCATCAGCGGCAATGCCGCAATAAAGCCACCCAACCTATCACTTCGTTTGGTAACTTCAGAAATGAATACAACCATTCCTGCTGTTAGTAAGTATTTGGTGATGATCCAAGCCATAATGGCCCCTTAATGATTTAGAGTAAATAATGGCGAAAATTAATATTTAATAAGCAATATGTATTGCCTAAGCATTAAGTTAAAAATGGTGCTACAATGATAAATATGTTGAGAAAGATATTTTTAATTTTGATGGTATCGCTTTTGCCAGTCCAGGCATGGGCGGGATTAGACATGTCATTTAAACATCAAACTAATATGACTGGTGTGGCGGCACAAGAAATTTCTCATAATTGCCATCAAGCCTCAGCTTCAAATGAGGAGGGTGTCAAACTAAGCGCTCAGTCCGAGGGCAATGGTTGTAACTCCTGCGCACTTTGTGTTGGATTTGGTTTCATCCCCACTCATTCCAGCTTTAATCAAATCACATTTACTGCGATTTTTAATTCCGGTAAGACTAGTTTTGCTAGTCGTGATCTCTCTGCTCTAATCAAACCACCCATCCTTTAACTCTTCTAGCATAAGTCCGCCCAAAATTTGGGCTAGATTCTTATTGGAGAGTTAAATTGAAAAAAATTGTTATTGCTGTACTAAGCCTTGCTATATCTCAGGCATTTGCTAATCCATCTTCATGGATTGAGCAAAACAAACTTGTTGGTGAGATAGGGGGTTGGAGGGTTTATTCAAAGGAGCAAGTCTTACGCGAGAGCCCTGCCAATCAAAATATATTTACTTTGAATCAGGCAATTGAGAGAGCATTAAATCAACAGCTTGATTGGACTAATTATCTTCGTGGCTCCGAGTCAACATCCGACTACTATCTCTTAACGCCTGCGCAACGCTCAGCATTACAAAAGCGTTCATCAATTATTTACGATACGACTAAGTCATATTATGAGCTGGTAGCACTTAAAGAAAAGCTGATACATATGGAAGATGTTCTTGATGCTGTAGAGGCAGCGTCTGAGCTCAGTGCTCGTATGTATAAGGTTGGGAATATTAATGAGCTGGCGCTTTTAAAGCAGAACAAGGCTTTATACAAAAAAAGGCTTGAATACAAAGCATTACAGGGCAAATATCTAGAAGCAAAGGAGCGTTTCATTCAGCGCATGAACTTTGATAGTCGCGATGTCAGAGTGGATGTTGATGCTCGCTTACCAGAACCGCCCAAAGAGCAAAGAAAGTTAAGCGCTAAAGAGTTAAAAGCCATTGGACTAGGGGACATCAATAATCCAGAGTCAGTAAAAACTCGCTCAACAGCGCGCCTCTCTTACGAAGGCTATTTAGAAAAATATCAGGGCGTTAAATCATATAAAGAAGAAATCTTACCAACTCAGAAGAAAATTTCTGAAGAGAATTTACTGAGATACAACGGCATGCTCATTGATGTGTTTCATTTGCTAGAAGATGTAGAAACTCAAAGTAAAACTGTGATGGACTATATCGATGTCAATACAGCTTTTTTAATTCAGTCTGCTCGATTAGACAAAGATCTAATGGATGTCCAGATGGATTTCTCAAATATTAATGTGAGGTAATCAATGAACACACGTAGAAAATTTTTAACTGGGGCGGCAGTGACAATGGCTGCGGCTGGTGTAAGTCGTCATGCTTTAGCGGGTTTGCCTGAGCCAGTAATCCAAAATAGCCCAAATACACAGAAACCATTGATACCGAATAGTGGCCGAGACTACAACCCAGTTGTGACTTTAAATGGATGGACCTTGCCATGGAGAATGAACAATGGCGTTAAAGAATTCCATCTTGTTGCTGAGCCTGTAGTGCGAGAAATGGCCCCAGGATTTAAAGCACATTTATGGGGATATAACGGACAGTCGCCTGGCCCAACAATTGAGGTTGTTGAAGGAGACAAGGTGAGAATATTTGTTACCAATAAACTGCCAGAGCACACATCAATTCATTGGCACGGCCAGCGTTTGCCAAATGGTATGGATGGTGTAGCTGGTTTAAATCAGCCAGCCATTCCATCAGGCAAAACTTTCGTTTATGAATTTACCGCTCGGCGTCCTGGGACGTTTATGTACCACCCGCATGCCGATGAGATGACTCAAATGGCGATGGGCATGATGGGTTTTTGGGTAACGCATCCAAAAGTCAAGAATCCCGACATTGATGAAGTTAATCGTGATTTTTGTTTTCTGTTAAGCGCTTACGATATCGATCCAGGAAGCTTCACCCCAAAACCAGCAACCATGCTCGACTTTAATATCTGGTCATGGAATAGCAGAGTCTTTCCTGGAATAGATACATTGAATGTTCGATTAAATGACAAGGTTCGGATTCGTGTTGGTAATTTGACAATGACAAACCATCCAATACATCTTCATGGCCATGAATTTCAAATTACGGGCACAGATGGTGGGCCGACTCCAAAAGCAAGTCGTTGGTATGAAGTTACGGCTGATGTTGCTGTAGGGCAGATGCGCCAAATTGAATTCTTAGCAGATGAAGAGGGAGATTGGGCATTTCATTGCCATAAAAGCCATCACACCATGAATGCGATGGGTCACGATATGGCAAATTTAATTGGGGTTGATCACCGCGGATTAGCTGGAAAGATAAAAAAAATTATTCCAGACTACATGGCTATGGGTGAGCGAGGTATGGCTGACATGACTGAGATGGAGATGCCATTGCCAGTTAATACCATTCCAATGATGACAGGTGATGGCCCTTATGGCTCACTTGAAATGGGTGGCATGTTTACTGTATTAAAGGTTCGGAAAGATCAGGCGCCTAACGACTATAAAAATTCTGGTTGGTTTAAACAGCCAGCAGGCACTAGGGCGTATGAGTGGAAGGGCGCCATGCCCGCAGCCAAGCGCAGTAATAATGCTGGCGAATCAGCGATGAATCGCGTTCAACCCAAACCCGAGGTAGAAGTACAGGTTAAAAAGCCAGGTACTAATAATCACAAACACTAGGAGCAAAAAATGAAAATAATTTATTTAATGATTGGTTTAGCAATATCTCAGCTTAGCTTTGCTCATGGGGATCAGCATAAAAAAATGAATCAACAGGCATCCTTTCAACAAGAGGAGTGGGGTATTGGCGGCATAAAGAATGAAGTGAATCGAACTATTGCTATATCAATGGGCGATGATATGAAATTTAAGCCAGAAAAAATCAATATCAAGGCTGGTGAAACTATACGCTTTGAAATTAAAAATAACGGAAGGCTGTTACACGAAATGGTAATTGGCACAAAGCAAGTGCTTGATAAGCATGCCGAGATGATGGTAAAGCATCCCAATATGGAGCATGATGAACCCTACATGGCACATATCTCACCTGGTAAAAAAGGTGAAATTATTTGGAAATTTAATCGTGCTGGAAGTTTTGATTTTGCTTGCTTGATTGCCGGGCACTATCAGGCTGGAATGGTTGGAAAGATTGAGGTACAGCAATGAAAAAAATAATAACCTTAATGATGTGTTTAGTAAGTTTTGCTGTTGGAGCTACCGAGTGGACTAAGGGCGAAATTCGTCGTGTTGATGCTGAAAATAAGAAAGTCACCATCAAGCATGAGGAAATTAAAAGCCTTGATATGGCGCCGATGTCCATGGTTTTTAATGTTGAGACTACAGAAGTTTTAAAGGGAGTTAACCCTGGGGATCAAGTTGAATTTGTAGCGGAGCAAAAAGGCACTAAGCTATTCGCAAAGCAGTTTAGAAAAGTTCAGTAGGGGGCCTAGTTGAATTTAATTAAAGATGAAATGATGAAAACTGTTAGATCAGTAAATCAACAAAGAAGGCTTATTTCTTTTGGCCTAGCTTTGTTGCCGACATTGAGTTTTGCTGTGACTGAAAAGCAAGTTATCACGATGTGGCGCGGCCCAAAATGCGGTTGCTGTAAAGATTGGGCGGCGTACTTAGAAAAAAATGGTTTTAATGTAAAGGCAATTGATATCGGCAATACTGAAATGCGCCAAAAGCTGGGGATGCCAG
>Ga0315902_10013305_pt1 | contig 10645 bp, 8 predicted proteins | sample LakEriMetagenome_9_FD_203523 | JGI IMG/M metagenome (GOLD analysis project Ga0315902, IMG submission 203523) | Freshwater fungal communities from buoy surface, Lake Erie, Ohio, United States - Buoy 12 MA117 | ecosystem: Environmental > Aquatic > Freshwater > Lake > Lake biofilm | place: USA...
GGTGAACTCCGCCGTGAAGCGGTCTGCCGACAGCGGCGTGACGACAGCCGGCGCGGCGGTCCGCTGGGCGCGGCATTGCACGAGGCAGTCGAAAGGTTCCGTTGGCGGTGCTTCCAGCCAGGTCGCGTCGCCGGCCACGAGCCGCGTTTCGGGCACCTCGCTCCGCGGGCCCACGACCACGCGACAGGTCTCGGGCTCGATGCGAATCACGTGGAGCGGCGTGCCCACGGCGATGCCGAGGCCCTGCCGCTGCCCGACCGTGAAGTGCTCGATCCCAGGATGCCGTCCGAGGACGCGGCCACTCGAGTCGACGATCTCGCCCGCCCGCGAGCCACCGAGCCGGTGGGCGACGAGCCGGGCGTGCTCGCCCGGGGCCACGAAGCAGATCTCCTGGCTGTCGGGCTTGTCGGCCGTCACGAGGCCGAGCGCGGCGGCTCGGGCCCGTACTTCGGCCTTCGCCAGGCCGCCGACCGGGAGCATCATTCGTCGCAGCCGGTCTGGGCGAATGTCGAACAGCACGTACGACTGATCGCGGGCCGCATCGAGGCCGCGGCGGAGCGCGGGGCCGCTGGGTTCCTGCTCGAGCCGGGCGTAGTGGCCGGTGGCGACGTGTGTGGCGCCGATCGCGTCGGCGTGGTCGAAGAGGCGGCCGAACTTGATCCACGAGTTGCAGCGGACGCATGGGTTTGGCGTGCGTCCGCTGCCGTAGTCGGCGGCGAACGCGTCGATGATCCGCTCGAACTCCGCCGAGAGGTCGAGGGCGTAGAGCGGGATGCCCAGCCGGTCGGCCACGCGGCGGGCGTCGAGGGCATCGGTCGGGCTGCAGCAGCCTTGGTGTCCCGGTCGCGGCGACACGATCGCCAGCGGGTCGGCAGCATGCTCCGGCGGCAGGGCGGGCGCGGCATGCCGCATGAACACGCCGACGCAGTCGTATCCCTGCTCGACGAGCAACGCCGCGGCGACGCTCGAGTCGACGCCCCCCGACATCGCCACCACGACACGGCGGCCCATCTCAGTAGACGATCACGCTCTCGACGCGGTGCGGCGCGAGCCGCTCGCGGCCGCCGAGCGGCGCGATCTCGACGAGGAACGCCGCTCCCACGACGTGGCCGCCTCCCGCCTCGATGAGCTTCATGCACGCCGCCGCCGTCCCGCCCGTGGCCAGCACGTCGTCGACCACCAGCACGCGGCCGCCGGCTGGCAGCACGCCCTTGTGCATCTCCAGCCGGTCGCGGCCGTATTCGAGGTCATACTCGTGGGAGATCGTGTCGGCCGGGAGCTTGCCCGGCTTCCGCACCGGGATCAGGCCCACGCCGAGTTCGAGCGCCAGGGGGCCCGCGAACAGGAAGCCACGGGCCTCGACCGCGGCGATCGCCATCACGCCGGCGTTCCGCCACGGTTCGGCCAGCGCCTGGATCGCCGCCGCGAAGGCCCCCGCGTCGGCGAGCAGCGGGGTGATGTCGCGGAACAGGATGCCCGGCTTCGGAAAGTCGGGGATCGGGCGGATGTGGCGGGCGAGGTCCATGCGGAGAGTGTCGACGATCAGGCGCCCTGCCGCAACCTGATCCGCGCCCGCGGCACCCCCTCGATCTCCGCGGCCAGCGTCGCCAGCGTCTCCGACTCGATCTGCCGCACTCGCTCCCGGGTCAGCCCGAGGCCGGCCCCGATCTCCTTGAGCGTCATCGGCTCGCTGCCGGTCAGCCCGAAGCGAAGCTTGATGATGGTGCCGGCCCGCTGGTCGAGCTCGTCGATCCGCCTGAGCACGTGCTTCAGGGTGTCGTCGTCGAGCAGCACATCCGCCGGACAGCGGGCGTTGCTGTCCTGGATCAGCTCGCCGAGTGACCAGCCGCCTTCCGCCTGCTCCACATGCGGCGTCGACTGATGCACGTGGATCGCCTTCTTGATGATCGGGAGCTTCTTGCGGGCGAGTCCCAGGCTGCGGGCCACCTCTTCCGGCGTCGGCGCCCGGCCGAGCGTATCGAGCAGTCGGGCCGTCGCCCGCCGCCACTTGGAGAGGATCTCCACCATGTAGGCCGGAATCCGGATCGTCTTGCCGGAGTTGATCAGCGCCCGCTTGATCGACTGCTTGATCCAGTAGCTCGCATACGTGCTGAACCGCGTGCCGACGGTCGGATCGAAGCCCTCCACCGCCCGCAGGAGCCCGAGGTTGCCCTCCTCGATGAGGTCGGGCAGCGGCAGGCCGCGGTTGGCATAGCCGCGGGCGATGTTGACCACCAGCCGCAGGTTGGCCCGCACCATGTGATCGCGGGCGAGGGCGTCGCCCTTCCCGATCGCGACCGCCAGTCGCTTCTCGTCGTCGGCGGTGAGCAGCGGCGTCTCGTTGATGTCGCGCAGATACGTCTCCAGGGGGTTCTGGACGGCGGTGGGGCGAGACGTGCGGCGTGGGGACGGCATGGGCTGGTGTGTGTGGGGCGAAGGTGGTGGATGGCACGGCGCCGATGACGAGGCGGGCTTGCGACCGCGGCGGCGATGCCGGAGACGACCGGCACAGCGAAAGGTATCGGCGGCGGTCGGCGACAACTGCACAAGCCTGACGGGCGAGGCACACCGCGCGGCTCGTGCCGGTCGCAGCGGCCATGCCGCCGCCGGCTACCGCGTCGCCGCGTCCTCGTGTCGGACGGCGGCCGTGCCGACGGCGCGGTCGAGAAACTCGACGAGCGCACCGGCCGCGGGGCTGCCGCGTCGCGGCGCGAGATCGCCCGCCCCCGCGTCGAGAATCACCAGGTCACTCGAGACGCCCGCGCCGCGGAGCGCCGCGTCGAGCCGGTCTCCCTGCTCGAGGGCGACACCATCGCCGCGGCCGCCATGCACGATCAGCGTGGGAGGAGCCTGAGCCGTCACGTGCACCAGCGGGCTTGCCCGTTGGGCCGCCTCGCGAAACTCGGGCAGCGGCCCACCCACGAGCCGGCTCGCCGCAGAGCCCGCGCGATCGTGGCTGCCGCCGAGCGAGGGCAGGTGCGTCGGCGCGTCGAACATCGCCACCGCGGCGACGTCGAGCGCAGCCTCGTCGGCCGCGCCATCGGCGGAGGCTTCGCGGATCGGTTGTGACTCTGGCGAGGCGAAGGCGAGCAGGGCCGCAAGGTGCCCGCCGCCTCCCGTGCCGGCCACGCAGATTCGCGAGCCGTCGATTCCCCAGGTTTCAGCCTCGGCGCGGATGGCTGCGAGGGCGGCCCGGCAGTCGTCGAGCTGCGCCGGAAACACCGCGTCGTCGCTCGATCGGTAGTCGATGCTGGCGACTGCGAAACCCTGCTCGACCATCCAGGTGATCGGGCAGTCGGCCTTGCTGCCGGTCCGCCAGTCGGGGCCGTGAATCCAGACCACCAGCGGCACTCCGCCGCCGCTGCAGCCTTCCGGCAGATGGAGATCGAACCGCTGCCGCGGATGCTCGCCGTAGGACTGATCGGCGTGCACGATCGCCCGCGGCTTGGTCGCACCGGTGATCAGGTCGGCTGCCAGGGGAGCGACGATCGGATTGGCCATCGGCGGCTCCTCGAACACGTCGACCGGCGTCGCCGGAGAGACTGGCGCCGGCCGCGTCTCGACGGTGACCGGGTCACCCTCGCCGCGGCGGATGATGCGCCGCTGCGCCCGGCGGCTCGTTCGCCGCGCCGGCGGGAGTTCGACGGGAAATGGGGCGTCGGCAGTCGGCCGCGGGTCATTCTGCCAGGCAAGTTCGACGCCGGACCAATCGATGGCGGCGACTGGGCCGCAGGACAGGCACGCCAACAGAAGGGCGACGGTCGTGACGACGGGCGTGGTCATGGGCGGGGCCGCGTCTCCTGGGAGTCGCGAGTATACCTCCCGCCCGGGGAGGCCCCGCGCCGCCCCGCAGGGGGGCGGCGCGGGCCACTGAAATCATCCGCGGCGGGCCGGAAGCTGGCCGCTCGGCGTCAGCTCGTCGATGATCCGCGGGATGTACTTGGCGAGCACCTCGGCGAGCTGGTCGCGATCGATGCCCTTGGAGCGGGCGTACTGGTCGAGTTCACGCTGGCCGAAGGCATCCTCGATCTGCCGCCGGTCGACCGGCTTGTTGGGGCCGGTGCGAACCCACGAGTCGACCTGATCACGCATGCCCTTCTCCTCGAACTGCTTGACGACCTCGGGCAGCTTCTGCGCCGACCCGCCGCCGAAGATCTGCGAGAGGATGTCGCCGAGATCGTTTGGCGACGGCATGCCCTGCGGGGGCTGCTGCGGCTGCTGCCGCGGCTGGGGTTGGGGCTGCCGCTGCGGCTGGGCCTGCTGCTGCGCCGCGCCTTCGATGACCTGCTTGAGGATCTCGCCGAGAATATCCATGGTGGCCTTTTCATCGCTGGAGAATCGATCCATCGTCGGCAACGCCGACGCTGCCTTTGCAGTCTACGGCCGTCCTGAGCCCGGGAAAAGCAGCCGGTGTCAGTCGAGCGAAACCGCTTCGCCGCCGGCCCGGGTCGCGAGCTGGCCGAGAACCAGTGCCGACGTGTCTTCCGACACCAGCCGCACTGAGCCGTCCGCCATGGCGATGTTCGAGCCGGCGGTGTGAAAGCCGTAGAGGAGCCAGCCGTTTTCATTGGAGCCGTTGACCCGCATGAGCGCCGTGGGGATCGGGCCTGCAGTCGGGCCCGACGTGCACCACGCGGCGGCCTTCTCGCCGAAGCCATAGGAGTTGTCGTTGGTCGCCCAGGCGCCGCCCTGCGCCCGCGCGCAGCCGGCGCCCGCGGCTTGGTCGGCGTTGGCCGGGTAGCGGGTGCGTTCCCGCCACACGTCCTCGCGGCCGGCGCACTCGCCGAGCAGGATCGTCTTGGAGAGTCCGTCGGTGATCTTCGCCATCGTGCACTTTGGCCGGGTGGCGGTGGCCCCGCAGTTCGTCCATGCCTCCGTCGCCCCCGGTCCCGCCGTCACGGTGCCGGCGGGCAGGCCGGCGAGCGTGTTGAAGTTCGTGCCCGTGCCGCCCACCACGAAGTAGTCGCCGCACGCCCCGGTCTTCCGCGGGTTCTCGATCTTGTCCTGGATCCGTGCTGGAAAGGGCGAGGAAGGGCATTGCAGCACCGGCAGGATGGTTCGGGCCAGCGCGCGATTGCCGGTCGCGCCGTGGTCGAGCACGCCCGCGGAGCCGCCGTTCGGCGCGGAGCCGTCCTGATTCTCCCACCAGTTCCGCGACTGATCGTAGGTTGCCATCAGCGCCGCTTCTTCCACGTAGGGGAGCACGTCCGGGGCCCAGCTGCGGTGTGCCATCTTGGGCTCGCAGGCAGTGATCGCGCCGGAGAAGAGTCGCTTCAGCGGAGGCAGCATCCGTTGGGCGGTTTCGTAGGTGTGAAACGCGATCGGGAGTTGACGGAGCTTGTTGGCACACGCCGTCCGCTGCGCCGCTTCCCGCGCCGACTGCACCAAGGGCAGAAGGAGGCCGATGAGCGTGGCGATGATCGCGATCACGACCAAGAGCTCCACGAGCGTGAAGCCGCGGCGGTTGGCGTTGATGGTGGTGGGGCGGTGCATCGCGGCGACGGCGAAAGGCGGAAGCGTCACCGAATGCTATCGGCGGCCCCACCCCGGGAACGCGGGGAATCCGTCCCCACGGCCGGTGAAGTTTTCACCAGCGGATTCTCCCCGCCAAAAAGCCCCGAGCGCCAGCGAGGGGATCACGCCCAGCGTCCAAAGGGAGCCTCGCGATCCGCGACGGCGAGTCCCCATCGCTCACGCGATTGGGCTTCCTGAGTTTGGGTTGTCTTCAGGAAGCGTAACCGCGTGAGCGGTACGGTGGTTTTTTGGAGGCGACGAGTCCCCATCGCTTACGCGATTGGGCTTCCTGAGTTTGGGTCAGTCGTCGAGGCCGAGCTGCCGGAGTTTGGTCCGCAGCGTGGCCCGGTCGAGGCCGAGGAGTTTGGCGGCGGCCGTGCGATTGCCGCCGGCGTGGGCGAGCGCCTCGCGGAGGAGCGTTGCTTCGACGAGCCGGACGGCCCGGTTGTGGAGGTCAGGCTCCGGCAGACGACCGAAGGCGGCGCGGGCCGCCGCGGCCCAGTCCTTGATGGCGGTGTCGACATTGCGGCCGGCGGTGTCGAGGGGCCCGCCTGTCGTGGCGGTGATCTCGCGTGACGGCAGGTGCTCCGGCCGCAGCACCGCCCCGCGGGCGACCACGGCGGCATGCTCGACGGCAGCCCGGAGATCGCGAACATTCTCCGGCCAGTCGCGGCCGAGAACCTCCACAAGAAACTCGGGCGACACCGCGGGCACGGCAGCCGCATGCGTGGCGGCGGCATGCCGGGCAAGAAACGACCGCACGAGCGGCTCGATGTCGTCGCGGCGGTCGGCAAGCGCCGGTAGCGCGATCGGAGTTGAGCTCAGGAGTGCGGCCAGGCGCTGGTCCAGCGCGAGCGCCTCTGGGTCAAGCCTGCTCGCCACGATCAGCCGCGCATCGAGCGGGTGCGCGGAGCCGTCGCGAACGAGTTCGCCGGTCGCGATCACGGTGGCGAGGTGCGACTGCACCTCCGGCGGTGCCACCTCGATCGCCTCGATCAGGAGCGTGCCGCCGGACGCGAGCTCCAGAAGCCCGGCTGTGTCGTTGCTTCCGAAGACTTCGCCACCGATCGCGGTGGCCGCGAGGGCCGCGAGACTCGTGGCGACGAACGGGCCGTCCGGCCTGGGGCCGTGGGCGTGCACGGCGCGGGCCGCGAGATCCTTGCCGCTGCCGGCAGGGCCCGTGATCAACAAAGGCCGCTCGTCCGCGGCCGCGGCGGCGATCCGCTTATACACCTCCTGCATCGCTGCTGAAGAGCCCACGAGCGGCGGCGGTGTCGCGTCGGGCTCGCCGGCAGGCTCGTGCGGCCGATGGTGTGCGAGCGCCCGCGCGACCACCGCCGACACGTGCTCGAGGTCGAACGGCTTCACGAGATAGTCGTAGGCGCCGGCACGAACGGCGCGGACGGCCGTGTCGAGATCGCCGAACGCGGTCATCACCACGATCGGCGCCGGGCCTGTCTGTCGCAGGTCGGGAATGGCGTCGATGCCATCGCGTCCGGGGAGGCGCACGTCGATCAGGATCGCGTCCGGCCGGGAGCGGGTCGCAGCGGCGAGGGCGTCGGCCACGTTCGCCGCCACGTCGACCGCATGCCCCTCGTCGGCAAGGAGTTCCCGCAGACTCCATCCGATGGCCGGCTCGTCGTCGACGACCAGGATGCGGCTCATGCGACGGGCTCCTGGTGGCCGTGGGTGGCGGCGATCGCCGCTGTGGGCAGCGCGATCGTGAACCGCGTGCGGCCGTCGGCCCGCCGCCAGGCGAGCGTGCCGCCGTGCTGCTCCGCCACGGCCCGGGCGACCGAGAGCCCGAGGCCCACGCCCTCCTGCTTGCCGGTCACGAACGGCTCGGCGAGCGCGGTGCCGAGTTCGGGTGGCGGTCCCGGTCCGTCGTCCTCCACCGCGAGTGTGACGCGGCCACCCTCGAACTCGGCGGCGATGGTCACGTGGCCGCCGCCGCCGGTGGCATCGATCGCGTTGAGTGCGAGGTTCACCAGTGCCGCCCGCAGCGCCTCGCGGCGGCCTGTCAGGCTCACGGCGCAGTCCGGGCCAGTGGTGAGTTCCACGCCGGCATGGGCGCACCGCGGAGCCACGAGATCACGGACCTCGGCCACGAGCGCGTCGACATCGACGGCCGCGGGCTCCGATGCCGGAGGCTTGCCGAGGGCGAGCAGGCCGCGGACCTCCTCCTCGACGATGTCGAGCTGACGGCAGGCGACGGCGAGGCTGTCGTCGGGTCGGCGGTCGGGATCGCCACCCGGGCAGCGCCGGCGGTGGAGGTCCATCGCGAGCCGTGCGCCGGTGATGGCGTTTCGCAGTTCGTGAGCGAAGCCGGCCGCGAGCTGGCCGAGCAGCCGCTGCCGCTCGCCGGCGATGAGCCGCGCCCGGAGCGACTCCAGTTCGCCACTCATCCGCTCGACGCCCGCGGCGAGTCGGCCCACCTCGTCGTCATCGGCGTCGGCGGCCGCGATCCCAAACTCGCCCTGCGAGATCCGCTCCACGCGGCGTTCGATCGCAGCGATCCGTTTGGCGATCCGTCCGGTGGTTGCCAGCCCCATCGGCACGAGCAGTGCGAGCGTGGCGGCGGCGACGGCGAGCACCGGCCAGGCCGCCGACCAGGTCGTGGCTGCGAGACTGTTCACCGGCGTGAGCACGAACGCCCGTTCCGGTCGCACGCCAGCGGCCCGCACGATGGCGACGGCATGCCGCTGGCCCCCGATCGTGATCACGTCGCCGTCGCGTGCCGCTCGCAGCGCGGCCGTCGACTTCTTGAGCTGCTCCGGCTCAAGCGTGGCGGCGGCGGGTCCGTCGGCTGTGTCGTTCCAGACCACCAGTTCGCTGCCGGTGAGATCGCCGAGGGCGTCGAGCACGGCGGGCACGAGCGCGATCCGCGAGCGGTCGAGAGCGGCCACGATCCGCTCGCGGCTGGTCCTTGCGGCGACGACGGCGCTTCGCGTCGCCAGCCAGGCCGCAAAGGCGACGTTGGCCAGTACCGCGATCAGCACCAGCCCGACGACCGGCCAGACGAGCTGCGCGGAGAGCGTGCGACCCGGAAGCGGCATGGAAGGCTCGACGTGGATGAGAGGCGACCGTCACCCATCGTACCGGCCATAGACCCTGTCAGCCGCGCGACCGCCGGCTGTCTCCTGACCGTATCATGGCGGCATGCTCTCTCGCGTCGCGGTCCCCTGCCTGTTTGTGTTCGTCGCCGTCGCGGCCTGCGGTGAGGCTTCCGACGTGCCCCGCGAACTCGTCTCCTTCGGGCCGCCGTCGGCCGAGCCGCTGTTTGCGGGCGGTGGTGAAGAGGCCTGGGACCGCGACCTGCGGGAGCGGGGCTGGATCCTGCGTCACGGCGGCCGGTGGCACCTCTGGTACACGGGCTCCAATCCCGATCGCGATCCGGTGCGGCGGCTCGGCCATGCGACGAGCGCCGACGGACTCAACTGGATGCGTGGTGCCGGTCCGATTCTATCCGACCGCTGGGTCGAGGACGTCTGCGTGGCGCAGGCCCGCAGGTCGGGCGTCGAGCTGTTCCTCATGGTCGCCGAGGGTGAACACGATGTCGCTCATCTGCTCACATCGTGCGACCTTTCGTCGTGGCGACCGTGCGGCCCACTCGACATCCGCCTCGCCTCGGGCGTTCCGATTCCCGCCGGCCCGCGGGGCACGCCCACGCTCTGGCTCGATCGCGGTCTCATGTATCTGTTTTATGAGCGCTGGGACGATGGCGTCTGGCTGGCCACGTCGAGCGACGGCCGTACGTTCACGAATGTTTGCGACGAGCCGGTGCTGGCCTGCGGTCCCGAGGCGTTCGACCGCCACGGCATCGCCGTCGATCAGATCGTGCGGTTCGACGGTCGCTGGTATGCCTACTACCACGCCAGCCCCGATCCCGCCCGGCAGACGTGGCAGACCTGCCTCGCCGCGAGCGATGACCTCGTCCACTGGGAGAAGTGGGCCGGCAATCCGGTGATGCCGGTCGACCCCGCGCATCCCAAGCGGTCGAGCGGCACGCTCATCCACGATGGCGAGCGGCTGCGGCTCTACACCACGCACCCCGACGTCCGCGTGCGGTTCTCCGTCGATCCCGTCGCAGCCCGCCGGTTTGCGCGGGTCGGGCGCGATGTTCGCGATCAAGCCAAGTAAAAGCCGACCGGCCGTGAGGCCGCGGGCGAGGTGCGTTGGGGGCGGGGTCTGGTGGCGGTTCGCCCCACGCCTTACGGCGTTGGGCTTGTACGGAGAATGAAAGCCGACCGGCCGTGAGGCCGCGGGCGAGGTGCGTTGGGGGCGGGGTCTGGTGGCGGTTCGCCCCACGCCTTACGGCGTTGGGCTTGTACGGAGAATGAAAGCCGACCGGCCGTGAGGCCGCGGGCACCCCACGCTGGGCGTGGATCAGGCGGTGACCGGGTCGATGAACATCGCCCGGGCGTTGCCGTGGCAGACGCCGGCGACCACGGCGTCGAGCCAATCGCGGCGGTCGGGGAGCCGGCCGCTGGCGACGTCGCTGCCGAGCAGGTCGCAGAGGATCCGGCGGAAGTATTCGTGTCGGGGATAGGAGAGGAACGACCGTGAGTCGGTCACCATGCCCACGAACCGGGCGAGCAGGCCGAGGTCGGAGAGCATGTTCATCTGGTCGCGCATGCCCCGTTCTTGGTCCATGAACCACCAGCCGCTGCCCCACTGCATCTTGCCGGGGATGATGCCGTCCTGGAACGAGCCAGGCATCGCGGCAAACACGGCGTTGTCGGCGGGGTTGATGTTGTAGAGGATCGTGCGGCCGAGGGTGTTTTCCCCCGAGAGACGGCCGAGGAAGCGGATCAGCCCCGGCCCCTGCGTGAGGTCGCCGATCGTGTCGCAGCCGGCGTCGGCGCCGAGTCGCTTCGCCAGCAGCAGGTTGGGATCGCGGAAGGCGCCGAGGTGGAGCTGTGTAACGAAGCCGCGGGCGTGGTTGAGACGGGCCACGTGGAGCACGATGGAGGTTGCGAAGCGGTCGGCCTCTTCGGGCGTGGCGGCGGTGCCGGCCATGGCCCGCTGCCAGATCGAGGCTGCTTCTGCGTCGGTGCAGTGGGTGGCGGCGAGCACGTCGAGCCCGTGGTCGCTCGCGCGGCAGCCGGCGGCGGCGAAGTCGGCGTGCCGC
>Ga0315902_10013308_pt1 | contig 10644 bp, 2 predicted proteins | sample LakEriMetagenome_9_FD_203523 | JGI IMG/M metagenome (GOLD analysis project Ga0315902, IMG submission 203523) | Freshwater fungal communities from buoy surface, Lake Erie, Ohio, United States - Buoy 12 MA117 | ecosystem: Environmental > Aquatic > Freshwater > Lake > Lake biofilm | place: USA...
TCATGGGCGGAGCGCCATCGCGCTGGAACTCTTCCACGCTCTTTCCATACCGGGCAACGGTGGCCGGATCTTCTTTGCTGAGGTCGAGGGCGTCGACCAGCCGCGAGGTGGTCAGAATGCCCATCGCTTGCTGGGCGTAGACATCCATGCTCTCCATCACTCCCTTGGCGTCGGCCTGCCGGCGGAACCGGTCCAGCGACTGCATCAGCGAAGTGCGGTCTTTCAGCTTGTCGAGCGTCACCCCTTGCAGAACCATGCTGTCGGCGGTGCTGCGGGCTTTGCGCCCCAGCAGGTTGAACGGCGCATGGGCGACCCCCAGAAAGCCCCCGTCGCCTGGTTCACCCCAGGTGCGGTTGCCCGTCGTGTACATGAGGGCGAGGTGCGGGGGAATGGCGTCGTTCACCGGCCCCTGGCACTTCGAGACCCAGGCTCCGCCAGCTGGCCAACCTCCGGGAGGAACCCGGCCACCCCGCTTGCGGCCCGTCATGCACTGGTAGCCGTCGTGGCCGCCGTCCGAGTCGGCCAGCGACCGCACGATGACGAACTTGTCCATCATCTGGGCCATGCGGGGGAACATCTCGGAGACTTCAATCCCCGGCACATTCGTCTGAATGGCGTCGAATTCTCCGCGGATTTCGCGGGGTGCCTGGGGCTTGGGATCCCACATGTCGAGATGCGGCGGCCCACCCGGCAGATAGATGTTGATGATGGCCTTGTGGCCCAGACCGGCCCCCTTGGTCTCGGCCCGCAGCACGTCGGTCAGGGAGATCCCTCCCAGGGCCATCCCACCCACCGTCAGAAAGTCGCGCCGCGAGACCCCGCTGCAATCCGCCTGACCAGGCAACGCCCGTCCGAGAATCGTGAACATCGTCGGATCCTTTCTCGTTCTTTCTGTCGCAGTTCGGTGGTCCCAGTCGCAATCGCCTACGCACCGTCACGTGGTTCGGCTGGTCCCGCTTCATCCATCGGCGTCACTTTATTTGATCGGCTGTGGGAGGTCAATCAGCTTCGGCCGGTGGGGCCCCTCGTCGCAGAGCGCCTCATCGTTTCGATCGGAGGCGGGGCGCGGCACCTCGGCGGGGCTAGCCGCGGGTCCAGGCTGGGCGGCGGAAGGTTGGACGCAGATCCCAGAAGGCCCAGGGGACCGCGATGGCCGCGAGGAGAAATCCCCAACCCCCACCCGGCAACCAGCCCCACCACATCAGGCCGGCCAACGCCAGCGTCAGGCTGCCCCGGTTCTGCAGCAGTTTCCAGAGTGGTGTCAGCCACCACACCAGCAAGGCCAGGGTCAGGGTGGCCACTCCCAGCCCTCCCCAGCGAATCCGATGTCCGGGCCAGACCGTCAACCCGGAGATCACACCGCCGTTCCGCCACTCCTCCATCGCCCGGGGCGATCCCACCGCGATCCGTTCCGACTCCCCGCGTGCGGTTGGGGGAAGAGTCAGCCGACCCCGAAGTTCCCCCAGCTCGGTCCCGGTGATCTCCCGCCAGGGGGGGGCGATCGACAGCCAATTCCAGGCGTCCGAATTCCAGATCAGCGTCAACCTTTCCAACTCGGCATCGGTCACCCTGGGAAGTTCGGGGAGTGGCTGGGGCCAGAGCGGCGGCGGACTGTGGGGGGGGGGCTGGGGCAGTTGCCAGACCGCCTGCAGCAGTCCCTCATCGGTGCGGGCCGGGACCACGCAGGTCCATTGCGGGCCGTGGGGTGAATTTTCTGCCCGACATTCGAGGGGCGCGCCGTTCCACTGCACCGCCCGGACCTCGGCCCCGCTGGGAGCCGACCAACTGAGGCGGTGGGATTCTCCTGGAGAGAGCCAGAGGCGGACGAGACAGGTCCACGGAGGGGTGGTCGGGGCGGCCAATTCGAGCTCGGCATGCCGCACCACGAGGGGGAGAGTGTCTGGCGCTGCCGACGACTCACCGGGACCGGCCTCATCGGCCGGGTTTTCCGGGGCATCGGGCCGATCGGGTGCGCGGGGGGCGGGGCCGGTGAGCCGTAAGGTCGGCCATTCCTCTTCGGGATTGCTGGGAGCGTCGAACAGCAGCAGCGAGCCGCCGGGAGCGCGGCCCGGGGCGTCTCCCTGGGTGAGTCGGGCGGAGACGACCTCATCGACCACCGTGAGCAGCCGACGTTCGATGGTGGGGCGCAGACCCCGCAGGCTGACCAGCGGAGGAGCGATCTCACCCGTCTCGGGGAGGGGGAGCGAGCCCGAGATGTCGACGGTCTGGGAGGTTCCTGCGCGGGAGGCGAGGAAGACCGTGAGCCGATCTCCGTCGCGGGACCACCGAGCCACCCGGTCGGTCTCTTGTTCGCGGACATGAACCTCGCGGATCTCGATCCGCGGGTCGACCGCCAGTTCGTAATGAAACACCGATTTCTTCGAACGGACGTCGGCGGCGCGGTAGTTCCAGTCGAGCTGTCCGCGCCGGATTTCGCCGCGCTGTTCGATGGTGGCCGCCTGCAGGGGCGGCGCGGCCGTCTGCATCAGCACCATCAGGGAGAGCGGGCGGTCGAGTTCGAAGCCGAGGTCGGGGGTCACCTCGCCGAACCGCGATTCGCGCGCCAGGTCGGCGGGGGCCAGGACCCGCAGAGGCTGGTCGATCATCGGGGAACTGACCATCAACTGCCGATCGGAGGGGGAGCGGAGCGCGACACGGTCTTGCCGCAGGTCGAACCGCAATCGGCCCAAGAGAGTGTTGTCGGCGGGGTCGGGGAATCGCAGCTCCAGCGGATTCCCCTCGAAGGCGGAGATGAGGTCGAGGATCACCTCGAAGGACTGGGTCTGTGGCTCGGCGAATTCGAGGCACAGTCGACGATCGCCCCCCTCGAGCCGCTGCCAGGTCTCTCCCGAGAGGGGGGGGCCCTCGATCTGGCGGACGGTCATTCCCCGGGGAATGGTCCAGCGGACGGACTGGACCTGGGTTCCCCCGGGGAGGTAGCGGGCCCAGCAGCGGGTGGTGGTCACCTGGCCGTCGAATTCCACCAGGTTCCAGCTTTCGACCCGGATGGCCTCTTGTCGGACCGGGGTCTCGCCGGGGGCGGTTTGCCATTGCAGTTCGGACGCCTCGACTCCCCATTCCTCGGGGAGGCCAACGCGCGGCGGAGGATGATAAGTGGCCGCCGGTTGGACCAGCGTCCAGTGACCGAGCCGCGTGTCGCCGGGGAGCCGCAGCCGGGTGACGGCCGCGGCAGGCAAGGTGACCCGCCGGGCCCGGCGGAGCGTTTCATCGGGCAGAGGCAGCAGTCGCAGGACAATCTCGAGTTCGGTCAACACGTCGAGGGGCGCGGCGGGGAGGTCGGCCCTGGCGGCGGGAGTCTCGTCCGGCAGGGGGACGCTGGGCGGGCGTGGTTCCCTCCCCACGGGGGGGCCCAGATGTTCGTGGGCCGCGAGAGACACGACCAGACCGCCGTTGGCATCGGTCCGCCAAACATCGTGCGGTCGTCCATTCACCAGGCACGACACATCGTCGGCGAGAGTCAATCCCGCCAGTTGCAGGGGAATCTCCACTGGCTCGGTTCCCACCCGCACCCCCTGGAGGCGGGCCTCCAGCAGGTCTCTTGACGGCTGGTCTCCCTTGAGCAGCGGATCGCCCGGGCGTTGGTCGGGCAGGCTCTGCAGCGTGGTTTCCTGTGCCAGCCAGCGGGGGAGCGTGACCTGCCGCAGAGGTTCGGCAACATTGCCGCGGAATTCGGGGGAGACGTACAGCCGATCTTCGGCGACACCGCCGACATCGAGGGGGATGAGGATGTCTCCCAGCGATTCGAGGGGCCCCAGCAGGGCCCGCGGCGGTCCGTCCGTTTGCGACCGGGCTCCGCTGGCCAGCCAGAGACACAATCCGAAGCCGGCCCCCAGAGTCTGCGACAGGCCCGCTGCGGGGGCTGGATCGCGCCGCGAGGCGAGATGGGGGGGGCGAGTCTGGCCCCAGCCGCGCCACGTCATCCAGGTGGCGGGAATGAGCAGCGAGATCAGGCAACCGAGGGCGGCGGACTGCAGCAGTGGCCAGAGCAGCGGGGGACTCCACAGGGCGGCGATTCCCAGCAGGGCCAACAGCAGGGGGATCGCGGCGGTGTCCCGGTTGGGCCTGTGTTGCCGGACAGACAGCCCCAGGGCCAGACTCGCCAGGCAGGCCCACCACCCCAGGCCACGGGCTTCGGTCCGATTCCAGGTTGCCAGCTCGACATGATCGGGAGATCCCGCGGCCTCTCCCTGCCACGACCACTCGGCAATCGGTTCGGCGGTGGGGCCGCCACGGGTTCCCTGAATCAACTGCCACCAGTGGTCGGCGACCCAGGGGTTGAAGCGGGATTCGGCTGCATTTCGAAACCAGCTGTTCGCCTCGGGGGCCGTCGGGTCTCCCGTTGGGAGGAACCCGGCGGGGGGGGTGGCCAGCAGCAGGGTGGCGGGGAGGCGGAGGTCGAGGCAGGTCTGGATGACGGGGAGGTTGGGCACGGGAAGTTCCAGACGCCGCTGCCGTAACCCATGCCGCACGCCGTCGTCATGACGATACCGCAGCGCCACGCGCTGCATTGTCTCGCCCGCTTTCCGGGCGGGGAGCAGTACTCCCTGCCGGAAACTTCCCGACTGGTCGAGCGGGGTGCCAATCACGCCATCGACGACGACCCGGGGAGACTCGGCCCGCTGGGGAAAACTCCACCGCAATGGCCAGGTGTCATCCCGGGCCGGGACGAGCCATGTGACTTCGTAGTCATCCACCTGATCGCCCCCCGCGCTCAGCCGGACGCGCGTCGCGGCACGGGAGATCCAGGCAGGAAGGTTCGCGGTTCCGGCGACCCGGGAGAGATTGGGTCCTGGCTCGACTGGTGTCCCCAATTCTTCGGCGGGGGAGGACTCGGGAGGAGACGGCAGCCGGAGGCGGCCCTGGGCCTCTCCTGAGGAAACCACCATTTCCACAAAAGGGGACAGGTCCAATTTCCGGGAGAGTTCGGCCAGAAGGGGGGGCGACTTCCAGATCTCGGGGAGTGCGGCGACCAGCCCTTCGCGGGGCACCTCCGTTCGCCGGTATCCTTCGCTGGCCTCCAGCCGGTCTGGCAAGCCCCCCGGAAGCAGCGTGATCTGTTCGGCGGCGCGCCCTTCGACGGGCTTCACGAGGGGGAGTGGAAGCGAGCCTCCCCGGCCGGTTGCCGGGCCCCGAACCGTCATCTGGAGTCGCACGGGATGTTCACTGTCAAGTTGTTCCGACAGCTCAGCCACCACGTGCTGCCAGGCTCCCTGCGGCACCAGGGTCCAGTCGATCGTCCGGGTCTCGTCACTTCCCGACTGTTCCTGTCGGCGCACATCCAGCACTTCCCATTCGGCGGGAAGCTGACAGGCGACCGACCAGCACGAGCCCTCCCCCAGCGTCCACAGCAGGTGGCATTCGGCCTGCCAGGGGGAACCGGTGTCGAGAATCGACAATGACTGGAACGCCATCCGCAGGGGCCCCTGGACCGGGCTGAGTTCGAGCGTGGCGTCCGGACGCAGCCGGCGGAATTCAAACACCTCGCCATCCTGGGGGGAGGGATCGTAGCCAAACTGCCGCAATCCCGTGTGCCGCAGGCTGGAGACTGGCTGCACCCCCTGCAGCCGAACTCCGAGGTGCCCTTCCAGCTCGAGTGCTCCCGGAGTGCCCAGCGGGGGCATTCGCCAGGTCTGGTTCAACGAGCCGGGCAGCAGTCCCCGCAGTTCGATGCGCCGCAGGGAACCGCGGACCTTTTCGGGGAGGGGAATGATCAGGCGACCAGGCTGTCCGGGGACCCCATTCCAGGCGGTGGGAAGATCTCCATACAGCACGTTCGCGATTTGCAGCTCTTCGGGGACCGCCACCTCGACCGAGTCGACTTCCCCTTCCCAGGCGGCGAACTCGAACATCGCCCGGACGCGCGTCGCCTCAGGCCGAACCGTGAAGCTGATGTCCGGACGCGCGGTCAGCCGAGGGGCCGAGTCACGCTCTCCGGGATCGGGGGCCACCCGCAGCCGGCATTCGTGATGCTGCCCCAGCTCGATGCGCCATAGGTTCCAGCCGGCCGGGGCCCCCGCTGTGGAGACCCGGCAATCTCCCACCGAGGTCGTCAATCGCAACCCCTGCGGGACGCGCAATTCGAGGCGGGTGACCTGCGCGGGGGGCAGCACGAGAGCGAACACCAGCGCCGGTCCAAACCGTTCTCCATCCAGCGCCCAGTCTCCCTCGAGCCGGGGCCGCCCGACGGTTCGGCCAGGAATCTCTGGCCCCGTCGAGCCGGGACAGATAAAACCCAGCCGGCCTCCCACGGTTCGTCCCCAGGCCAACGGGGTGATTGACCTGGCGGAAGTTTGGCTTTCCGCGTCTTCCCAGGCGAGCCGCTGCAACACCAACTGGCACGGCTCCAGCTCGACGAACCTCGGTTCTCCGTCGCGATCTTCAACGGTCCACCACAACCGCCCCTCGGCCAGCGAGTCTCCCAACAGGGTCGCCTGGTAGCGGGCGTCGGCCAGGGCGGGGGTGGCTCCCCAGGAACGGACGCGGCGAACAGCCCGCAGGCCCTCTTCGACACGCTGGGCACTCCAGGGCTCCCACGGACCGGTGGGCCACTGCTCGGGCTGGTTCGCGGGGACGAACAGCCTGCGGACAACCGGTTCGCCCCGCACCGGAGGGGGAGACTGTGCCGCCGCAAACTGAGGAAGCAGAAGCAGTGCGAGCAGGGCCGACAGGCGGGTCACCCGGCCGAGTTGAACCCCGCCGTCGTGAAGCGATCCGCGGTGAAGCGTGCCGCTGGACCGGGGCATCATCGGCCCCCCGAATACTGGGGTTCGAGGCCCGAACCCGCCCGCACCCCGCCGGGCCGCACCAGGGTGGCATCTTGTGCCGAGGCGGGGGCCCCCGGGGGGGGAGTTGCCAAAGGGGCTGAGGACGCCCCTCCGGGCAAAGGGGGAACCGTCGGGGTGAAGCTGGCTGCCGCGGGGAGTTCTCCCTCCCGAGGCCGGGACGACAGCCGGTCGATCAGCAGGTAAAAGGCCAGGACTCCCCCCCCCAACAGAGCCGGTTGCAGCCACAGCAGAACCAGATCGGTCCACCAGACCGCGACCAGTGCGACCGACGCGGCCGCGGCGGCGGCCAGGGGAAGGCTTCGCAGGCTGCGCCAGCGCCGGACCATCAAACCTCCCACCAGGACGGCTCCCACCGCCGAGAAGACCAGCGGCAAGCGCCCCACAAACCGGGCGGACAGCTGCGCGGTGCCCCGGGTGGTCTGCAGCAGGTACGCATGGCTCTGGGGATCAGGCTCGAAAGGGGGAAGCCCCTCGATCTCCCCCACCCAGCGCCGCAGATCGCGATCGGAATAGAGCGGTTGACGGCTCCAGCCGAAGCCGGTGCGGGCCCATTCATACGCCGACGCGAATCCGTCGGTCCGCGTTGCCAGGTATTGCTCGGCCGGAACCCAGACCTGCCAGAAGCAGGTGCCTGGGGTTTGGTCGGGGGAGAGCCGGGGAGCGGCCAAATCGAGATCGAGGCCCCGGGGGGGAATCTCATGAGGAGGACCGCGCAGGTCGAGGGTTACCACGGCACCTTCCTGCGAATCCCCTTCCGGGCAGGTGATGCTCCAGGCAATCGCTTCTCCTTCCGAAGTGGCCGAGCGCCGCTGCCCGGCGCGTTGCGAGTTCCACCAGGCGTTCTCCAACTGCCACCCCACCGGCAATTGGCAGGGGAGAGCCAAGACTCCCGCGGAGACGAGATACTGGGCGCGGGTCCGCAATGAGCCGTCGCCCCCCACCACGGTCCGCAGCCAGGCGCGGTCGACCCGGGCGATGGCCTGTCGGGCGTTGAGGTCGGGCCAGCGCAGCTCGATGGTCTCTGCCGCGCCCTCCCGTTCCCACACCGGCACCCCCTGCGGATTGAGGTGGCGAGTCCAGGCCGGGCCCACCAGTTCCAGCGGCAGGCCGGTACTGTCGAGTACCTCCACACGGCTGGTGGCGGGGTGGGCCGTCTGCAACTCGAGCAGGGGAATGGACTGGGTGTCTGCCGGCACGGCACCGCCGGGTGCGGGCAGTTCGACAGCGTACCGCGCCACGGGAGCGAACCGCCCCATGCGGGGGGGGCTCAACGACACGGTGGCCAGTCGGCGGGCCGGGTCGATGCGGGTGGGAAGACGTTCGTCGCCAATCGAGACTTCGACTTCCGCGGTCAGCAAGGCCTCGGGAATACGCCACGCCAGTTCTGTGGCCGGGGCGAACTCGACCTCGAGCGGGAACGTCTGTTCGACCCGGGCCAGCCGCTCGCGCAGCCGAATGGCCGTCTCCTGGCGGGCCGAGATCCGGCGGTCCTGCCGCTGCAATTCGAGGACCACCCGGCTGCCCGCCCCGTCGAGCAGCCAGTCGCCGCGCGGCGTCAGCCCGCGCGCTTCCGACAGTGGTTCCTGTTCGCCCCCCGACTGGGGCCGCAGGGGACGGTCCCCCACGCTGCGGAGCCGCACGTCGAGATCAGTCGCCGCCTGGACCGACAGCCGGATCGGTTCGAGCCGCTGCACCTCGCAGACCGGGAGGGCGGTTTCCAGGACCGTCTCGTCCCCGGCCATCTCCCGCAGCGAACGGAGCCGCAAGATGAGGCTGCCCCCCACGGGATCGGTCAGTTCGACTTCGATCTTGTCTTCGTTGGTCCGGGATTCCACCACCCGGGCTTCCCCCGCCGAGGGGATTTCCACCGTCGGAACACTCCACCCGTCGGCTTGGAAGGCGGGCCAGGAAATCGTCACCCGGTTGAGCGTGCCGCGGCGGATCTGCAGCCGTTGCTCGCTGACCAGTTCCAGCTGTCCCGGACGGCACAGCAGATGATTGACCGGTTCGACACCCGCCAGCGGGGTGACCCGTTCAAATCGCAGTGGCAACTGCAGGCGGCGGAAAAAGCGGTAACCGAGGCTGGCCTGCCCGGCCCGCAGGTTGGCGGGCAATTCCGACAGGTTGACGCGATGCACGAATTGCCCGGCGGCCAGGTCGCGCACGCTGCGCAGCTGTCCCACGACGGTGACCACCACGAACCCGCTGTGGGCACTGGCCGACTGCACGTCGAAACCGTCCAACGTGAACGACTCTCCCGCCTGGGGAGGGGGGGCCCGCAGGGTGTATTTCAGTTCGAGCCCGCCGGTCACCGGTCGCCGGAGCCGCACCTGGTAACTGCCCGGCGAACCGGGGACGGCGTCGCTGGTGAGCACCTCGGGGCTTTCCAGACGCAGCAGTTCAGCTCCTTCGGGAAGCCGCACCTGGAACTGCTCGATTCCCACCTGTTGTGCGGTGGGCTGGATGCGCTGCGTCGCCTCGATGGTGGTTGATTCGTTCTCGACGAGGGTGACCGCCACATGGGTGGTCACTTCGAACACCGGGGCCGAAGTCGACTGCGGGGGGAGTGGCTGCCAGGCGAGTTCCAGGCGTCCTTCGAGCCCGACGAGGTCGACTTCGGACTGCCCATTGTCCTGACGCACTCCCACCGTGGTCCGTTCGCCGCTCTTGACCGAGAGGCGGGTTCCCGGCAGCCGCAGGCGGGCGGTTGCCAGGGGGGCGGCGGGGAGTCCGAGTGCGAGTCGCCGTGGGAACTGGCGGGAGAGGAGAGGGACCCGCAGAGGGAGCAGCAGCTCATGGCGTCCCTTGCCGCGCAGCCAGCAATCGAATCCGGCTTCCGGATCGAAGAGACCGGGCGAAAACTCCCCCCCGCCCGCATGGGTGATTTCGCCGGTCAGTTGGGCCTCGCGCAGTCCCAGGGGAACACGCACCCAAGCCCCTTCGACCGAGACTTGAACTTCGAGCTTCAGCAGCAGATCGGCATGCTCCTGGTCGATGTTTCCCTCGATGCGGACGCGGGTCGCACTCGCCTCGGGGGGCCCGAGGTGCTCCCGTGTCCGCAGGAACTTCAGGAAGTCGTCGTAAGCGGCCCGGTCTGGAATGGGAACCAACCGGCCGTCTGGGGTGGGAAGATACCGCAGATCGTCCCTGGTCTCCGTATTCCGGGAGGTCGTCGTCTCGGCGGCCCGGGGCGTCTCTTCCGTCTGTCCCCAGGCGCGCCCGGTCCCCATGACCAGCAGGCTGATCCACAGCAGCGGCAGCGGTGAGAGCGGCAGACGGCCGGGCATGGGGCGGTTTGGGGGAGACGGGAAAGCGAAAGCAACTCCACAAGATGATACGGTGCCGGAAAATGAGCCGGTAGGGGGGGCGGCTATTCCGTACGGAGAAACAGGCAAGTCGGCTGGGGCCCTGCGGTGCGTCAGCGAAGTTTGGCAGAACCGGTTCCTGGACCAGATTTGCTCAAGTTGGCGGCACCGGCTGACGACTCGGGGGCGAGGGGCCCGCAGAGTTGGTGCAATTGATTCGATCCGGTTCATCGACCCCGAGGGGCGCGCGGCCGTGAAATGAACGGCGTGCGTTCGAACGCTCGGCCTCGTCGTGCCGTGGGCCGGGTCGGGGGACACTTGGGCGATGAACAGGTTGGGAAACCCGTTCTACGTCCGTGGGATAGGCTTCCAGCCTGTCGAGTCAAAACCCATTCCTTTGCCCAAAACCCCCTTCTCTCACCCCGGGGTTGCCGCCTCAGCGGCTACCCCGGGTAAGAGATCCCCCAGCGCGACATCGACCCTGTAAGGGTTGTGTTCGTTTCGGAGCATGGAAAATCGTCGGATTCACATGT
>Ga0315902_10013312_pt1 | contig 10643 bp, 9 predicted proteins | sample LakEriMetagenome_9_FD_203523 | JGI IMG/M metagenome (GOLD analysis project Ga0315902, IMG submission 203523) | Freshwater fungal communities from buoy surface, Lake Erie, Ohio, United States - Buoy 12 MA117 | ecosystem: Environmental > Aquatic > Freshwater > Lake > Lake biofilm | place: USA...
TTCTGTTGTTTCAACTCGAACATATTTTGATTTGTTAGAATAGTCACCATTAACAACAACTTTACCTTCATCGGTAATTGTTATGAATCTATCACCAATAACTCTTGAAATAAATTTTGGTGAATTTGGATCAAGGTTACACTTAAATGATTCAATTACGTTTGGACGCAAATCTTCATCTTCGGATGTGAATGGTGTTTGTGGAAGTTTAGATTGATCAACAAATCTAACAACAACATCAAAATCACCATATTCTGAACCAGCGATTGTTCCAGCAGGACGAATGTTTGCAATACCAACTTTTACTTCATAGTTAGAATGAATACCATGAGAAATAGTATGGAACTTAAACAAATCTGTTGTTCTATCACCAATTTTTTGTGATGTTATCCAAGGAGTAGATGCAGCCAAATAATCGGTTGTAAAATCCCAAGGAGAACCAGCAGAGCCAGTTTCAATCATAATTTTTGTTGCAGCATCTAAAGCAAGTGAAGCGGATGCCTGTTTCTTAAAGTTTACATAGTTGTAAACGGCGTTTGTTCCATAAGGATTGTAGCCATACAAATCGCCAATATATGCAGTAGATTCTGGATTTATTGATGAACTAAATGCAGTTCCATTCTGATCGATAGCATTTGTAAATGCAGATTGGTCTGTTGTGAATGATCCTGACAAAGTGATAACAAAGCTACCACTATTGTTTGCAGATACGGTTGTTGATTCAAATAAAGATGTTGAATCTGAATTTGTTACAACAAATGTTGGATGTAAAAACGAAATAAGTGATTTACCCCAAGAACCAGTAGCAACTATTGCAACCGGATGCTTAAGAGAGTAACCACCGGATCCAAGAACACGAACTATTGTTGCACTACCTGCATTATTAAGATAGTTTTTTGCTGTGTATGGTAAGTATGATTGTTCATATGTATTACCGAAATGAGTGATAAAATCACTAAAACTATTCACCAATGTAGGCACAAAAGCCGGTCCTTTAAGCGTTGGTCCAACGAGAGCCGCACCAATGTTACCGATTCCTTGTGGGAGGAACGATAGATCCATTTCATTGGTAAACACTCCAGGACTTACAATTCTTTCATTAGCCACTTATTATCTCCATAAAATTATAGAATGAATCAAATTCTTCATATAAATATAAAGCAAAAAAATCAAAATTATGATTTAGATGCAATAAATTTACCAGAATCCAAATCTAAAACACCATCGCCATATTTTTCATTTAGTGTTTTTACCAAGTCACTTTCTTTTGTTTGTAACTCGGTATATTCGTTAAACAAGCGTTCTCTTAAATTTTTCATTTGTTCCAATCTTTTGTTCAAAAGATGTAATTCAATTTCCACTTGTCCAATTTGTGCAGTAGTTCTTGCATATCCGGATTGTAATGATTTGACAGTATCAATATCATCCTGTTCAAATTCTTTTTCAATAACTGTGTTTTCAGCATTGTCTGCCATATAAAACCTCACTTAAAATTGTAAAATATAACTCATATAAATATGTTTGTAAAATCTCTAAATGTGTTTTTAATCAGTTTCATCCACTTCAAATGTATAAACATCTGCAGATCTAGAAAGTGATATATCAACCATTTGAGCAACACGGCGTCTAAATTCAGCAAGTGAATCGGATCCATCATCATTACCATTTCCGAATCTACCTCTATCTGCATTTGCTTGACCTGCACCTCTCAATCTGGAGTTCAAATCATTGGTAGTTCCATAGTAATTTACATTATCAGGATTCATCATTGAGTTAATGTCACCAAACATTTCGGAAACAAATCTAATTTTATTAGCACTAATAACTCGTTTTGTTGTTGTATCTGCACCAACATCTTTTGGTATCAGATAACCGTGAACTGTTAATTGAAATGAAGAACGAACTACGCGGTCTTGACCAGTTGTGTTGTTATCTTCGATGGCCATTGAATCCATATATGTTGAGAATTTGTAATAATTCTTATCACCGAATGCCTGCCCATTAAAGTGAACAAATTGTTCAAGAATGTGATTTAATTGATTTTGATATTCACACCAAACTATAAAGTCATAAGTGACATCAACAAAATCAGGCATAGGGGTTAAATAATACTCATACGATGGTTTTCTTTCATATTGAGTGGTAAATTTGTCATATGGTGTCATTCTGTTGTATCTGTGTTGCATTACATAATAAAGTTGTTTTGTTGATGCAACTTTGTTTCTACGCATTTCTGGCTTTATAGAAACTGCAGACCGTCTGAATGTTATCAATGGTATTATCGTTTTACCTTTCTTGTCTTTTAAGAAACCATCTTTTTGTATTGATGCCCACTTTTCAGAATTTGCATATATGACAGGAACTACAATAGATTCACCATTGTCTTCTACACGAAGCATCATTTTTTGATCAATAAAAGACTTTACAGAAAAATCTATATCATAAAGAGTAATGGAAACACTACGAGTTTTATCTTTATCTCTACGAGTTTGTAGTGATCTTCCTTTACCCAAATCTTGTCTTTGATTTTGTTCTGAACGGACATCATCAATAAAAGAATCACGAGTTCTTCTTATTGGGGGTTTTCTATATTTTGCAGAATTAAACATTATATGTTACTCGGAATATCATTATGATCAGTTGTTATTGCTGGTCTAAATTCTTCTATATGTATTCTTGAACGTCTTGTTAAGTGTGTTGTTGCTATTATGGAAACATTGTGACCCCATCTTTCAGTAGCAAAAGAATAGTCAGGATTTTTTCCACCAAAGAATTGATTTTCTTGAACACCATCTATTTCCCACCATTCTCCGTTATATTCTATAACATCACCAACTTCAATAAAAATTTCAACATCTTTCAAAAACTCTCTAATAAAAGCAAAAGTAGCAGATTGTTGGAAGTCTTGACCAAATTCAGTTCCTTCATATGTCTGTGCCTGATAATCTATCAATGCAGGTATTTTAACGGGACTATGATATACTTTTTTATCCGATTCGTTATACAGATTTGTTTTTGTATTTTCAATGGAAAGTTTATAGACAGCAACTTCTGTATCTATTATGTCTGCTATCAGTTCCATATTAAATTTATGAACAAGACCAGCATCTCTTTGTCCGTGAAATAGTGGCATTTTATTATCCTATGTAAATTGCTAAAGGTGTCCCATTAAGACTTGCAGCCAATGCTTCAGTTTCTAATCTCTTTGCCTCTAATAATTTTGAACGAGTCATTGTATCTAACATTGTTCTCAATTGATCTACTAATGTCTGTTTTTCTGTTCCGGCTGCACTTAATAAATCCGATGCATTCAATGTTGTTTCACCATTTGGTATCGGAATACTACCATATTTACCACGAATATAACCCAACATTTCTTTTGCTAAAGCAAGACCAAATGAATATATCCAACTTTTACCAACAGAATTTATTTGAGAATATGTCATAAAATCATAAGGAGCATTTGACATATCAGAAACTTGTCCGTTTGGATATTTTAGTGGATTGCTTCTTTCTTCTTTCACAATATATTCAATCCATAGTTTGAAATCCTTTGTTGGAACCGGAAACATACGAAGTTCGTTGTTTATCAATTCAAATGTAAATGCAGATTTACGCATCATGTCATTAAATTCTATCGCTTGAACACGAAGTAAATCTGCATACATAGGCATCAACATGAATGATACACCAGTAGAATATGCACCAAATCCAAATGTATCTAACATTGCCTGATTACCCAAGTATGGATCATAAAAACGAATAGATGCTGGTGGAGAATAGTGATGAACTCTTTTTATCTCAATAGATCCTGTTGGAGTTTTTACACTACGAATCAATGTATCTAAATTGTATTTTTGTTGTCCTGTTTTTATATCAATAGATGATGAATAAAAAGCAACATTACCATTGGTAAAAGTTTCACTACCATATTCTGTTGCTAATTGTACAAGACCACCCATATTGGTAGATATGTTTCTTTGTGTTACATTAGAATTTGTTGATGAACCCATCAAACTCAATAAATTTTGTTGAATGTTAAATTGATTGACATGATATGAATACTCATATACAGCTTCTTCGAGACAGGTATAAAAGTTTACATCTTGCAATTCAACATCAACAAGTGGATAACCAAGTCTTTTTGCACACCAATCAGCAAAAGAATCTGCTTCTACTTGAAATTCTAAATCACTATCAAATGTTCCAAACGGTGTGCTTCCAGTTGTAAAACTGGAACTACCAGGCCAAATAGGAATTTCGGTCATTTATTTCTCGGATTTTGTTTCTTCAAAATACTTTAATATATCATCAACAATAGGATGACGGTGATTTGTTTTTAATTCATAAACCCCCAATCCATTTATTTTATCCTTCATATTGAATAAATATGGTAGACCAGAGTCTTTTTTCTGTTTTAAGTCAATTTGGGATATATCGCCAGTTAGCATCATCTTTGAGTTAATACCAAGACGAGACAATATCATTTCCATCTGTGCTTTAGTAACATTCTGTGATTCATCAACGATAACACAGGCATTTACAAATGTTCTACCACGAAGAAATGAAATAGGAGCAATTTCTATTTTATCTTCCATCATTAACTTTTCAATTTTCTCCTTATGGTACAGTTGAAACATATTCGCCTGTATTGGAGACAACCAAGGATCCATTTTTTCTTTTATATTTCCCGGAAGGAAACCCAAATCTTCATTAGATACAGTTGGTCTTGTAATTATTATTTTTTCAACTTCACGGTAAAAGAAACATTCAAGAGCAATTTGTGTTGCTAATAATGTTTTACCGGAACCGGCTTTACCAACAAAGACCGATATATCATCACGAAGAGCATCTGCCTTTATTCTCTTTTGTTCTTCGTTCAATGTTAATTGAAACTGTATTTTATTTTTTATGGTTTTTCTTCCTTTTTTTATTCCTGATGTATTTAGACTTGAACTTTCTTCTTCACTCAACAAATGTTCTCTATTATCTGTTTCCTCGTTATATTCAGAACTCATAATGGCTCCTATAATAATTTAGAAAGGGTGTCTCCCATAGATTTTACGTCTGCCTCAATTTTAGAAAATATATTATCTAATTTCTCTGGCTTATGGGTCCATTCAAAACCTACAATCGCAATAAATTCCGAACCTTTTTTTATCGGATATACTACTGCTGATTTAGACCCTCTCTGTGAAAAAAATGCTTTAGTTATTAAGTCCTCTATATTATCTACAACAGGATATACCGCCTTATGATTTATTACATCTTCTACAAAGTTGGAATAAAGTGACATCGGTAAGTTTTGATATTGCTTAAACTCCGTGCTAACACCTTCTTCGAGTGACTCGAATGATGTTGAGAGTTTGGTCATAGATTTGCCTGTTTTGTATTTACCACCGTTGTGTCTTTGAAGAATAAATGCACGCTGACATTTGTATTCTTCTAACAGTTGGTCTAATATGGTTTGGATTAGTTTGGAATGAGAAATCTCTCGGTCAATTTTCTTTTGTTTGTATTCACCGTATTTATATTTTAGGAACCAGGAAAGGAAAACACCAAGTAGTGTAGCCATACTGGATACCGCCAATTTTATTATGTCAATATATTGAATTTGAGTTTCCATTTGTAATAAATAGCAAATATGAAATAAAAAAGGGTAACATTCGTTACCCTTTATTAAAAATTATTTTAGTAGTTTTACTTCACATATAAAAGACTACCTTCTTTTATTTTGAATTTACCGGTTGGTGAATATGATTCGTGTTTCTCACCACCTCCTTGTTTTAGAATTGGAACTATGTTTATCAGTATCGTTCCTATTGTATACCAAAACAAAAACCCTTCAACTGTTGTTTGAAATCCACTCAATGTTGCAATGAGTGGTGCCAATACTGGTATTGCCATCATTGCTATAATCTCCGGTCCTTTTTTAGCCACCCCCTTTATGTAGAGTTCTAATGCCTCTGATAATATACCGGCTATTATTACAAACGGGAAAACACCAGGACCACCTAAAAATTTAACACCTTCGGAGAATTTTTTCATTATTTCCTTTCCAACAACATTTGCAACCATTTGACCAATTTTTGCCAATGGTATAAAAACAGCCTGCAATATCTTCAAAGACCACTCAACTACACCTTTTAAGAAAGGATTTTTAATGGCACCTTCAAGGTGGGCAAAACCACCACCTTCCATGAGAAATTCTCTTGCATTGGAACTCTTATACAATGCCTCTATTACTTTTGTATTTGAAAGTAATCTATTTCTTTCTTTGATGAGATTTAATTTTGATTTGTTTACACTTTCCATAGTTTTCAAATCTTCCAAACCATCTTCCGCTTTTGCAGGATCAACCTTTACATCTCCAGATGGAGCAACTTTTCCATCAATAACATCAGCTTCCCATGTTGGATTTGCAATCCACTTATTGTAAAAAGTAGTTGTAAGATAAGTTGCGGATTCAGCAAGTTGTCCAACTTCTTTCAAAAACGATGGAGCATCTTTTATTTCATTAAATTTCTTTTTAGCTTCTTCACCAACTTTAGCAGATAATTCTTTTCCCTTAGCAAGTGCACCCGAAAAAGCCTTAATCAAACCCTGTTTACAAGCAGAAGCAACTTCTGTTACTAACTCTTTGAACTCACCCCAAACTGCCTTAACTTTATCCCAACCACCGGCAAGAACTTCTTTTGCCTTTTCACCCAATCCTTTAAGACCATCCCAAATATCGCCAAAAAATCCTTCGTTCAATACTGAATCACCTTCGACTGACTCAATAATAATTTTTACACTTCTATCTAATCTATTAACAGAAGCTTCTGTCAATGATGTAGTTTTTGTTTTTGAAAAAAGTATTCTGATAGCTGATGATTCGTTCTTTGTAAAAATGTTGGATTTTAACAAATAATTTATTGCAGATTCATCAAGTGATGTAAATTTAATAGTTTGATAATTGAATTTTTGTGACATTCTTTTTTCTGAAATAACTTCATTCATAAGATATTTCAGAGTTTGTTTTTGTTTACCACCGTTTCTCATATTTACTCCATAAAAATAATTCGCATAGTTTACAATAAATATATGTAAAAAATAAAAAACCCACTCAATAGAGTGGGTCTTCAATGTTATTATTTTTTATTCTTAATCATTTTTTTCAATGTTTCGAGAACCATTGGTTTTATTATTTTTACTAATTTTTCTTGTAGTTTTTCTTTTTTAACCTTTTTCAAATATGATTCTTGTAGTCTCTTTTGATTTTTCTTATTGTATTCACGAAGTATTTTCATCGTTGTTTCTGTTAGTGAAATCTGACCGGTTCTCATTTTGTAGTATGATTCCATTTTATCCTTAACACCAGGACCGTATGGTGCCTTCAAATCAATAGCACCTGCAGCAATCGCCTTAGCAATAGTTGCAACTTCTGGTGCTTGTATAACTGGCATATCAACACGATTTGGTGCCCATCCTGGAATTGCCTTTGGCATTTTTCCAGCATTTGCAAGCATTTTTTTAACTGCCTCATCAACTGATCCAGCCCATTCTTCTAATGCCTTTGTGCATTCTTCTGCAGTTGCACCTTTTATTCCGTTTTCTGCAGCGGCTCTGATTTCATCTTCGACTGGTTGACCACCGAATTTGGAAATATCACCCGTACCTGTGTTCCCACCACGACCTAAACCTTTTGTTACAACATTAAGTGCAGTTACAAGAGCAGCTCCGGGAAGGTCAATCTGTGTTGCTTGCATTGTTGCTGATGGATCACATAGGAATGTTGCAGCCCATCTGTGATGACCGTCCATGATGTAGTTATCATTAGAAATAATTGCCTGTAAGTCTCCACCTGGTCCATCTTGCATAGGTGTTTTTTTAAGTAATGCCAATATAGCAAAAGCAACTGCCTTTGCAGGAACAACTTCTTTCTGTGATGGTTTTAATTTACCAGCCGCAACTGATACTTTTGATGATGGTATTTTATCATCTGCTTCATCACCATCTGCCTTTCCACCTTTATATGCCGCCTTTGCAGCATCAGCAGGAACTGTGCTAAGAGGCATAGCATCGGTTGTTCCAAAAATTTCATCGTCTTCAAACAGTCTTCTCTTTTTGTTAGTCTGTTTCATATCACTTCCCATAAATTCATAAAAATATAAAAAGAGTGTATCTGTTTGAACACTCAAAAATAAATATGTAATAAAAATAAAAAAAGGAGTGAGAAAATCTCACTCCTTTATTTTGACTAACCCTGTTAAGATTATATGTCACCGAGAGAATCAATTTGGATAAGACCATAGAACTCTGGACGAACAATTTTCTTAGCATAACGAGTCATCACGCCTTTTCTTGGTGTGAAGTTCGTTGGATCATATACCAATGGTGTCATTACAAGTGGAATGTATGGAGCATACACAGCACCAGTTTCGAGGAATTGTGTTCCACGGAAACCTACGAGAACTTGATTCTCGAGCATATAAGGATTCTTATAGACTGTGATACGGCCATTCAACTGACCAACTTTTTGAACACCCATTGCGAATTTCATACCTTCACCATCAACTGCATAGCCAGGCATTGATTCAAGTATTGTAGCAACTTGTGGAGAACATACGAGGAAGTTTGCACCACCACGAAGTGTTTTCTGATGAATTGTGTTAGATACTTTTTGAATCTTTGTGCCAAGTGTTTGGAACCAAGTTTGTTGGTTAAACGCAGAAGCAGCAGCTTGGTTTGTAGCATAATCACCGAATGAATTTGTAGCACCATCAAATGTGCGACCAATACGAGCAGACCACTTTTCTGTTGTTTGTGCATTCTTAATCAACATATCAAGAATTTCCAAATCAATTTCTTGTGAAATGTATTCAGAAAGCATAGATGTCAATTCAGCTTCTGCATCGATTGAGTGATATGCATTCAAGTCTTGTGCAAATTCAGGTGTCCATACTGCCTTCAACTTACGAGTTTTAGCAACGATGGATTCTGAACGCAATTCAAGATTGATTTCAGGAATAGCTGTTGTGTCAGCAAGTGCTGAACCTGTTGTGTCTTCAAAGTCACCACGGCTTGTAGCAGTAGGTTGCTTTTCGTATGTTACAACTGCATTACCTGGAACAGCAGATGCAGAAACAACAAATGTGATTTGTGAATTAGCTGCATTTGCAGTTGTGTATTGTGGGAAGTAACCCAAAATGTTTGAACCAGAAATCTTGAAAGCACGGATTGCCTCTGTATCATGTGTTGTCATTGATGCAGAAGATACTGTGATTGTGAAGATTTTACCACCTGCAAGAGATGCAGAGTAAGCATTCTGGAATTCTGTATCATACTGATATGTTGCTGGTGTAGTATGTGATACTGAACCAGTTGCACAGTTTGTAGAATCAACTGTAGCAGCTGTTACAGTCAATGTAGCAGTTGCAGCTTCGTTGATAGAATAACCAAAACGACCTGCACCATAAAGACCGCCTGAAGGATCAGCGTCTTTTGCATCTTTACCAGTTACACCGAATACAGAGTCATTTTGTGAATCTTTACCGGCACCAGTTGTGAAACCAGGTTGTGCTGTACCATACTTGAAATCCAAGAAGAATACAAGACCAGAAGGCAAGTTCATTGGTTGAACAGAAACGAAATCTTTCGCAGCAATTTCAGAGAAAATACGGCGAACCAATGGAAGTGCAACACCAGCCCATTCTTCTGAACCAGCTGCTGTACCTGTACGATTAGATTCATCAATCAATTGTTTTGCTTGATTTTCGAGAAGAACTGCAATAGAGTTCTTTTCGTATTCATTTTTGAGATTATCAAGAAGACCAGTTTTTGCCCATTTATTGACAATTTGCTTGTTTTCTTTGATAAGTTGCTTATGGGGATTACCAGAAGCGTTTAATAAAGATTGTATACTCATTGTTTTTTCCTTAAAAAATTATTTCAAACCTGCTAATTTACGTAAACGATTTGCCATATCATCACCTTCATTCAAGATTGGTTTTGATGGGCGTGTGCTTGCTGTTGGTTTAGATGCAAAAGATTCCTTAATAGGTTTAACTTTTGTTGTTCTAAACGATTCGCTAAGTGTAGTGTAAACTAATTTTACTTCACGAAGACTTGATGCACGGTCAAAGTTTTCAATTACACTCATTTTTTGTTTTTCACTAAGAGAATGCTTACGGAACAACTTGTTAGAGAAAAGCAATTTTGAATTAAGAAGATTAACTTCATTTATTTTAGAACGTAAGAAAGAAATTACAGCATAAGCTTCACGGAGTTTTGCCTCTGCCACTTCTTTTTCTTCTTCAGCTTCTTCAGCTTCTTCAACTGTTTCTTCTTCTTCCTCACGGAGAGCACGAAGAACTTCTTTGATGTCTACTTCTTCTTCATCTTCACCTTCTTCAACAGGTTCTTCTTCAGCTTCTTCTTCCTCACGGAGAGCACGAAGAATTTCTTTGATTTCAGCAACTTCTTCGGAATCTTCATCTTCTTCTTCAACGAGTTGAACGAGTTTTTCCTTTTTGTCTTCTGTGCTGTCATCTGATGCAACTGCTGATGGTTTCTTGTTATCACCACTTCCGATTTCAGATGAATCAATGTCTTCTTCCAATTGACGAATAATTTCCATCAATTCTTCATCCATTGGTTCT
>Ga0315902_10013313_pt1 | contig 10643 bp, 6 predicted proteins | sample LakEriMetagenome_9_FD_203523 | JGI IMG/M metagenome (GOLD analysis project Ga0315902, IMG submission 203523) | Freshwater fungal communities from buoy surface, Lake Erie, Ohio, United States - Buoy 12 MA117 | ecosystem: Environmental > Aquatic > Freshwater > Lake > Lake biofilm | place: USA...
GCTCGGCGCGCGCGTAAGGGTTGAAGCGATCGCAACCGAGCTTCTCCGGGGGAATCCCGGTCAGGAAGCTGAATTCCGTGCGCATGGTGTAGGCGCCGCCGCAGGGCACCTCGAGCGGTCCGTGCATGGTAGCACGGCTTTTTGCCTCGCGGAAGAAAGGCATATCCGGCGGGTTGCGAAAGATCCTCGCCGGATCGATGAACGACTCGCATTGGACTGCGATGACGTGGGGCAGCAGCTTTCTGTCTGCACGTGGCCTTCGCAGTGGCCGCACGGCGGCCGGCATTTGTTCATCAACGATCCAACGGCTGTAGTGCGCCAGCATCGGGACGAAGATACCCCAGCGGGCGGTTGCAACTTGCGGTCGCAGTTCGGTCGCGGGCTCGGGCAGAAAGGATTGTATGCATCGGGCGATGTTCTTTTGCCTTGGCAGGGCCCAGAGCAGAATGGGACCCGAAAGCAGGAAAAGCTTCCAAAGGAGCGGCATCCGGACTTCTAGCGGCTTCTCCATCGTGGCAAGAGCGAAGAGCAGGCCGACCATGACGAGCAGGATGGCGAGGCCGATGATGGCGTTCTGCGGCGCGAGCAAGAGTTGCGCGTAATAAAGTCGCGGATGCCTTAGGATTTGTCCGATGAACTGAAGATCGAGAAAAACCAGCGGCTCGCCGAGCAGGTGTTCCTTGGCTCTGCTCGAAGCGACAAACACTCCCGCTGTGGCAAGGGCGAGAACAAGAGCGGCGATCGGCCGGTCGGTCAGGCCGAACCAGAATCCATAGATGATGGCCAAAAGAAGCGTGCGGACGAGAAACACCTTCGGCTGGTAACGGGTGCCCTCTCTCTTTCGGTATGTAGCCAGTCTCTCGAGAAGCGAGGCGGTAATCAGGAAACCGGCCAAAGCCATCAGAAGTGAAGTGGGGCCCGCGCTCATCGCAGCTTTGCATTGTGCCGGAAAAGCGGCACCGCGGGAACCAAGGATTCGGCGCTTTTGGTGCGGCAAAAGAAAAACGCCGGCGGAAGCCGGCGTTTTGCAGCGCGTTGGGGTCAAGCGGACCGCCCCCGCAGTTGTTTCAATGTCGGAACATGCGAAGAAACGGGCGGAGAAGGGATTGGCTGCGAGGAGTGGTCCGCCGCCAGGCAATCAGCTCGTCCAAGACCTGTTCTGGTCCGGGAAGGCGGCGACCATGCCGGTCGGCATACATCGGATAGAGGATGAGGCTCCCGGCAATGAGCTCATCCAAACCTAGCCGTCGACTCCGCCGCTTGCGCGCCTCGGGATTCAGGTCCGTATCCTCGGTCAGTCCCCATCCGGCGTAGAAAGGCGAGCCATAGGTCGCGACTTTGACTCCGCGCAGCAGCGCCTCAAAACCCGCGAGAGATGTCATAGTGTGGACCTCCTCGACTTGTCCGAGAAGCTCGTGCATCGGGCAATCTTCGATCACTGCGTTGCACCATTTGCCGGCGGCAGATTCATCCTGCCCGTGTCGACGGAGGCCGGCGATGACGTCGGGATGCGGCTTGTAGATAACGAATGCATCGGGCGCATTCTGCCGCACGTGTTTGAGCAGATCGAGATTGGTCGAAGTCCGGTTTGTGCCGAGGCGGATAGAGGCGTCGGTCTCCACCTGCCCGGGAACAAGAATGACGCGTTGTGCGGAAGGCGGTCGTCGCCATGTGCCCGAACCCGTGTTGTATTTGGTCAGTCCGGCGGCGGTGATTCTGGCGCGTAGGTTGCGGGCGCGGTCTGTCTCGGAGGGGGTGAACTCGTGCTGTGCCAGGATGTGTTCGAGGTCGGAGGGCGAAGTCGCGTCATAGTAAATGCCTTGTTCGTCGAGAACCCAAGAAAGCGGCCGGGTTAGATCGGCGCCGAGTCCGACCGAGCGGAGAAACCCATCTTCCAGACGCCAGACGTTCGTTCCTGCGGGAAAGCGATCGCCTGGAATTCGCCGGCCCCATGTCACGGCGGTGTCGCCAGGCGGGATCCGGTCCGCACGCGGGACAAACCGCACCTCGGCGGGAGCGAGGAAGGCACGGACGTGCCGGCGTTTCCAAAAAGAGAAGCCGACTGCGCAGACGTTGTCTGGAGCTCTCAAGCCAGTTCTTCCAGAAAATCGCTTGTCCGGGCGAAGTGGTTGCTCCATGTCGTCTCCTTGAATCCGGACAGCCGCGAACTCCAGGTCATCGTGCGACTGACCCAGAACGCTCTCCAAAGCGGCGGGGAGGAACCGCGCTTGATTACGCAAGGGCATTACGATCGAAACCACTATGTGAAGAGAGGTTAAGGGGGAGGGGAAATAGGTGCCAGAGGTCAGATGTCAGATTTCAGATATCGGAGGACAAGAGAAGCAGGTGCTTCGCTGATCAGCCCCGTCTGCGCGGCATTGTTTATTTTGCCGGCGGCAGGTTGCTGTGGATCTGTTTGCTTAAAGCGCGCAGCTCAGCTTCAAGTTCGGCGAGGCGGCGCGCTTGCTCCGCGCTGCGTTCCTTCCGCTCGCGCAACTCCTCGATGAGACCTTTGACCGCGGAGAGCGTCACGCCGTCCGTGTCGAGAGTGGAGATGTGAGTTTCGTCGAAGCCAAGGCCGAAGGCGGCTCGGAAGTCTTGGGCCATTGGTCCGACATACCGGCGGTTCGGATCGTGTTTGTAGTGCCACTCCGTGACGGGAAGCGCCGCAACTTCGCGCAGAACTTCGCGGTGGTCGATTGCAGTGACGTCCGTTTTGGCGTTGCTATCGCTCAATGCGGTCCAAGCAGTTGTTCCCGGAGCGAGGAAAACACCCAAGGGAGGACTGGTCGGTGACAGATCGCTTTGTTCGCTGGTGATGAAGCGGAAGCCGCCCGGAGCCCTCGCGGTGAATGAACCGGCGGCGACTACGATGTCGAAGATGGAGGTATTGACTTGGTCTCCGGAATCCCAAGTGAATTGCATTCCGACTACGCTGGAGAGAATCCCGGTTCCTGGAAGAGAGAGCGTAAGGGGCACGATGACCGGCTCGGAGCCGACGCCTGTGGTGTTTCCGGAATATTGATTGATGACGGGAAAAGTGCCGCCGGGCCCCGTGCCGTAGAGCTCCAAAGAAAAAGCCATGCCTGGGTTGGTTCCGGTCAGGGTCATGCGCAGTCCGAACGTGGAGAAGATGCTCCAATCTTGCGCACCTGCATCGAAAAAGCCGCCCAGCGTGGCGCCCAGAGCGTAGGAATTGTTGAAGACAAGGCTGTCGACCGTCTGGGAATAGGCTGCTGTCGTGGCATCCTGTTCGACCAAGAGTTGCCCGGAGCCCAACCCCTGCAGATCGAAAGCCGCTCCAGCTTTAGCCAAGCTGAAGAGCAGTGCTCCGAGGGCCACAAGGTTTTTCATCGGCGGGAGTATCAGAAGCTGCGGTCTTCCAAACGCTTGCGTAGTTGCTCGATGTTCTGCTCGAGCGCCTCAATTTGGCTTTGGCGGTCGGCCAGTTCACCGTCCTGCTCGCGGATCTCCTCGACCAGGCCTTTGATGGCCGAGAGGGTCACGCCGTCGGTGTCCATGGTGCTGATGGTCCGGTCATCGAGGCCCAGCCCGAAGACCGCGCGAAAATCTTGGGCCATCGGGCCGATATAGCGCCGCGTGGGGTCGTGTTTGTAATGCCATGCGGTGACGGGCAGGGATGCGACTTTGCGCAGGGTCTCACGATGGTCGATGGAGGAGATTCCCGTCTTGGAGTTGCTGTCGCTCAGGGCGGCCCAAGTTGTGCTGCCCGGCGGGAGATACGCGCCGAGCACGGGATTGGTGTTGTTCGTCGTGACCGCCGCTGTCTCGCTCGTGACGAGGTAAACCCCGCTGGGTGCCCGGGCTGTGAACGTTCCGCTGCCGAAGGAAACCGTGTCCACTGCTGGTGATCCGCCCCAGACGAAGGAATAGTTGTGGATAGCCTTGGCGTTGACGCCGGCAGCGAAGGAGCCGGTGCCGCTGGCTTGGTTGTCGGAGCCGCCTGGCACCACGGCGTTCGTGCCTTCGACGGTGTTGAGCTCGCCGCCGCCGATGGTGCCGCCGCTGGCGTTGCTCATAACGAGGTTGTTGGAGCCGCCGACTACGGCGGAGTGGGGTGCGGATGCCTCGTTATAAATGCCGCCCAGCACACTCGAGCGCGCGCCTGAGGCCCGGTTTTGCTCGCCGCCACCGACGAAGGTTTGTTCGTTGTCGGCCTTGTTGAAGAACCCGGCAAACACAGCCGCATCCTGCAGACTCGCTTGGTTGACGCTGCCTGCGCCCACCGCCGAATACTGTCCAAAGGCCAGGTTTTGTTCGCCTCCACCCACAAAGGAGCTCTGGCCCGTGGCTTGGTTGGAGTAACCTCCGCCGACGGTGGACCACTGGTTAGTTGCAGAGTTTGCCTGCCCCCCGCCAACGGAAGAGTAAAGTCCCGTCGCCGTGTTGCTGGCGCCGCCGCCGATGTAGGCGTAGCCGTTGCTGTTGATGGTGGGGCTCAGCCCGCCAGTGGGGCCAGCAGGGCCTTGTGGACCAGGCGGCCCAGCAGGACCTTGTAAGCCTGTTGGGCCGATTGGACCCGCGATGCCTTGCGGCCCCGTCGGCCCAGCAGGGCCGGTTGCCCCATTGGTGCCGGCGGGACCTTGAGGACCTGCCGGGCCAGACGGTCCTTGAGGACCGACAAAGTTGGTTTGACCGTTGATTGAAGTAACGACGAGGTTGCCGCTGATCTGGGCGGATCCGGCGACCGAGAGTGCGTTGGTGCCGGGGTTGTTCGTATTGATTCCTACGCCTCCGGTGGCACGGATGAGGAACTGGTTCGTGCGGGTCGAAGCAAAGCTCGCACTCTGGTTGTCGGCCCAGACGAAGGCGCCATCGTTGGTCGCTTTGGCCTGTGTGCCTGCGGCGAACGAGGCAAATCCGCTGGCCTCGTTGTCCCATCCGCCCGGGATAGTGGAAAAGTCGCCGCTCGCAGTGTTGGAGTAACCGCCGCCGATGGTCGGGTAGGAGATGGTGTTCGTGCCGCTGCCGATGGCACGGTTGTAAAGGCCGCCGACGATGACGCCGCCGTAGGCGTTGCCCACGATATTGCCATCGCCGCCGCCGATCGAAGCCGAGGGCGCATTGGAGGCGGTATTTCGAATGCCTCCGGCAATGACGGAAGGCGCGGAGACATCATCGACGGTAAAGACATTCGTGTTGGTGATGGTGTTCTGGTAGCCACCACCGATTGTTCCGCCGGATGCGTTCCAGACTTTATTCTCCTCGCCCCCGGCGATGGTCGAAATGTAAAGAAATTCGGCATCGAGAGGCGGCGTCTGGATCGAGTTGCTGAAGCCTCCACCTATGACGGAGGCGTAGCCGGTTGCTTCGTTAGCTTCGCCGCCGCCAACGGTGGCGAAATACCCGTTGGCGATATTGCCCAAGCCTCCGCTGATGGTCGAAAAATAGGCAGCCGCTTTGTTGCCGGAGCCACCGCCGATCGTGCCAAAGCTGGCCGCAACCTCGTTGAAATTTGTGGTGGCAGTCCCGCTCTGCGAGTTGCTGATGATTAGGAATCCGCCGCCGGCAATCGTGGCTCCACCCACAACATTCGAGGCATTGGACGCGACCATATTGCCGCTGTAGCCGCCGACGATGTTGTGTGCCGAGCCTGTGTATGTGTTGGTGACTGGTGCATCGGGATTGAGATTGTTGGTGAAAGAAACGGTCGCGGTAACCTGCGGGCCGACGACGAAGCCGGTGTTGCCGCCGGGTTGGAGGGAGATGGCGCCGTTGGAGGAGGCGAGGGTGTTGACGGTGAGGGTGGAGAAGGTGGCGTTGGAGAACGTGCCGGTAATTGTTCCGGTAACGCTCAAGTTGCCGCCGACTGCGAGATTCGTTGCGATTCGCGCGGAACCGTTGACGAGGAGCGCGTTCGTGCCCGGGTTGTTGGTATTGATGCCGACTCCTCCGGAGGCGCGGATGAGGAATTGGTTGTTTGTCGTCGAGGAGAAGTCGGCGTTTTGACTGTCGGCCCAGACAAAAGCACCATTATTCGTCGCCTTGGCCCGACGCCCTCCGGCGAATGCATAAGTGCCTAGTGCGTCGACTAGCTGCCCTCCCATTACAGTAGAGTAAGCTCCACTTGCTCTGTTAGAGAAGCCCCCCAAGACCACGCTATAATTGCCGGCGGCGCTTCCACCGTAGCCACTTACTATGCCGGCGTAAATGCCGGACACAGTGTTTAAGGCACCGCCAACTATTAAGGCGTTGGTGCCACCGACTCGGTTCGATAAGCCGCCAGTGATTGTGGAAAAACGTCCCGAAACGCTATTCTCTTGTCCCCCAACAATTGAGGAATAACGGCCAGAAATGCTGTTTGAATAACCCGAACCTACGAACGCGTAAGATGCATTCGATATATTGTTCAGCATGCCGCCCGAGAGAGACGAGTAGGCGGATCCTACAACAACGCCGTTGCTGAAGCCTCCTCCCAAATGCGCGTAGCTGACGTTCGAGCCGATGATGTTGGCGCGTCCGCCAGAGAGTGAGGACCAGTTCGCGCCCTGCTGAATGATATTCTGCTGTCCGGATCCGAGAAAAGAATTGGTAACGCCTGCCTCGATAAGGTTGTTGGAGCCACTGATGTAGGTGCTTCTTGCGTTCGTGCTGAGATTGGTGTTGCCGTTCGTGCTGAATTGCTGTGCTTGAAGGGAGGCTGACAGCAGTATCGCAGCGGCGATGCTTGCTAAGTATCTTGTTGCACGTTCCGAGCATCTTTTAAAGGCAGTGTTCATGAGTAGTGGGAGCTTTCGCTTTAACATGGTGAAGACGCGAGGGATCACAAGCTGAAATGTGTGCCATTTCTGGCGTAACCTAGGCCCCAATCATTGCGGGTGCGAGCGGCGAGCCTCTTTCGATGTCTCGCTGCGCACGCCTACCGAGAACTGATGCAAGCTCCTTTACCGGCAGCCCATGGCCGGGGCGGATGGACCGGATGTTTTCGCGGGTAAACTCCTCGCCGGCTTTCACGTCCTTGACTACGAACAATGAACGTCGGAAAGCGCGGCTGGCTTGCTCCTTTTCGCTGATCTCATAGCTGACTTTACCAAGCGCTTTCTCCGCCATCCGCACAGCTTCAACCATGGTGCGGAACTCTTCCGGTTCGAGGGAAAAAGCGCTGTCGGGCCCGCCGTCGCTGCGACGAATGGTGAGGTGTTTTTCGACGATGCAAGCACCCAAAGCGACGGCCGCAATAGGGACAGCGACTCCCAGCGTGTGATCCGAGAGGCCAATCGGAAGTTCGAATGCTTCTGCCATGTCTGGAATGGTACGTAGGTTCATATCCTCTGGCAGCGAGGGGTAGGCACTGGTGCATTTGAGCAGTGCCAATTGGGCGCATCCGCTTTCCCGCAAGGTCTGCACGGCTTCGCGGATTTCCTCGAGGGACGCCATCCCCGTCGACATAATCACCGGTTTTCCCGTAGCTGCTACTTTCTTGAGCAGTTCCGTGTCGACCAGCTCAAAGGAAGCAATTTTGTGCGCCGGCACATCCAACGCCTCCAGAAAGTCCACGGCCGTATTGTCAAAAGGGGTAGAGAAGCAATGCATGCCGAGCTTTCCGGCTTCTGCCATGAGTTCCGGCTGCCATTCCCACGGCGTATAGGCCTCCGCATAAAGGTCGTGGAGATTCTTTCCTTCCCATATCGACCCCTGACCAACGAGAAACTCCGGCCGCCGACAATCGAGGGTGAGGGTATCGGCCGTGTAGGTCTGGAGCTTGATGGCATCTGCTCCGGCGGCTTTGGCTGCACGCACAACTTCCAAGGCTTTATCGAAGGACTGTCCATGATTGGCGGACAATTCGGCGATGATGTAGCATGATTCGCCGCGGCCAATGCGGCGCCCGGATATTTTTAGTTGAGAAGTCACTAGTGGTTTCTGTGCAGTGAATACTGTTGCGCCGTTTGGTGATTCACCGCGGTGTCCTCGCCACGAAGGAACCCTGCCTGCTCGAATGCGCGGATCGAAGCTTTGTTTTCCGGTTTGATCACGGCTCGAACGAGCTTGGTCTCGGACGACTGAAATAGTTGTTGGCAGGCGGCGGTGATGATTCCGTGTCCATAACCTTTGCCTCTGGCCTCCGGCGCCAGAGAGATAGAGATGGTTGCCTCGGGGCCTGCGCAGTCAAACCGCACGATACCGATCTTTCCCAAGGTGGGAGTTTCGACCATCCACAGGCGGCAACAGGCATCTTTCAGTTTGGCGTGGCACCAGTTCTTGTGCTCTTCCCATGGAATGGACGAGCTCTTGAAGGAGCTGGCTCTGGTCACTGGGTCGTTCGCCCACTGCCAAAGTAGTTCGAAATCAGCTTCGGTCGCAGGCAACAGCTCTAGATCCAAGCCGCCCCGCAAGCGTGCGGCGACGCGCTGCGCCCCGAGACCGTCGACAAGCTCCTTGCCTCGCAGGGCGAATGCCGCGCGGCAAGCAGCCTCGCCAGCCAAACGATCTACGGCGTCCCTCAGCGGGCCGCCAGTGAGGTCCGTATGGCGGCCCAGGCAGAGGCCGAAACCTTGTCTCTCCAGTTCCCGCGCGTTCTGCTCTTGGTTATCGGCCAGAATGATGAACATCGAAGGCAGTCCGCTGAAGGCGAGCTCCCAACACGTCGAGCCTCCTGCCGCAATCGCCATGTCAGCCCAATGCATCAGCTCGGGCATATTGTTGGCGTTGACTGCCAGATCCACGCGCGTCCCGCCCGCGGTAGCGGCCTGAGCCGCTTCACGCAAACTTTCGAGGTGGGGATTGCTGCCGCCGACCGCTACCTTAACTTCCAACCCTGAGCCGGCCAGAGCTTCGATAACCTTCTTTGTCACATTGTCCGCATCCGCGCCGCCCAAACTGACGAGGAGCTTGGTCGCTCTCTCCGGAATGGTGCGCTCGGCGCCGCGGTTATCAAGGAACTCCCGGCGCAGCAGGGCAAACCGAGGGCCCAATAGCAACTCGGTGCCCCAGTTTTTTCGGGCATAAAGGGCATCGCGCGCAGAGATGTTTTGATTAAGCACGAAGTCGGCATGATACGAATCGGCGTGCCCGTAGTCGTCTACTACCAAGAGTCGGCAACCCGCCTCCTTGAGGCCCGACTGGAAGCTGCCATCGAACTGGTAGCCGTCGAGGGCGACTGACACGGAATCGCCACCGGCGGCGTGCGCGGAGACGGCCGCACGGGTCGCGGTCAGGTCTCCAAGGCCGCCGGGCACATTGGTGATGTTTTCTATCCCAAAGCCCTCGTCCCAGATCTTTTGCTCGAGGGGTGGCGTGATGTTCGCAGAGACGAACACGGCGTTGCCTCCGCTTTGCTTCCAAGCCTGCGCTAGAGCAATCATGCGCATGACGTGCCCGGTTCCCATGGCAACGCTCGCATCCGCGCGGATCAGCAAGACTTTTGGCATCGATCCTTTGCTCGCGACGACTAACTGCGAGCGGCGAACATTGTCTCCGCCCGTTCCCAATCCTCGGGGGTATCGATATCTTGCACCATATACCTTGGCAGCGGGACGGGATAGGAGTTGCCACCAAAGAAGCTTTTCCCGGCGAGGAAGGCATCTTGCCGGCCCCAGTAAAATTGCCCGGCATCATGCCAAGCCTCGGGGAAGTCCTGAGATCTCTTCATCTCATTTTCTGGCCAGAACATTTGCACCCGGCCGCTTTCTGCGATCTGCAACGCGCGGAAGATGGGGAAAGCGTAGCTGGTGACACTGAAAACGAAGTCGGCGTCCGGCTTTTTCTGGAGAATGTCCAGTCCCTTACACAGGAATTCCGGTTTCAAGAAAGGCGCGGTCGCATAGACACAACAACAGCGTTCCACAGCACACCTGTTCTCTTCCCACCAGCGAATAGCATGAGCGATTACGGGCATGGTGGGAGTGTGGTCGTCGGAAAGATCCGAGGGGCGCCTGAAGGGGACCTCTGCTCCGAAGGACTCTGCCACGGCGGCAACTTCCTCGTCATCGGTGGAGACAACCACCGCGTCAAAGAGGCCCGATTGCCGGGCGGCGTCGATGGACCACGCGATCATCGGTTTGCCGCAAAAGTCCCGGATATTCTTCTTCGGTATCCTTTTGCTGCCGCCGCGCGCCGGAATAATCGCAATGGCGCTCATTTCTTCGGCATTGGGGATCCGCGGAGCGCATGGACTGCATCGATCACTTTTTGCACATCTTGATCACTCATGGACGGATACAGCGGCAGGCTTAGAGCCCGACTATAAAACTCCTCCGCGTTCGGGCACTTCCCGGCCGCGTAGCCGAGGGTCCGCCGATACCACGGTTGCAGATAAACCGGTATGTAGAGGACCTGCGAGCCCACTCCTTCGTTCCGCAACTCTTGCATGACTTGCGTGCGTGATTTGCCGAGCCGCGCAAAGTCGATTTGCACCGTGTAAAGGTGAAGGGAAATGCCGGACAACTCGAATGTAAAACTCGGGTCTGTCGAGGGTGGCTGGTGGCGGGTGGTGAGTGACGGAGTCTGAAGCCAATCAAGATTGGCGAAGGCTTCGTTGTATCGGGCGGCAATCTCCTGACGGCGCTGGATGAACTGCGGCAAGCGGGCGAGTTGCGACCGCCCCAAGGCACATTGCAGGTCGGTGATGCGGTAGTTGTAGCCGAGTTCCTGCATCTCGTAAAACCACGGCCCTCGCTCCG
>Ga0315902_10013314_pt1 | contig 10642 bp, 7 predicted proteins | sample LakEriMetagenome_9_FD_203523 | JGI IMG/M metagenome (GOLD analysis project Ga0315902, IMG submission 203523) | Freshwater fungal communities from buoy surface, Lake Erie, Ohio, United States - Buoy 12 MA117 | ecosystem: Environmental > Aquatic > Freshwater > Lake > Lake biofilm | place: USA...
CACCGGCGGACAAGAAAGCCGAGGCGTCGACTCGCCTCGCCAGCGCGGAAGCGAGTCTCGAGTCCATTTCTAAACAAGTCGATGCGCCGGGGGAACAATACCGGTCGCTGCGGGGAGCGGACAAGACTGCCGAGTCGAATCTCGAGACCGACGCATCGCGGCTCAAGCCCTTTCCGGGATCGAGCACCGGCAGGAGGTCTGCCCTGGCTCGTTGGATGACCGATCGGAATCATCCCTTGACGGCCCGTGTCGCAGTCAATCACGTTTGGGCCAGACACTTTGGCCAACCGCTTGTTCCCACCGTCTTCGATTTCGGGCGCAAGGGGACTCCTCCCGCGCATCCGGAGTTGCTCGACTTTCTGGCCGTCGAGTTGATGGAAAACGCCTGGAGCTTGAAGCATCTGCACCGTATGTTGACCCTGTCCAAGACCTATGCCATGAGTTCATCCTCGCTCGAGATGGATGCAGAGTTGCAGCGCGATCCCGATAACCGTTTCTATTGGCGCATGAATGCGGTGCGTATGGAGGCGCAGTCGGTGCGGGATAGTTTGCTGCATCTCGCCGGAGATTTGGATCCGAAGCTGGGTGGGCCGTCGATCCCGGTATCAGACAGCTCGTCCCGTCGGCGAAGTCTGTATTTTTTTCAGTCCCACAACGAGCACGAGAAGTTTCTCTCGATCTTTGACGACGCGAACGTATTGGACTGTTATCGCCGCGCCCAGAGCATTGTGCCCCAGCAGGCACTCGCGTTGCAAAACAGTCCGTTGGTGGACGCTTGTTCGCATCGGATCGCGGAACGCCTTGCCGCCGAGGTGTCTGGACCAGGAGACGCTCCGTTCATCGCGAGGGCCTTTGAATTGCTCCTGGCTGCACCCGCATCGGAGCGAGAGATCGAGTTGGGAGTTGCAGCTATGCAGCGATGGCGTTCAGCGGCGCTCGAACGACAACTCGATCCAGGCAAACACGCTCGTGTCGGCCTGATTCGCAGCTTGATCAACCACAACGATTTTCTGACTGTACGATGAAGGGAGACCTTTGATGCGATCCGATCATCGCGAGGGTGGTGCTGGACTGTTCGATTCGCGCCGCGGGTTTTTATCCAATCTGCGTTGGGGTTGTGCGAGCTTGGCTTTGAGTTCCTTGCTCGCACGGGATCGGTTTCTCTACGGAGACGATGCGACCGAGATCGCTCCGTCGGTTTCGCCCAAGGCCAAAAGTGTGATTTGGCTTTTCATGAACGGTGGCGTTTCCCACATGGAATCGTTCGACCCGAAACCAAAGCTGACCGAATTCGCAGGAAAGACCATCGCCGAAACCCCGTTCGCCGAGGCGCAGAATCCCGAGAAACTAAAACTAGCCCGGGTTACCGTCGTCAACGACGCGAACGGGCAACAGCGCAATACGCTCTACCCGTTGCAAGTCGGCTTTCGCCGATACGGTGAATCCGGGATCGAGATGAGCGATTGGGTTCCGCACATGGGGAGTTGCGCCGACGACCTGGCCGTCATTCGTTCGATGTGGACCACTGATGACAACCACGGAGCGCAGACGCAATTCCATTCCGGCCGTCATATGCTCGACGGTGAATTCCCCACGCTCGGAGCGTGGGTGCACTATGGGTTGGGATCGATCAATGAAAATCTTCCATCCTTCATCTCGATCGGCAATCGCGAGTACTGGAATGCCAAAGATGGCCATTATCTCGGCCCGGAACACGACGCGGTCCCCCTTCGCATCGATCCCAAGAATCCTCTGGACTTTGGAACTCGAGTCGATCCATGGAACGAAAACGACCAACGCATCGGCCTGGATTTAGTTCGTGAATGGAACCAACTTCGCGGCGGCGAATACCCCAGCGACGCGGCTCTGGCGGCACGGATCCAATCGTATGAACTCGCGTTTCGCATGCAGGCATCGATTCCCGAGGTACTGAATCTGGATTCAGAATCTGCGGCCGTGCACCAGTTATACGGGATCGATCAACCGGCGACCCGCGATTTCGGTATGCAAATGCTATCCGCGCGCCGGCTCGTCGAACGCGGGGTTCGATTCATCCAGGTCCAGCATGGAGCGGGCGGCGCCGGGGTTTGGGATGCCCATGGCGGACTGAAGAACAATCATGAAACAAATTTCCGTGCGGTCGATAAACCGATCGCGGGATTGCTCCAGGATCTGAAGCAGCGCGGACTGCTCGAATCGACGATCGTACTGTTCGCCACCGAGTTCGGACGGACTCCAGGTACGCAAGGGTCCGATGGCCGCGACCATCATATCTACGGATTCTCGGTGTGGATGGCGGGGGGAGGGATTCGCGGAGGTGTCGTGCACGGCGCCACCGACGAAATCGGCTTCCATGCGGTCGAGGATCGCCATTATGTGACCGATATCCACGCGACGATTCTGAAGCAGTTGGGCTTGGATTCGCGCAAGCTCGAGATCCCCGGTCGCAAACGTCTCGATATCGATCATGGCAAACCGATCGATGCGATCCTGACTTGAACGCAGGACCCTATCGCTGGCCGTATTCCCGCGATCGCTCAGTAGCCAAATCCGGCCCGGAACACCAGGCTCTCTCCGAGATTGACAGTCCCGACCGGATTGTTGACAAACACCAGCTCGCGATCGAAGGCGTACCCGAATTCCACGAAGTAGTTGCGGAACCCTTGACGGAGCAAGTCATTCCGCCCGCATTCGAAACCGACCAGCACGCGAATATCGTTGATGTCGATCCGATCGTCAGCACCAGAGGGGTCCTCGATCGTCCAAGCACCTCCACCGTAGTAGGCGGTGACATACCACCAGACATCCTTGGTGCCATGCGTCGTCAAGTAATGGGACAGCTTGGGTTCGGGGAAGAAGATATCCCAACGGGTATCCGGATTGGGAACCCAAAGAACGCCTCCCGCCGGCAACAGTTTCACTTTGTTGCGGTCCAGATAATAGACTCCCAGCCGCGCTGTTGCATTCGGGGTCAAGCGAAGTCGTCCGAGGGCCTTGACCGGTACCCGAATACTCTCGCTGCTGATGGCATCGAAGGCAGAGAATACTCCCACACGCACTCCTAGTTCGGCTCCAAACGTCTGCGCCGGATCGGTCTCCCATGACATGTCGAGAAATCCGCCAAACGCATTGCCTGGCAGATCCGCGCCGGGCAACGAAGGTCCATCCCACAATGTTTGCGTGTAGGAGGGAATCAGATACAGGGGCTGCGAGGAACCGAAGAATCGAGGGCACGCAAAAACCAGGGAGGTTTCGAAGTCGAGACTACCCAGGTCGGTTGCAGTCGGATCACTGAAATTGGTGGTTCCGGGAAGGTAGGTCGTGCGGAATCGCGCCCCCTGACAAAGCCGAATCGTTTGCTGGGCCTGCGTTTGCACCGCCGTCGTCGTCGAGGTCCACCAATTGGTCCCTGGGGGATAGGCGCCAGGTGGATAACTTCCCGGCGGATAACCGTAGAAGGAGTACGGGTTAGGAGCAGGTGCGCCCGGATAGAGGACGGGAGGTTGGCTGTTCGGATAAACGCTTGATGGGTAGGCGGGCGCGCCAAAGACGCTCGGCGGAAGTCCGGTTGGGTTCGCTGCCGTGGGAGCCGGTCCAAGCGGGATCGTCCCGGGCGGGACCCCGGACATCGGAGCCGTGCTGTCTCGAAATGCCGGAGCGTAAGGATTGGCAGAATACGGGGTGCCTGTGTAGGGGACGCCTGTATATGGGGTGGCGGGGAATGGATTGTAAGTGGGTGCAGGGGGTGGTGCGGCCGTCGGCGGTGGGATCGAGGTCGAGAAACCGGTGGCACCGGGGGAAGCCGGATAGGATGGAGCCGGGGAAGTTGAGGGAAATGGGACGGAAGCCTGCCCGAGGATTGCTCGAGAATGCAGAGCGAACGTGAGAAAAAACAGGCAGATCGCGATAGGCTGAGAGCGGACGCAAGCCACGATCGGGGCTTTCCGGGCGATTGAAGGTGGTGACGATTGTCGGGGTTGGTCGGCCATGCAGGCAGTCCCTTGCTCCTCCGCGAATGGATCTTCCAAACTACGGAATACTGTCCAAGGGAGTCTGCCGTCAAGATTTCTTGCGGCACCGGGGCAAAAGCCGACGAAAGAGCTCCCCCCAAATCCCCCATTTTTTGCAAGTTGTTGCTATCCCGGGTTGCAGCAACTATTCTTGTAGATACCCCCGACTTGGCTCGGTTCGGTGTTCGTTTGAATTGTGGCACAACAACTGACGTCTTCCTAAGGCTGTCCCGATGCATCTCCATCCTTTGTTTCGCATTCTGTCTCGCGGCCTCTTTGCGGTCATGGCCGTCTTGCTCGGTGTTACCCTCGCTTTCGGACAAGACAACGGAGGCAATAACGGAGGCGGCAACGGAGGAAATAACGGAGGAAACAACGGTGCAAACAACGGAGGTAACAATAACTTCGGTCCGCCGGTGGCTGGAGTCGAGATCGACCCGCAAGGCGTACTGCACGTGCGATCGGTTGATCCCCAAATCGCCCACAAGCTTCGGATGGCAACCCTCCAATCGATAGACCCGAAAACGCAGATTGTGTCGCCGATGCGGAAGGTGTCCTTGAACCGTCTCGAACGGTATGTTGCCGAGGCATTGGACCGGAACGAGCGTCTCGACGAAGAAGTGCTCGGTTTGGCTGGATTGACTCGGATCGAATACATTTTCTTGATGCCCGACACCAACGATATTGTTATCGCTGGACCTGCCGAGAAGATTTTGGTGACACCAGACAACCGATGGGTTGGCCTGAAGACAGGCAAGTCGGTTTTGCAATTGAAGGACTTGGTGGTCGCACTTCGTGCCTACGCTCCGGAAAACGGCGGGACCACATCGATTGGTTGCTCGATCGACCCGACACCGGAGGGTCTCAAGCGAATGCAGCGGTACCGCGATCAATTCGAGGGCCAGGCATCGTCGTTGAATCCCTCGATTTACGCGAGCAACATGCGACAAGCCCTCGGGTACCAAAAGGTCACTATCCGCGGAGTTCCTTCGGATACGCACTTCGCCCAGGTCTTGGTGGAAGCGGATTACCGCATGAAGTTGATCGGCATTGGTTTGGAAGATCCTGTCATCCAACTCAAGTCTTGGATCCAGCGATCCAGCGGGTCGGGTAGTACTGAATCGCTTCAGCGCTGGTTCTTCGAAGCGGACTACAGCAAGGTCGCTACCAACGAAGAGGGAACCGCACTCCATCTGCAGGGCCAAGGAGTCAAGCTGAGCGGCGAGCGAGAGTTTGTCTCCAAAAATGGACAGCGGACCCGAAGCGGTAGCCAAGGGGACACCGCCAGCCGTGGCTTCACTCAAGAATTCACTCAAAAATTCGAGAACCTCGGCGAAGTGATTCCGGTCTTTGGAGAACTGCGCAATTTGTTCGATATGGCCATTGCGGCAGCCTTTATTCAAGATCGCGATCTGTACAGCAAGGCCGGTTGGAATCTCGGCGTTTTCGCCGACGAGAACAAGTTCCGGGTCCTCGGCAATCCATCCATCACCCAAGTCGAGTCGGCGATCAATTGGTACTGGAAAGACGGTCAACTGGTTACCCCGATCGGAGGCGGAGTTCACATCGCTGCCCGCAAGTTGATCTCGGGTGAGAAAGTCGATCGCGACAGCAAGATCGATTCCACGGGCCAAAGCATGGGGGCTCCCAAGGACTTGGCCGAAGGCCAATGGTGGTGGGACTGATCGTTTGCGATTCACCTTTTTCGGTGTCCGTCTTGCGGTTCTCTTGCTCGCGACGTATTGGGTTGCACTGAGCGTCGCCACGCACTTGCCACCGACCATGATCGGCGCGGTTCAGCAGACCGTCCGATGGAACGACAAACTGTTTCACAGTCTCGCCTTCGCCATTCTCGCTTTCCTGTTGGCATGGGCGGTTCCAACCAATTCGGCGCGCCGAAGCCGCAATGTGCTCATAGCAACAGCAATCGCAGCTTCCTACGCCGGCATCGACGAATTGACCCAAATTCCAGTCGGGCGTACGGCAGATTGGGCTGACTTGGCGGCAGACTTGTTTGGTATCCTTATTGGCATTGTTGTCTATGTCGCCATGCGCGAGGCTCTGTTTGCCGCCCCGCCCAGTTCCAAGCCAAAATAAACCCCGCCTATGCTGTCAGTGGTCGTTCCGATTCTCAACGAGCAGGAAACGGTGTCTGAACTCGTACGCCGGGTGATAGCTGCGACGGGGGTGTCTTCGCATCATGAACTAGAAATCTTTCTGATCGACGACGGATCCAACGACGGCACCTGGGAGGTCATTGAGGCTCTCGCTGCGACCGATCCCATGGTTCGAGGCATTCGCTTTCGTCGAAACTTTGGCAAAGCTGCGGCACTTGCGGCGGGATTCGCGGAATGCTCGGGACAGATTGTCATCACGATGGACGCCGATCTCCAGGACGACCCGAAGGAGATTCCGCGATTGATCGCCAAACTGGACGAGGGCTACGATGTGGTAAGCGGTTGGAAACAGACGCGGCACGATCCGTGGCACAAGCGTTGGCCTTCCCTCGTTTTCAATTCTATCCTGCGATACTTTTCCAAGCTAAATCTTCACGACTTCAACTGTGGCTTTAAGGCTTATCGGCGCGAGGTGCTCTGCGAGATCGACTTGTTTGGAGAGATGCATCGCTTCATTCCTGTCCTTGCGGCCGCCCGTGGATTCCGCATTGCTGAAATTCCGGTCGAGCATCATCCTCGCCGCCATGGCGAGTCGAAATACGGCTGGTCTCGCATTCCGAAAGGATTGATGGATTTGCTGACCGTCGTCTTCCTGACGCGATTTCGATATCGGCCTCAGCACTTGCTCGGTGGCCTTGGTGGAGTATCCTGCTTGGTCGGCATCTTGGTGCTGATCGGCTTGTGCGTTGCATGGGTATGGACACGGGTGTTCGCATTTGATCCGCCGTTGCATTTGCACGAACGCGCGGCTTTCTACATGGCGATTCTGATGATCTTGGCGGGCCTTCACTTGATCGGAGTCGGATTGCTGGCGGAACTGGTCGTTGCCAACTCGACGCTCCGCCGCTTTCCCTATTCCATCGCACAGCGCGCCGGTAACCAGGATCCTGGAAAATCTTAGGAATGAAGGAGGACATCGCATGAGCCAGTCCCTCGGAGAGGAGTCGCCCTCCCATTCTTTGCGCATCGGATGGTTTATCATCGGACTGGCCGCAGTCATTCAATTGGCTCGCATTCTGGGTATATCGGCACCCCACGGAGAGTTGCCCTTTCTCAGCGCGAACGATCGATCGCGGTGGTGTGCCATCGCAGCACTCACCCAAGATGGTGCGTGGGAGATCGACAAGTACATCGAGCTGCTGGACAGCAAAGGAAAATCCAGGATTTGGTTCACCATCGACATGGTCAAGCACGTGGGTCCCGACGGACGGGAACACAGTTACTCGAGCAAGCCGCCGCTGCTGACATTGATCTACGCTGCCATTTGCAAGCCGATCACGATGATCGCCGGCAAAAGCTTGACCGACGAACCGTTCCTCATCGGACGCTCGTTGCTGGTCGTCGCTAACTTGATCCCCCTGGTGTTGTGGTGGATCTGGTGGCACCGTTGGCTGGAACGAAATGTTTCTGACCCGCCCGCACGCTGGTTGCTGCTCAATATGGCGGTTTGGGGTACGTTTCTGACAACGTTTGCTGCGACCCTCAACAATCATTTGCATGCGGCGATCTTTTTTTCCATCACGCTCGCGCTGACTTGGCAAGTCTCGCGAGACCGTCGCTCTGGGCTCTCCACGCCATGGGGCGTGTGGCTGAGTCTCGGAATCAGCGCCGCACTGACCGTGGCATGCGAGCTACCGGCCTTGGCGTGGGTAGCCGCGCTGGGGCTGATTCTGATCGCGGCTGATCCCAAACGGATGTTGATCGGCTTCGGGTTGGGTTCCGCCATGATCGCAGTAGCGTTCCTTGCATCGAACTACTGGGCCCATGGCGATTGGCGACCTCCCTATTCGCACCGCGGTCTGGGACGGGAAATCGCTCAAGTTCCCAATTTGGAAAAGGAAACACAACCCACCGTGGATCAAGTGCTCGCAGTTCTTGATGCCGCCAAGTATCCGATCACGCCTGCGGCACAAATCCTCCCAGCCCGCCTCGAGGATGTTCTCCAAGTGTTCGATGAGTCGACGCAGTATCGCGTCGCGTTGACCAACCAGGACGGGAAATGGAAGATCCACGAATGGGACGATTGGTATGATTATCCCAAATCGTATTGGCTACCAGAGAACAAAAAAGGAGTCGACCGCGGAGAGACCGACCCCTGGCGTTATCTCTTTCATTTTACAATCGGTCATCATGGATTGTTGTCGCTGACGCCATTCTGGATTTGGTCGCTGGCAGGGGCTGTTTGTTGGATCGGTGCTGGTCGCTATTCCCAGTTCCTTGAATCCAAGGGGGCATTGGCCCGAACGCTTCCCTGGTGGCGCGGCTGGTTGCTAGGTGAGGGTGCGATGGCAGCGGCGATCGTCGCAGTCTCCTTGGTGTGTATCGGCTTCTATGCAACGCGCGATGTGGTCGATCGCAATTATGCGGGCGTGTGCAGCGGATTTCGGTGGATGTTTTGGTTGATCCCCGGATGGCTCTGGTTGAGTGTGCCCGCTGTGCGATGGTCGCTTCGAAATCGTTGGACGCAGTGGCTATTGATAGCAGCCATCGGCATCAGTGTCCTGTCGGCCACGATCCCATGGCCGAATCCCTGGTCGCACCCCTGGCCTTACCGGTTGCTGATGTGGTGGTCGCCGCAAGACTATCAGTAGCCTGCGGAACGATGGTGGTCATGAAACGCGCATACGATTTGGTGGTCTGCGGTGGAGGGGTGATCGGATTATCGATCGCCTTCGAAGTCGCATCGCGGGGGTGGAAAGTTGCAGTGCTGGATTCGTCGGAATTCGGCAAGGGAGCTTCGTGGGCGGGTGCAGGAATTCTACCAGCAGGAGCGACAGTGAATCCGACGGACCCACTGGAGCAGCTTCGCAGTTTATCCCATCGATTGCACGGCGATTGGGCGCTTCGATTGCGTGAGCGAACCGGGATCGACACCGAGTACCGTCGCTGTGGCGGTGTGTACATCGCCGCGACCCCTGCGGAGCGAGCTACTTTGGCAGCGAATCGACTCTGGTGGTCCGAGCTTGGGATCGCGTCCGAGCTTTGGTCAGAGCGCGAGGCGCTTCGCAGGATGCCCGGGCTCGGGAAGCTGATCGACCGTGAGCCTGAGGTCGAGTTTTGGTTTGTGCCCGACGATTGCCGGGTGCGCAATCCGCGGCATCTCGCGGCCCTGATTTCAGCGTGCCGCTCCCTGCATGTCGACTTGCTGGAACACACGCGCGCGGTCGGTTTTGAAATCGACGGAAACCGACTCGATCGCGTCCGCATCGAACGGAAGACTGAATCGGGGAATGGCCCGCAGGAGTCGATCCGCGCCGAACGATTTTGCGTGGCGGGAGGAGCTTGGTCAGTGCATTTGCTCGATTCGTTGGGGATTGCGACCGGCATCCTACCCGTACGCGGCCAAATGGTCTTGTACCGCTGCCCGCACGCTCCCTTCTCCATGATCCTCAACGAAGGGCATCGCTATTTAGTCCCTCGCGATGATGGCCATGTCCTGGCAGGTTCCTGCGAGGAAGAAGTCGGGTTCGATTGCGAGACGACTCCCCAAATGATCGCCGAGTTAAAGTCCTGGGCGCAAAGGATTTGGCCCGATTTTGCGGATACTCCCATCGCTCAGCAGTGGGCGGGACTTCGACCAGGTTCGTTCGATTCCTTTCCGTATTTGGGAACTCTGCCTCCGTATTGCAACGCTTACATCGCATGCGGGCATTTTCGACATGGACTCCATTGGTCCACAGCGACCGCGGTCTTGATGCGCGAACTGATGTTTGGAGAGCCGACGAGCATCGACCTGGCTCCATTTCGGCTGCAACGCGGTCACACAATCGGTACCGCGCCTGCGTTTGAAACTTAGTTTAGTCGCGTGCCCGAATGCTCGACGCACCGCTCTCGTCCTTCGTGAGCTTGTTCGGTGTTCCCAGAAATCTCACACTCGAAGCTCCGCTGGCATCGGCTTTCAGTTCTTCGATTGCATTGACGATGATGGTGGATGCACCCGAAGAATCGACATCTGCCTGGTAGGCTTCGAGGGCAGGTGCATCAAAGGTCGAGGCTCCCGAAGCGCGGATCTTCATTCGTCGGACATGCCCGCTCCCGACTACAAGCGAACTCGCCCCAGAAACATCTGCCTCAAACGAGTCTGAATCGATCGAGGAAATCACTCCCTCGGTTGCACCGGAGCCGTCGTAGCGATTCACCTGGACACAGCCTGCATTGACGACGATCGTATGCGATGTCGAATACGGATTGGTGGGCTCGATCACCAGGCAACCATCCACCACCTGAGTCTGAATCAAAGGGAGCAAATTTTCATCCCCCTTGATGGTCAAGGTGGGCTCGGTGTTGCTCTCGATTTCGACTCGGATCGCCCCCGAGACTCTGACCGATTGAAAATCCTCAATCGATCGCTCCTCGGTGACGATGACTCCGTTCCCGCGAATCCCCGTTACCCCAGCTAGGCGGGCGATGCGGATGTTGCACCCCGACATTCCGAGCAAGAGTACCAATGCGAGA
>Ga0315902_10013317_pt1 | contig 10640 bp, 8 predicted proteins | sample LakEriMetagenome_9_FD_203523 | JGI IMG/M metagenome (GOLD analysis project Ga0315902, IMG submission 203523) | Freshwater fungal communities from buoy surface, Lake Erie, Ohio, United States - Buoy 12 MA117 | ecosystem: Environmental > Aquatic > Freshwater > Lake > Lake biofilm | place: USA...
GTGGCCGTCGCAGGTGTTCGGCATCGGTCTCAACTACCGCAAGCACGCCGAGGAGACCGGGGCGAAGATCCCCGACACGCCGCTCACCTTCACCAAGTTCCCCTCCTCGATCGGCAACCCGAACGCGAACGTGCCGGTGGCGGGGCCGGCAGTTGACTGGGAGGTCGAGCTCGTGGTCGTCATCTCGAAGGGCGGACGCGACATCAGCGAGGCAGACGCGTGGGACAACGTGGCCGGCGTGTGCGTCGGCCAGGACATCAGCGACAGGGCTCTCCAGATGGCCACGGTCCCCCCGCAGTTCAACCTGGGGAAGAGCCGCGAGAACTACTCGCCGTTCGGCCCCTGGCTGGTGGACGCGAGGGACCTGGCGGACAGGGACAGGCTCGAGGTCGTCTGCACGCTCAACGGCACGGAGGTGCAGCGCGAGACCACCGACGACCTCATCTTCAGCGTGCCGCAGATCATCTCGTACCTCTCTGGCATCGTGCAGCTGCTGCCCGGTGACGTGATCTTCACCGGCACGCCCGGCGGTGTGGGCGCGGCGCGCAAGCCGCCTGTGTTCCTGAAGAAGGGTGACGTCCTCGAGTCCTGGCTGACCGGGATCTCGCACACTGTCAACCGCTGCGTCTGACGTCGCGCGGCCGGCCGCCGTGAATCAGCGCACGAACGGCTCGGTGACCGACTGGACCCACTCCCACAGGTCCGCGCGGCGGTCCGGGGTGTCGCTCGCCCTGGTCGACGGCGACTTGTGGATCGACCTCGTCTCGCGGTCGCTCCAGAAGGAGCCCGATGGCGCCGGGATCCCCTCGACACCGGCGAGCCACGCGATGGTGTCGGCTCCCTGCCGCGCCGTGCGCAGGATCGGGCGCGTCAGCACGCGGAACAACGGCAATGACGACTTCACTCCGGGGGTGTCTGCCCATCCGGGGTGCATCGCCGCGAAGTGGACGGCCGGCTCGGCGGCGGCCCACATCTCGTTCAGGGTGACCTGGGCGCGCTTCGCGATCGCGTACTGCCGCGTGCCGTTCCAGTGCATCTCGTTCATCTCGAGGGTCCGGTCCCCCGCCACCCGCGGCAGGTCGGCCGCGTACATTCCCCCCGACGCAACGGTGACCACCCGCCCACCGGCGCGCGAGAGCGCGGGCAGCAGCAGCCGCGTCATCAGGTGCGGCCCGATCACGTGCGCGGCGACGGTCATCTCGATGCCCTGCGGCGACAGTTCCCTCTGCGCGAGGAGCGCACCGGCGTTGTGCACGAGCACGTCGACGCCACCCATCAGCCCCGCCGCGGCCGCCACCGCGGCGAGATCCGACATGTCGGCAGTGACCGTGTCGATGCGGCCGGTCGCGACGGGGGCCAGTTGTCCGGCGACAGCCCGGGTGCGTTCTGGATCGCGGCCGACGAGGACGAGGTCCGCACCGGTGGGCGCCAGCATGCGGACGGTCTCGAGCCCGAGACCCGAGGTGGGACCCGTCACGGCGATGCGCCGGCCGCGGAGGTCGAACGTCTCCGGCGCGGCGAAGCCGCGGGAGCGGCTGCGCCACTCGTAGCCGATGCGCGAGAAACCGCCCACCACCGTGGTGTCGAGGACGTCGCTGACGATGTTGGTCACAACGTCTGCAACACGATGGCGACGCAAACGATTCCGTGCGCCGTCCACGCGACCGTGCGCGGCCAGTTCGTCAGCACCAGTTCGCGGCCCACGGAGGCATCGGGCCGTTCCGCCATGCGTGCGTGCCTCGGCACCGAGAGGAGCACGGTGCACAGCAACGCGACCGCGACGCAGGCACCGCCGGCCCATGCGAGCCACCAGTCCACGCCGGCGGGACGGTCGAGCATGAGCCACAGCGTGGTGACGCCCTCCACAGCCATCGGCAGGCCGACGACCCGCGCGGTGCGGGGCTGGTGCTCGAGCGCCGCCTCGCGGGCGGCCTCCACGGGGACCAGCGCGAGCAACGGGTAGTGCACGACCTGCACGAACCAGATGACGCCGGTCATCATCCACGCCGAGACGAGGTTGGCCACGACGACGATGTTCATGGGCAGCAACCGTGGGTCATGGCGCGCCGTACCCTTGGGCGCATGGCACGGGAGGCGCGCACGAAGAACGGCCACGCACCGAGGGTGTGCGAGGGCTGCGGCCGGCCGTTCGAGTGGCGCCGCAAGTGGGCCCGGGACTGGGAGAACGTCCGGTGGTGCAGCGAGAGGTGCCGGCGCTCCACGCGCTCATGACAACGCCCACTCGTCGATCGACACGACACGGCCCTCGTCGATGGAGCGGTGCGCCGCGGCACCGATGACCACGCTCCACAGGCCGTCGTGCACCGTGACGTCGGGCTGGGCACCGGCGATCACCGCGTCCACGAAGCGGGCGCACTCCACGTAGCTGGCCCCGAAGTGGAACCCGAGGTGACCGACCGACGGGTCGACCGCCACGGGCACCTCGCGCACGGACCGCGACGCGCGCTCACCGACGAACAGCCGCCCGTCGCCGGGCACCTCGGCCTCGAGCTTGCCCGAAGTGCCGACGGCGACGATCTCCTGCTCGTGCCGGCTTCCCTCGGCGAACATGCTGAGGTCGAGCATGGCCCGCACGCCGTTCGCGTAGTCCACGATCACGAACGCGTTGTCCAGGATGTCGCTGCGCTCGCCTTCGTACCACTCGTCCAGGTGGTTCACGTCCTGGCCGCCGCTCGCCATCACCCGCACCGGTCGCGAGCCGACGGCGAGGTTCATGAGGTCGAAGAAGTGGCAGCACTTCTCCACGAGCGTTCCGCCGGTGTTGCGCGTGAACCTGTTCCAGTTGCCCACCTTCACGAGGAACGGGAACCTGTGCTCGCGCACGGAGAACATGCGCAGGTCGCCCACCGTGCCGGCACGCAGCTCTGCGAGCAGCGCGGCGATGGGCGCCATGTACCGGTACTCGAGACCGACCCAGGTGATCGCACTGCGCCGTGACTGCGCCTCCACCACCGCAAGGCAGTCCTCCACCGTGGTGCACATCGGCTTCTCCACGAGGACAGGGATGTCGGTGGCGAGGATGTCGTCCAGCAGCGCACGGTGCGTGTGGTTCGGCGAGGCGACCACGACGGCGTCCACCAGTCCGGACGCCAGGAGGTCCCGGTGGTCGCGGAACTCCCTCACTGCGGATGCCCCGTCGCCGAGGGTGTGCCGGGCCCACCCGAGCGGCTCGTCGTTCGGGTCGCTGACCGCGGTGATGGCTGCCGCGTCCACCGCGAGGAGGTTGCGGATGTGCTCGCACCCCATCATCCCCGTGCCGATCACGCCGATGCGCAGGTCCGCCATGCACCGCAGGCTACGGCCCTTTCCCCGCCGGCCGGGCCGCGGTTAGTGTTCGTTCCCTCGGTTGCGGGGGCAACCGCGTCTCGAAGGGGGACCACATGGCGATCGTCGATCTCATCGAATCCGGGCTCGGCCTGCTGCGCAGCGAGTCCGACATCACGCCGGCATGGGTGCAGGGCGTCCTGCGCGGGAGCGGTGCGCTGGAGGACGGCGTGGACGTCACGGCGGTGTCCACCGAGCGCATCGGCGAGGGCGTCGGCATCCTCAGCATCCTGCAGAGGGTCACGCCCACGTACTCAGCCGCCACGAAGGCACCGAAGTCCGTGGTGGTGAAGTACCCCACCGACGACCCCACGCAGCGCTTCACCGCCGATGCGCTCGTGCTGTACATCCGCGAGCTCGTCTTCTACCGCGACTGCGCTCCCGACGCCCCGTTCCGCACGGCGCGCTGCTTCGCCCAGGCCATCGCCGGCGACAACACCGACTTCACGATCGTGATGGAGGACATCGGGCACATGCGCCCGCTGAACCAGCTGGAGGGTGTGGGCCTGGAGGAGGCCAGGACGCTCCTCTCGACCCTCGCCGACTTCCACGCGATGTGGTGGGGCAGCCCGAAGCTGGAGGGGATGACCGGCACGTTCCAGCCGCTCGCCAACCCCACGTACAACGCGGTGCTGCCGATGCTCTGGACGCAGGGCTGGCCCAACGTGGAGCTCCACGCCGGCCAGCTCGTGCCCGATGCCGTCCGTTCGATCGGCGGCATGTGGGCCGGGAAGGTCGGCTGGATGCTCGAGAACCTCATGGCCCCGACCACGCTGCTCCACGGTGACTGGCGCGCCGACAACCTCATGTTCGACGGCGAGAACCCGGTCGCGATCGACTTCCAGCTCATCGGGACCGGTTCCGGCATGTACGACGTGGGCTACTTCATCAGCCAGTCGATCGCCACGGACGTGCGCCGCGGCCACGACCGCGAGCTGGTGGACCACTATCTCGACCGTCTCGAGTCCCACGGCATCGAGGTCGACCGGGCGGAGGCATGGCGCCAGTACCTGGTGTGCATCGTGTTCTGCGTGACGTACGGCGTCACCACGTTCGGCGGGTACACGGAGCAGAACGAGCGGGGCCAGGCCCTGCTGCGCGACATGCTGCTGCGCGCCCTCCACTGCGTGGCCGACAACGACGCCCTCTCGGCCATCGAGTAGCGGCCCGCGGACCGCACGGGCAGACTGTCCGCATGAGCGACCACCACGACGCACACGGCGGCATGCACGAGCACGGTCGCGACCTGCTGGCGGGCCTCGCCCCGCACACGCGTGACCTGCGCGACCTGATCCCCGGCGTGTACGAGGGCTTCGGGCGCATGCACGCCGCGGCGTTCGCCGACGGCGAGGTTGACCGCAAGACCAAGGAGTTGATCGCGCTGGCGATTGCCGTGGCGGTCCGTTGCGACGGGTGCATCGCCGCCCACGCGAAGGCGGCCGCGCGCGAGAAGGCCACCGAGAAGGAGGTCGCCGAGACCATCGGGATCGCCATCTCGATGAGCGGCGGCCCGGGCACCGTGTACGGCCCGCGCGCGATGGCGGCCTACCGCAGTTTCACCGCACCGACGGAGGGGTGAGACCTCCCGCCGGCGTGCGGGTCACCTGGGGTTGGAGGTCAGGATGCGCACCGGGATGGTGCGCGGACCGCGCACCTGGCCGCCGGCCCATGTGACTTCCTTCGTGTCGTCGATCTCGAAGTGCGGCACGCGCGCCAGGAACTCCTCGATGGCGACGCGCATCTCCATGCGCGCCAGGTTGGAGCCCGCGCAGCGGTGGATGCCCGCGCCGAACGCCACGTGACGGTTGTTCTCGCGGTCGATGACGAACTTGTCGGCGTCGTCGAACGCCTCGGGGTCGCGGTTCGCCGCGGGGAACGCCATGAGCACGCGGTCGCCCTCGTGCATCGGGCAGCCGCGGTACTCGTGGTCCTTCGTGACGATGCGCGCCATGGTGACGGGCGAGTAGAAGCGGAGGAACTCCTCGACAGCGACCGGGATCAGCTCGGGCTCGTTGAGCAGGCGCTGGCGGTCCTCCTCGTGTGTGGCCAGGTGCCACAGCGCCGAACCGATCCCGCTCCACGTCGTGTCGACGCCCGCGATGAGGAGCAGCCCGCACATGCCGAGGATGAGGTTCTCCGGGTACGGCTCGCCGTCGTGCTCCTGGCGCAGGAGGTCGCTGATCATGTCGTCGCCGAGGCCGTTGGTGCGGCGGTCCTGCACCTGCTCGCCGAAGAACTGCACCAGCTCGATCACGGCGTTCTTGCGGCCCTCCGGGTCGGCGGCGGCGTTCTCGAGGATCGCGCGGACCCAGTCGGTGAAGCGGTCCTTCATGTTGGTCGGCACGCCGAGCATGGTGGCGATGACCTGCGCGGGGATCTGCTGGGAGTACTCCACCGCGATGTCGGCGGTGTCGCGGCCGGCGATCCGGTCCATGAGCTCGCGGCACCAAGCACGCGTGAACACCTCGAGCTCGTCCACGGCGCGCGGCGAGAACGACGGCAGCAACGCGCGGCGGGTGTAGGTGTGCACCGGCGGGTCGACGCCGATGGGTGCGGGGAGGAAGATGGCCGCGCCGCCGCCCTCCACGAGCGGGGGGACCACGCTGACCGAGCGGGACGAGAAGTGCTCGATGTCGCGCGCCATCTCGGTGACGGTCTCGTAGGTGGTGGGCAGCCACGACCCCTGGTACTTGTCGGTGTGTGCAACCGGGCAGGTGCCGCGCAGCTGGTCCCAGATGCTGAACGGGTCCGCGATGTACTGCGGGTCGAAGATGTCGTACTCGGTCGACCAGTCGATCATGTTGCCCATGGGTTCTCCCCCATCCGGGCGCCCCGTGAGACAGGGCGCTTTGCCGTGTCTCACACTATCTCGGGTGACGGCGGGCACAACAGCGGTCCCTAGTGTTCGGTCATGCCAGAGATCGCAGTGACAGCAGACGCCTCCGACCTGGGGTTCGACCCCGGTCGCCTGGCCAGGCTGGATGCACACTTCAAGAAGTACGTCGACGACGGGCGCCTGCCCGGGTGGTCCCTCGCCGTGGCCCGTGACGGCGAGATCGCTCACGCCTCCAACTACGGCTGGGCGGACATCGAGGCAAAGCGCCCATTGGAGGGTGACGCCATCTTCCGCATCGCCTCCATGACGAAGCCCATCTGCGGCGTCGCCGCGATGATCCTGTGGGAGGAGGGCCTGTTCGAGCTTCGCGACCACGTGAAGTGGTACATCCCGTCCTTCGCGGACCAGAAGGTCTTCCGCTCCGGCAGCACCACGAACCCGCGGCTCGACCCCGTGACGGAGCCCATGGAGATGTGGCACCTGTTCACCCACACCGCCGGCCTCACGTACGGCTTCATGTACAGCCACTCGGTGGACCAGATGTACCGCAACGCCGGGTTCGAGTGGGGCACCCCGCCCGACAAGGACCTCGCCGGGATCTGCGACATGCTCGCCGCGCTGCCTCTCCTCTTCCAGCCGGGAGCGGAGTGGAACTACTCCATGTCGATCGACGTGCTCGGCCGCGTCGTCGAGGTCCTCTCCGGGATGTCGCTCGGTGAGTTCATGAAGAAGCGCATCTTCGACCCGCTGGGCATGACCGACACCGCGTTCTTCGTGCCCGAGGACAAGACGGACAGGCTCGCCGCTCTGTACGTGATGAACCCGGCCGACAGGAAGGCGATGCGCCTGGACGCGATGGCCGGCGGTGCCACGCGCAAGCCGCTGGCCGAGATGGGCGGTGGCGGCCTGGTCTCCACCATGTCCGACTACATGAAGTTCGCGATGATGCTGCGCAACGGGGGCGAGCTCGGCGGCGTGCGCATCCTCTCCCCCCGCACGGTCTCCTACATGGCCTCGAACCACCTGCCGGACGGTGCGGACCTCAGCGAGTTCGGCCGCCCGTTGTTCGCGGAGACCGCGTTCGACGGGGTCGGGTTCGGCCTGACGATGAGCGTCACGCTCGACCCGGTGAAGGCGAAGGTCCCCGGCAGCGTCGGCGACTTCGGCTGGGGCGGCGCCTTCAGCACGATCTTCACCGTGGACCCCGCGGAGGACCTCGTCTACCTCTTCATGACGCAGCTGATGCCGTCGTCAGCGCACCCGATCAGGCCGCAGTTCAAGCAGCTGGTGCACCAGGCCCTGGTGGACTGACCTTCCGGCGCCGCATCTGCGAGCCGACCGCGAGGAACATCACGGCACCCACCGCAATGGTGGTGAGGCCGCGCGTGAACTCGCTGGGCAGCCAGTCGCCTATCGCCACCGACACGCCGACCGTGACGGCGAGCGCACCCGCGGCGAGCGACTCGAACTGGAGGCGCAGGGAACCGAGCCAGAACAGGATGAGTCCCGCGGCCACCGGGATGAGACGGCCGGGGCCGCGCCACTCGCCCATCATCATGAACGAGCCCTGGAGGACCAGCCAGCACCCGGCCGCACGCTGGACGAACGCCGCGCCGACGTGCCGCTGTCCGAGCGCCCACAGGACGGCGCCGCCGGCGAGCGAGAACGCCCCGATGACGGCGACGTTGCCGTCGTCGCTCGCGTTGAGCATCTCCGCCGACGAGAAGACGAGCATCGGGACACCCGCCGACAGCGCGAGCGAGCCGACGAAGACCGATGTCGACGAGCGGAAGTACCCCCACGCGACGACGGGCAGCGACACGATCATCACGATGGTCTCGGGGGCCAGGTCGGTGAGGTCCAGGAACACGCCCAGGCTCGCGCCGAGGGACACGATCGCGGCGCCCTCCGCCACCTCGGCGAGCCGCTCCCACGCGTCGGACTTCCTCGGCAGTTTCCAGGCGGCAGCGGCGAGGGCGACGCCCGCGAGGGCGAGCGCAGTCCCGATCGACCTCTGCGAAGCGTCCTCGAACGCTACGACGACGAGGCGCATCACGCCGACGAACATGATGAGGGCGGCGAGGTAGGACACGAGCTCCCGGACGGTCAACGACCACTCCGGGGCGTGCGCGACCTCGCTTGCCTCCTCCGGGCTCAGGCGGCCGGAGCCCACAAGTTCGTCGAGGATGCGGCGCTGCGTCTTCTGCTGTTCCATGTACGGAGTGTCACACAGTTCAGGGGGTACGTGAGTACCAATCCACGAAAGGCACGATGTCCGCGTCCAGCAGCGGCGCGATCCACCTCGCGTAGCTCACCGTCATGTGGTTGTCGTCGCGGTACACGAGGAGGTTGCCCACGATGACGGGGCACAGCGTGTCCGTGCAGAACCAGTGCCGGGTGCGCAGCACCGCCGTTCCCTCGGACTCGAAGTCGTCCCTCATCTCGGCGAGGTCGGGCCTGAACCCCGCGCTCACCGGGATGTTGCAGCCGGTCACCGTGGTGCGGTTGCGGCTGAGGCACGTGGGCACGTCCTGGTCCGGGTACGGGGTGTCCTCCACGAGCACGGGCGTGATGCCGGCGGCGCGCAGCGTGTCGAACGTGCCGCGCAGGCCGTCGCGCCACGGCTTCTGCCAGATGGGGATGCGGGACTCCGCGTCCAGCAGCCGCTCGAACGCGGCCACGAACACGACCTTCACGCCGTCCGTCCTCATCTTCTCGATCGTGTTCTCCCGCCACGGTCCGCACTCCTTGTACACCTTCCCGAGCACCTTGCTGTACACCTCGATGTCGGCCGGCGGGCAGCCGCGCTTCGTGTAGGTGATGAGCCTCCACTTGTTCTTGATGGCGACCTTCTCGAACGCGGGGAACCACTCGGCCGCGTGCGAGTCGCCGTACAGGCCGACGACCGTGGTGGATGCCGGGTCGCCGAACACGCAGTCCTTCGGTTCCGTCACGCCGAAGCCCGCGTGGCAGTCGTCGTTGTAGATCGTCGGCATGTCGCCGAGCGCTCCGCCGAGGGACGGCTGCAGGTTCGAGGGCACGCGCGAGACGTACAGGGCGTCGACCACGGGCTGGATCGGTGCACCGCCGCGCGGCAGCACCGGGGCGGCGGCAGGTGCGGTCGTCGTCGTGGCGCCCGCCCCGCCGTCCGGCGCCGGGACGCCGGTCGCGGTGCCGGCAGGTGCGGTCGTGGACGTGACCGGGAGCTGGGGTGTCGTGGCGGCCGGACCAGCCTCCAACTGCGGCGGGTTGGCGCGCGCGAGCAGGCCGGTGCCGGCAACGACGAGGAGCATGGAGGCGCCGAAGGCGAAGGCTCGCGCGCCGGCGAGCGAACGGAACGAGCGCACGGGGTCCTCGACGAACCTCCACGAGAGCTCGGAGAGCGCGAGCGCGAACACCACGCACACGAGCCCCTCGGCGAGCGAGAGGTCCCGGCCGGCGGCTGACGCAGTGATGACGAGCACGGGCCAGTGCCACAGGTACACGGAGTACGAGCGGGAGCCGAGCCACTGCGCGGGCGCGGCCCTGAGCACCGCGTCGACGGACCACGCGGCGGAGGTTCCGCCGCGCAGCACGAGAAGTGTCGCCACGACGGGCACGAGTGCCCACGGGCCGGGGAACCTCGTGCCCTCGTCGAAGACGAAGGCACTCGCCACGATGACAGCCAGGCCGGCCCACGAGAACGCCGCCTCGGCACGGCGCGCTTGCCGGCCGCGGGACACCGGCAGCACCGCGAGCAGCGCGCCGGCCGCGAGCTCGAAGGCCCTCGCGTGGGGCCGGTAGAACGCCCACACCTGGTTCTGTTCCATGAGGGCCATGCAGACGGCGAAGGACGCGGCCGTCACGGACGCGGACAGCACCCCGATGCGCACCCGCACCACCCCCGGCCTCCCCTGCGGGACGCCGAGGAGGACGAGGATCACCAGCGCGGGCCAGACCACGTAGAACTGCTCCTCCACGGCGAGCGACCAGAAGTGCTGGAGCGGCGAGGGCGGCAGCGACGACTGCAGGTAGTCGGCACCGCGGTGCGCGAACACGAGGTTCGAGGAGAAGCCCGCCGAGGCGAGGACGTCGGTCGCCAGACCGCGCAGCCGCAGGGGCTCCAGCCACACCCACGCCGCGCCGAGGGTGGCGACCGCAACCAGGCTGGACATCGGCAGGATCCTCCGGATACGGCGGGCGTAGAAGCCGGCGAGTGAGACACGCCCGGTCCCCTCCCTCTCGGCGACCATCAACGACGTGATGAGGAACCCGGACAGCACGAAGAAGACGTCGACACCCACGTAGCCGCCGTCCATCCCCGGGACTCCCGCGTGGAACAGCAGCACGAGGAGCACGGCGACCGCGCGCAGGCCCTCGATGTCGGTGCGCCGTTTCACCCGAAAAGTATGGCGTTCCGCCCCGCGACGCCCGTGGCAAGAGCGGACGGCCGGGTCCGGAGGGAGCGGCAGGCACCAGC
>Ga0315902_10013321_pt1 | contig 10637 bp, 7 predicted proteins | sample LakEriMetagenome_9_FD_203523 | JGI IMG/M metagenome (GOLD analysis project Ga0315902, IMG submission 203523) | Freshwater fungal communities from buoy surface, Lake Erie, Ohio, United States - Buoy 12 MA117 | ecosystem: Environmental > Aquatic > Freshwater > Lake > Lake biofilm | place: USA...
AAAAGCGGTCGGTAATGCGTTAAACAATATTGGTCTTAATTTAATTGATAAAATCTGTATATTTGGTTTAAACTTAAAAAAATGCGACTAAACCTATCAACCAGAAGATTAGTTCAAAACATCCTGCTAATTTTTGGTGTGTTTGTACTTGTTTGCATTCCCATCAACGTGTCAGCGCAAAAAAAGAATAAGAAAGTTCCTGTTGTAAATACTGAAAATGTTGAAGTTGCTGTTGTCAAGGAGGAAAATACGTTTGAGTATCTTGGTCTACTAATGAATGCCAACGAGAGTGAAGATCAATTGTTTTATTACGATCGTCCACACGTTATTTCCATGATCGGGTGCACCAATTGTGAAATTCGCGCCTTCACGTATTTTGAAACCGATCCGGACAAAAAAGAATATTTAGATACAATCCAATTCAAAGTGGAGCCTACAGACGGACTTATTCCAACTACTGAATGTGATGTAGCCTCCTCTTTTGCATACAAATACGGCAAAACGTTACGCGTATTAATTGGTTGGGCTCCAATAGCCCCAATAACGCTGGAATTTTATAAAGATGGTGTTAAATTGCCGGTAGAACGACAATTTACAATGTCCTATTGATCCAATATTTTTATTTACGTCACCACGGTTTGATATGTTAAGCATGAAAACTCTATTTACATCTCTTTTCGGGTTACAAACTTGGTTCACACAAAAGAAATAAAGAATAAACTATTCAATGACAAATTGTTGAATCGATAATCCTGAGGTAGTCGACAGTTTAAGAAAAAAGGTTCCACTTGATATTCCATAACAATCAACTTCAGCACTTATCGGTTTTTTAATGGTTCGTATTGTTTGACCGTATATATTTATGATTTCAACCGATTCTACCTCATTCCAATCGCTAATACCACTGATTTGCAACTTTTTGTTTGTAGGATTTGGGAATAATGTCAAAGATATATGGTGTTTTTCATCCAAATCTGCACTGCTTAATTCAATGGCATAGACACCGTCTTTTCGAATCCAAATGATTCTATTATTGATGGCATCATAATAAGTTAGGTGACTGCCCATCTGATTACACGTTAGGGTTGGTGGTGGCGTGCCAAAAACAGTATATGGAACAAATCCATTGTCAATCCCAACCCTGTAACGTAACACACTTACCTGATAATTGGCATTTGAATAAAAATTGGGGTCGGCTATGGCTGGTGGGATGAAGCCACCGACGATATAAAAGGTGTTACCAACGTGATTATACACCAACATTCCTTCGCTTGTAATTGATGGATGGTTTGGAGGTAATAGCTGGGTAAAGGTGCTACTTTGATAATTATATTTCCAAAGATCACGCAGCCAGCACCATACACCGACATCTGTAGCCCAAGGAGAACCCAGTGCACAAGAGGAAGCCATTTGTGAACCATCGCAACTGCCATATCCAGAAAAAAAGTATACATCAGAGGAATTCGGAGCACCAAGTGCGGGATAAGGTCCTTGACGCTTTGGAGGTGTTGTGTTATCGCAATTGGAATTATTACCAACCTCGTTGATCCAAGTTGATCCGTCATTGGACCATACCCAATTTTTCACCTGATACAATCCATATCCACCGAAAAATTTTACCGCATCCGTATTTTGATCAAAAAAGTACCAACCTCCATAATTTTCAGAATCGAAATTACCTTGCCCGAAAGAAGTCCATCCACCACCCGAGGTAGAAACGGAAAACAAAGCATCACGTCCGGATCTTGCACCAATTATTCGTTGATTATTCACATCAAAGGTGAAATTTCTAATTTCCGCGGGATTATTCGTCGTTGGAATTATATCAACCACGTCATTATTCAAATCGAAAGAATATACCATCTGTGCATTTTGATTGATTAAAACAGAATAAATCTTGTTGTTTATCCTGTCGTAAGCTGTCGAACTTAAATTTAATTTAGTCCCATCATATGCAGAGGCGGGTATCAGCAATTGCCACGTTTGGGAAAACGAGTTAAAAGTGAGTAATACTAATAATAGGGAAAGGTTTTTTCTCATGACATTTATTTAATTTGAACAAATATACACTATTTATAGTACGCTTTATATTAGAGTACTAAAGAATTTTAAAGCTGCGGAATTTTGTACATGCAAGTGCAAGATGAATTCTCGAGCGATTTTCAATGGATTTCGCAACGCTTAAAAAAGCTTAGAAAAGAAAAAGGATACAAGAATTACGAACATTTTGCCTACGAACTTGGAATGAGTCGTTCTGCTTATTGGCGTATTGAAAATGGCGCTAACTTTGAAATGCGCACCCTATTGCGTATTTGCAAAGTTCTTCAAATTAGTCCTCATGACTTTTTTCAAAACAACGAAGCGGAAGCGGAACCAACACGCAAGATTTAATTTTTTCCCTATTATCGATAACCGTTCACCACAACATTTTCCTGTTCGTTTCTGTTACCTTTGTAATGTAAAAATAACGTGCCATGAACGATTCGTTTGCATCTGAAATTTTAGAAGGAATCCCTGCGGAAATTCCACAAAAAAAAGCTATTGACCCTGCTGTTAATCATGCGCCAAAGCGCAAAGATATTTTATCTACGGAAGAAAAAAAGCTTGCGTTGCGCAATGCATTGCGTTATTTTCCAAAGGAAAAGCATCCCGAATTATTGCCCGAATTCAAAGAAGAACTCGAAACCTATGGCCGCATTTACATGTTCCGTTACCGACCCGATTACGCCATGCATGCGCGTCCAATCGATGCCTACCCGGGAAAATGCGAACAGGCGAAAGCCATCATGTTGATGATTCAGAATAACCTGGACAATGCGGTGGCTCAGCACCCGCATGAGCTCATTACCTACGGAGGAAATGGTGCCGTTTTCCAAAACTGGATTCAATACCGCTTGACGATGAAATACCTCGCTGAAATGACTGATGAACAAACATTGGTGATGTATTCCGGTCATCCCATGGGACTTTTTCCTTCCCACAAGGAGGCGCCTCGTGTGGTAGTAACTAATGGAATGATGATCCCCAACTATTCCAAACCAGACGACTGGGAGCGCTTTAATGCCTTGGGAGTTACGCAGTATGGGCAGATGACCGCGGGATCATACATGTACATCGGACCGCAGGGAATAGTGCACGGAACAACCATCACCGTCATGAATGCTGCGCGTAAAATTTCGCAAGAACGAGATGCCATCATGGGAATGTTGTTCGTCACTGCAGGTTTAGGAGGAATGTCGGGCGCCCAACCAAAAGCAGGAAACATTGCCGGATGTGTGTCGGTCACCGCTGAAATCAATCCAAAAGCTGTGCATACGCGCCACAGCCAAGGATGGGTAGACGAAGTTTTTGAGGACCTCGCTGGCCTCACTAAGCGGGTGAATGAAGCAAAAGCCAATAAAGAAATCGTTTCCATCGCATACCTTGGAAACGTGGTGGATGTTTGGGAACATTTTCTCAAGGAAAACGTGTTCATCGATATGGGTTCTGACCAAACCTCGCTGCACAACCCTTGGGCGGGCGGCTATTACCCGGTGGATATGACCTTGGAAGAGAGCAACCGCATGATGGCGGAGGATCCAGACCAATTTAAATCCTTGGTGCAAGCGACGCTTCGACGACATGCAGCTGCCGTGAATGCTCACACGGCAAAGGGGACCTACTTTTTCGATTACGGCAACGCGTTTTTATTGGAGTCCTCGCGCGCAGGGGCGGATGTGATGGCTGAAAATGGGATTGATTTCCGCTATCCGTCTTACATCCAAGACATCCTTGGCCCGATGTGCTTTGATTATGGTTTTGGTCCATTTCGATGGGTTTGTGCCTCAGGAAAACCGGAGGATTTAAAAAAAACGGATGCCATTGCCTTGCGGGTATTAGAGGAAATGCACGCGAAATGTCCGGTTGAAATCCGACAACAACTGGAGGACAACATTCAGTGGATTCGGCAAGCCGAAAAAAATAAACTCGTAGTAGGTTCTCAGGCGCGTATTTTATACGCAGACGCGGAAGGCCGTATGCGCATTGCAGCAGCCTTTAACGAAGCCATTGGCAGCGGTGAAATTGGTCCCGTCATATTAGGGCGCGACCACCACGATGTGTCCGGAACCGATTCGCCTTACCGTGAAACATCGAATATTTACGACGGCTCCCGCTTTACCGCTGACATGGCGATACAGAACGTTATCGGCGACAGTTTTCGGGGTGCCACATGGGTTTCCATCCACAACGGCGGCGGCGTAGGTTGGGGAGAGGTAATGAACGGTGGATTTGGTATGCTCCTCGACGGATCGAAGGAAAGCCATCGCAGGTTGACCATGATGCTTCACTGGGATGTAAACAATGGCATTGCGAGGCGTTCATGGGCTCGAAACGAAGGAGCGGTGTTTGCTATCGAGCGCGCCATGGAACAAGAACCCTTGTTGCGCGTTACCGTTCCACAAAATGTGGATGACCAATTGATCGAGCAGCATTTCGGGGAATAACTACGCTACCCGAACAAGTTCCTTTGTAGCGGAGTAATACAAATACGCTTCGACAGCTGGCATTTCCATCGACGTTAAAGCACTTACATAATCCTGCACCTGCTTAGAATGAAAGGCTTGAGGCATACCTGTTTTGAATTCCAGCACAACCGTTTTATCCTCTTTCAAGATCATTTTATCCGGTCTTCTGGTCTCGCCCTCGTCGATGAGAATGGGCTGTTCATTGAGAATCGTTTGCGCATTTGAATACATTTCCTGTATGGCTGAGAGCTCCAAAAAAGCAGCAGCTTCGCTCAGCAAACGATCGTTGAAGGCGCTTTCAATAAGATCTTCTTTCACCATGGCATGCAGTACCTCTTCTAAGTGCTCCTTTGATTCCACACGGGAAATAAAGGCATGAAACTGGTTCCCAAAACGCTGTTCAACCGACAAATCAATGACCTCATCCAATTCCTCACGCTTACGAAGGGATATATCGGGATACCATAGAAAATCCTTCAAGTTAACAGGCGTAAACCAAGTCGTATCTGAAGAATCGGCTTGGCTTTTTTCAATGCTCTGGCGTTCTCCAAATTGAATTTCTATTTCCTCCTCAGAAAAAGTAGCTTCCGCAAACGATTGGAAACAAGCATGGGCTGTTTCGCCGAAATCACCCTTATCATGGTAATTCAGTACATATAATCGGCTTTGTGGCCGTGTAAAGGCGACATAACACAAGTTCAATTTATCGGTCAATACCTGATTGCTTTCTTGTGTGCGCATGTCCAGTACCTCCTGAATAACGGAATTTTTACTCAACGTGGTATGCACCACGTTGTCATCAATGGAAAGTAAAAATCGGGCTTTGGAGTACAGAGATGTCGTCAAGTCGATTTCCGGGAGGATAACCACAGGAAATTCGAGTCCTTTTGCTTTGTGAATGGTCATTATTTGTAAGGCATCCTTGCTTTCTGGAACTTGAATCGCGAGACTTGATTTTTTTTCGTTGTAATGATCCAGTAAACCACTCAGATCAGGTCCTTTTTTAAGCTCGTATTCATGCACAAAATCAGCAAAATGGTGCAAATAAGGATTCATCAGTTCGTTCCAACCGAGGTTCTGGTAAAAACCAATAACAAGATCGTACAAATTTTCGTACTTACGAAAGAAAGCAGTTCGACCGCCAAAGTATTCAGATAAAAATGCCTCCTCGTTAAAGTAGGTTTGTTCTGGTTTACCTTCGATGGCATGAAAAAAAAGCTTGTAATTTCCAAAACCTGTATCGTGACGCAAACGAAAATACAACTCGGCAAAACGCTTGGATTCGCTATGCGAATGAGGCATGAGTCGCCTTCGCAAATAGGACAAGGTCAGTTTCACTTTAAGGTCCTTTTGAATCAACAGGGAATCCGATGACACCACTTTATAGCCTCGTCGTGTTAATTCAATCGCCCATGCGTTGGACTTTTTGTTCGTTTCACTTAACAGGCATATATCCGAGAAGTCGAAACCGTCTTCCTTGCACGCTTTGATGCGTTCCACTACCTTGTCAATGAGGTACTCGGTTGAAGCGACCGGAATCGGCGAAGAAACGATGTGCACGTATCCCTTTTTAGAGGACCTCGGATGTTGTGAAATTGTGTTGTAATATGCCTGAGTAGCCTCAGGAAATCCGGTGATTAACTGTTCGAAAAATCGGTTATTGAACGAAACAATTTCAGTACTCGAACGCCAGTTGTCCTCCAGATTCATCAAAGAGGATTGGGTTTGGAAATACGCTGATTGCCTTTGGACTTGAGGATTTTGCTCGGGATTATAAATGCCTGGAAGCGCTACAAATTGTTCGGCAACACCGTTTTTAAAGCGGTAAATGGACTGTTTGGCATCGCCGACAATAAGGTTTTTAAATCCATTCGCAAGTGATTCGTGCAAGAGCGGAACCATGTTTAACCACTGCAAACGAGATGTATCCTGAAATTCGTCAAGTAAAAAATGACGGAAACGAACACCCAATTTCTCGTAAATGTAGGGTGCATGCTCATTTCGCACCAGACCAGCGATTAAGGAATTGAACTCTGAAATGCGAATCAACTGTTCGTCGTTTTTTACCTGTTCCAATGCTTCAGCAATGTGACTCAGCAGCGACATGTTATGGAAATTCTTTAAAAGAAGTTGTTTTTTCGCTATTTCTTCCAAATGAGATTCATGGAACCCTTTTAAATCAATGAGAACCGTCCTTAGCTCGTCCGGAAAGAATTTACCCTCTGGTACGGGTTGCTCCATGCATTTTACTGCCGTCTTAGAAAAAAGTGCATCTGTGGGAAATTGCTTTATTCCTCCCAATTTCTCCAAGGAATTATAGGTGTGTTGGCCTCCCGGAAACAACGTGCGTTGATCTTGAAAACGCAGGTAAACGTGGTGTGCTTCAGAGCAACGCTTTGCAAAATCGGTATGCATAGCATTCAACTCATCGCGCATGGTTTTAAAATGACCTGGTTGAAAATCCATGGCAAGCAATTGTTGGATGTACGAAATGTCTTTTTCTTTTCCAAGTACCTCTCCGAAGTGCACAAGTTCCTGTCGAATGTTCCATGATCGAGACTCGTCCAAGTTATGTCTCGCGTATTGGATGACCAAATTGGTTAGTTCTTGATAACCCGCTCTGCCAATGTCACCCAGCATCTGATCCACCACTTGTGTAACCAATTCACTTTCATTTAGAATCACCTCGAAATCAGCCGGCAAATCTAAATCGCGGCAAAAAGAGCGAATGAGTCGCAGGTTGAACTTATCGATTGTTAAGACAAAAAAGTCTTCATAACGATGCAGAATCGCTTCCAGTACCTTCCGTGCTCGAAGGAAAATTTCCGCTGCCGTTGTTTGCAACATGCCGGCCAATTCAGCAGCATAAACTTGGGACTCATCCACATTCCGCTCGGGAAAAGCAAGAAGGTCTAATTGTTTAATAATCCTGGTTTTCATCTCAAGAGCGGCCTTGTTTGTGAAGGTCATCGCTACAATGTGTTTAAACGCATCTGCTTGGTTCTTTTCCTGAAGTAAAATGGTTAAATACGCTTGAACGAGGCTGTATGTTTTTCCGCTACCCGCGGAGGCATTCAAAACTTTTAATGGCATAAACTTGTTTTGTTGGTATATGTTAAATTACGACCTTAAGGTTCAAACCTAACATTAAAAATAGGAATTAATTGTTGATCTGTTTACATTTGCTTATATGAGGTATCTGATAGCTATTTCTTTGTTTTCAGCCATGCTGCTTTTTCTTCCGTCATGCGAAGACGATCACATCGAAGAGCCAAACATTCCAACCAAGTCTGCCATGATTTCGATGTTGCCCTACTGGGGAGGAACGGAAATTGGTTTGGACCAAACGATTGTCACCGACGAAGGATACCGAGTGCAATTCACCGAATTGAAATGTTATTTCACCAAACTAAAAAACGGCTCTAACGCATTGGCCAATTCTGCACTATACGATTTCAGAACCAACGGGCCACTCGTCGGGAAGTGGGACAATGACCCCACGAAATTCAGCTCATTGAGCGGTTACCTGGGCGTTGATGAATTGTACAACCATTCCGACCCATCGCAGTTCGACAGCAACGACCCATTGAACATCATGATTGCAAATGACATGCATTGGGACTGGAATCCGGGGTATATTTTTGTGAAGGTGGAGGCAAAAGTGGATACATTAGACGATGGAATCGATCAGTTCAATCATTTTGTCATTTTCCACGTGGGATCCGATGCCATACGTCAAACACTCAATTGGAATAACCTCGTTTGGCAAGACCTAGGAAATGGTCAGTACAACCTCAACTTGAAATTGGATTTACAACAATTTGTGCATCATCCGACACAACCGCTTGACCTGAAAACCGAACACACTTCGCACAACATGTCAGGCCAAGAGGCCATTAGCCTCAAAATCATCCAGAACTTTCTAGCCGCAATAAGTCCTCTCTAGCCATGAAGTACCTGTTGATGCTTTTTATCGTTGTAGCCGTATTACTGGCATGCCGAAAAGAAACTACGGCCTACGAACCCACCCCCTACCCTTTGGAAATTCCATCGCATTTTCCAGACATGCCTATCCCAGCAGACAATCCAATGACCGTAGAAGGGGTTGAACTCGGTCGAAAGCTGTTTTACGAAAAACGATTGAGTAGAGATAATTCCATGTCCTGTGCGGCTTGTCACGCACCTTCCAGTGCGTTCTCTGATCCAAATAAATATTCCACAGGAATCGATGGTATACAAGGCACACGCAATTCCATGGCGTTAATCAACCTTGGTTGGCAACAATTTTTCTTCTGGGACGGAAGAGCCGCAACCTTGGAAGAACAGATCCTAGAGCCCATTCCAAACCCCATCGAAATGCATCAATCATGGCCAGACGCCGTGGCGAAACTAAAAGCCGATGTGACCTACCGAAACATGTTTTACAAAGCCTTTGGAACGGAAATAAAGTTGCGAAAGCCATCGCACAATTCCTTCGCACCATGATTTCAGGTTCTTCGCGGTACGACGTGATGTACAAATACGAAAACAGTTTGCCTTTGAATTCGTCAGAGCAAGCAACATTATCCGCCATTTCGCCGGAAGAATGGGCGGGATATGACTTATTCAAAAGCTTGAACGGTGCGGACTGTTTTCACTGCCACAACGGGGCACTGATGCAAGTTCAAAAATTCAGTAACAATGGACTCGATGCTGCGTTTACCGATATGGGCAGGGGCGCTGTAACAGGCAATCCAATGGACAATGGAAAATTCAAAGTACCGACCTTGCGTAACATTGCGCTATCGGGCCCGTACATGCACGACGGACGTTTTGCCACATTGGATGAAGTCATTGAACATTATTCAAGTGGCATTCACCAGAGCGCAACCATTGACCCACTGATTGAATTTGCTTCGCAAGGAGGCGTTCAATTAGATGCAAGTGAAAAACTCTTGTTAAAACAGTTTTTAATGACATTGACCGATTACGATTTCATCAATAACCCTAAATTTCAAGATCCAAACTGATCTTTTTCGAATACACTGCCATGATCGACGAACGAAGATTAACCACGGAGGAAAAGGCCCTCAAAATCAACCTCACCCGCGATATTTATGGTTGTTTTGCCGAAATTGGGGCCGGACAAGAAGTCGCAGCGAATTTTTTTAAAGCCGGAGGAAGTTCGGGTACTATTGCGTATACCCAATCAGCCTATGATATGAAGGTTTCAGATGCCATGTACGGTCAAGCCTCGCGTTACGTGTGCGAGGAGCGCCTGCTTACGATGCTCGATACCGAATTCAGCACACTGACCAACCGTTTACCCAACAAGGAAACGCGCTTTTTCGCTTTTTGCAACACAGTGGAATCGCTCAATTACCACAAAACAAACCAAGGACAAGGCTGGGTCGGGATTCGGTTCCAAATGACTGAGGGGCAAGAACCCAACGATGTTATCCTGCACATCAAAATGCACGACAATAGCCACAAGGCGCAGCAAGAAGCACTTGGGATATTAGGTGTAAACTTAATTTACGCTTGCTTCTTTCAATCGGATGCATTGAACGATTTTCTGAACGTGCTCGTTCACCGACTTCCTCGCGAGCGGATGGAAATTGACATGCTGCGTGTGAGCGGACCTCATTTTGACCAAGTGGATAACCGCATCATCGCCTTGAACCTCGTCAAGCGAGGAATCACTGATGCTACCATGTTTGATTTGTGTGGAAGCGTTCTCCAACCCGCAACTGCACTCTACAAAAAAAACATCTTGCTGATGCGCGGGCGTTTTCGCCCTGTGACGAAAGTCCATATCGATATGATTGAAGAAGGCCAGCGGCAATTTCTCGAAGAGGAAGGTGTGGAAAAAAACAACCTGGCCGTTATTTTTGAATTAACGCTAAAAGACCTTACCGCAGACGGTAAGATATCGGATAAAGATTTCATTGACAGGGCTGAGCTACTCGGATCGTTAGGTTATACCGTTATGATTTCCAATTACCTGAAGCACTACAAAATGGTAGAATACCTATCCACGTTGGCGAAAGAAAAGCGCATGGGGGTTATTTTGGGAGTGTATAACTTACATACCATATTCGACGAACGGTACTACGACAATTTGAAAGGCGGATTGCTTGAGGCCTTTGGGAA
>Ga0315902_10013325_pt1 | contig 10635 bp, 11 predicted proteins | sample LakEriMetagenome_9_FD_203523 | JGI IMG/M metagenome (GOLD analysis project Ga0315902, IMG submission 203523) | Freshwater fungal communities from buoy surface, Lake Erie, Ohio, United States - Buoy 12 MA117 | ecosystem: Environmental > Aquatic > Freshwater > Lake > Lake biofilm | place: USA...
GCACCCAGTGGTGCCCGTCTGAACTCTCGTCCACTCTCACCGACTCTGCTTCCCCAACAGGCTTCCGCCAGTCTGCAGCATTCAGAGACTTGGCTCTGAGGCAGCGAACCGGTGTGTCCCATCTTCCTGGGAAATAGATGTCGATTGACTCACTCATTTTGTTGACACACATCTTGGAACGACAATTCTTGCCGTCCAGTCCGTGTCATCTCATCGCCAGGTTCCCAAAACTCGCGGTTCTTCGCGGTCAGGCGAAGGTCCTGCAAATCCCGGTCAACTGCCATCCCGTGAAGGATTCTCATCCCCAGTTGTGTTCCGCCAGTCGGCACCCGTCTGGGCGACTGCCGTTTGACTGGCGGTGCTCCCAGTGGCTTCCCACAGATTCACACTGCGACAGAGGTTCGCCTGTGAATCCGCGAAGAAGACAGTATCAGGATGTGCCGGAGAACAGGAGTCACCAACGGTTCCAGGAGGGACGCGTGGTGACCAGATGTGTCAGTCGTTCGGCGATGCCGACGAATCGAACTGGAATCGCGGCAATCACCGCGTTCGTGAGCTAGCGGTGGGATTTGAACCCACAACCACCGGTTTACAAAACCGGTGCTCTACCGTTGAGCTACGCTAGCCGGGCGCCCCGTCGGCAACGACCGAAGTCCCGAAGTATATCGGCTGCCGGTACGAACGCAAGAGAAAAGACACCCGAGATCGCCGGGGGGTTCGGCCGAGACTGCGGCGAGCCGGCGGGCGGAGGAGGTGGGGTCGGGGAGAGCAGGGGGCCGATGGTGATCGAGATCTGCGGTCGCTCCCATTCCCAGGATTGTTCCAACCGCCTCCAACTGTTATTCTTTCCCGTTCGCACCCCTGGATCCCCGGACCATGTTCGAGTCGATTTCCAAAGGGCTGGAGAGTGCGCTGGGATTTCTGCGCGGTCAGACGAAGCTGACCGAGGCAAACATCCGCGAGGCGCTTTCCGCCGTCCGTCAATCGCTGCTGGAGGCTGATGTCCATTACGACGTCGCCAGCCAGTTTTGCGAAAGGGTGGCGCGCGCCGCGGTGGGGACGCAGGTCCTCGACTCCCTGAAGCCATTCGAGCAGTTTGTCGGCGTCGTTTACCGCGAACTGATCCAGTTGATGGGCCCGGTGGATCACTCCCTGGGGCTGAAGAAGGGGACTGTCACCGTCATCATGATGTGCGGGCTGCAGGGGAGTGGGAAGACCACGACCTGCGGCAAGCTGGCTCGCATGCTGCAGGGGGAGGGGTGGCGTCCGCTGCTGGTGGCGGCCGACCTGCAGCGTCCTGCGGCGATCGAGCAGTTGAAGGTCATCGGCGAACAGTTGTCGGTGCCGGTGTATTCCGAGCCCCCGAACTCTGATCCGGTGCGGGTCTGCCAGAATGGGGTCGCCCAGGCAAAGAAGCAGGGCGAGATCGACGTGGTCATCCTCGACACGGCCGGCCGGCTGCATGTCGACGAGGCGTTGATGCAGGAGTTGCGGCAGATTGACCGCAGCCTTGGTCCCGATCAGGTCCTGCTGGTCTGCGATTCGATGACCGGGCAGGATGCCGTCAACTCGGCCAAGGCGTTTCACGATTCGCTCGAGCTGAACGGAGTGATCCTCACCAAGCTCGATGGCGATGCCCGGGGCGGGGCGGCGCTGTCGGTCAAGACGGTCACGGGAGTGCCGATCAAGTTCATCGGCATTGGAGAGCAGCTCGACAAGCTGGAATTGTTCCACCCCGACCGGATGGCCAGCCGGATCCTGGGGATGGGGGACGTGCTGACGCTGTTCGAGAAGGCGCAGCAGGCTTTTGATGCCGAAGAGATGGCGGCGCAGCAGGAAAAGCTGCGCAAGGGGCGGTTCACGCTGACCGACTTCCGCGACCAGATGCAGCAGGTGCGGAAGCTCGGCTCGATCTCCCAGATCATGAAGATGATTCCTGGGATGGGGCGGGTGGCCGAGATGATGTCGGAAGCCGACATGGATCCCGAGCAGGATCTGGGGAAGATCGAGGCGATCATCGGCTCGATGACGGCTGCCGAGCGTGACAATCCGGAGCTCATCGACATCAGCCGTCGGCGGCGGATCGCCCAGGGGAGCGGCACCGACCCGGCGATGATCAACAAGCTTCTGAAGGAGTTTTCACAGGCCCAGAAGCTGATGCAGAACATGGCGGGTCAGAGTCACCTCGACCGGTTGCGGTCGTTGCAGACGATGGCCAGTATGGGAGCGTTCGATCCGGGAGCGGAGTTGCAGTTTTCGAAGCAGCGGAGTACCCGGGCCGAGGTCGACCGCGACAAGAAGAAAAAATTGAAGAAGGAAGCCAAGAAGCAGCGGAAGAAAAACCGCCGTTGATGGCTGGGAGAACCAGGCGAGTCTCGTGGGACAGGATGGCAGGTGTTGTGTCCCCGGGGGCCTGGTTGCCCGACAGGCGTGAGGTCACTTGACCCTTCAAGCGACCTGTCAAATCCAGGGACCTGTCGAAAAAGTGACGAGTGAGTTGAGTGACCAGTCGAGTTGAGTGACCAGTCGAGTTGTTTTTGTTTGACCTGAGGAGTGTCTGTTCGTGTCTGTTCGGATTCGCATGCGTCTGCATGGGCGGAAGCACCGCCCTTTTTTCCGGATCTGTGTGATTGATCGCCAGAAGGCCCGGGACGGGTTGCCGATCGAGGAAGTGGGGACCTACGACCCCACCATCCGCGACAAGGCGGCCCGAGTGAAGCTCGACATGGAGCGTGTCGAGTTCTGGATTTCGAAGGGGGCTCTCCCCAGTGACCGCGTCGCGACCTTGATCAAGAAGATCAAGGCGAACGACTTCGGGACGGCGAAGGCGCCTCCGGACCGGGTGGCTCCCAAGCCGCTGCCGGCCGCTGACGCAGCCCCGTCTGAAGACGCTCCGGCCGCTGAGGCGTCCGAGGGCTGAGATCGGGCGACCGGGGTCCGGGAGGCTTCCAGGCGTCGCGCCGGGATTGGCTTCCGGACTGGATCACCGGGCTGAATGCAGGCTGGTTTTGCCTGTCGGCTTGGAGGCTGCAGTGCGATTTGATCTGCTGACCCTCTTCCCCGACCTGTTCGAGAGTTATCTGCAGCAGAGCCTGCTGAAGAAAGCGCTCGACCGGGGTTTGGTGGACATCCAGCGTTGGAATTTCCGCGACTGGGCGACCGACCGCCATCAATCGGTGGATGACAAGCCGTACGGTGGTGGCCCCGGGATGTTGCTCCGGTGCGAACCGGTGTTTGAGTGTGTGGAGTTTGTGCAACGGCAGGCGCCTCAGCCGGGTCGGCTGATCATGCTGACCCCCTCGGGACGGACCCTGGACCAGCGACTGGTGGAATCCCTGGCGTGCGAGCCCCGGTTCCTGCTGTTGTGCGGACGCTACGAAGGTTTTGATGATCGGATCCGGCAGGGCCTGGCCCCGCTGGAAATCTCGATTGGCGACTACATCACCAATGGAGGGGAAGTCCCCGCCATGGTGCTGATCGAGACCCTGATTCGATTGGTGCCCGGTGTGCTGGGTGACGAGACCAGCAGCCGGTACGAATCGTTTGCCGAGTCGGGACAACTGGAATACCCCCAGTTCACCCGGCCCCGCGAGTACCGAGGGATGTCTGTTCCCGAAGTGCTGTTGAATGGAAACCATGCCGAGATCGCCCGCTGGCGGGAAACCTCCAGTCTCGAGCGGACCCGCGAGCGTCGCGGGGGCGAGTCGGCTTCTCCGGCAGTGTCCCGCACGCTGTCGGCACTGGTGCCACCCCCTCCGGGTGGCCAGGCTGGTGCGGACGACGGCTCCCGCAGGGAACCGTCCGGCTGAACCCGCTTCCCGAACAAACTCACCCTGTGTCCCAGAAAGGATCCGGGCCCATGTCCCTCCGTCAAGTTGAACTGCTGAAAAAGGTCGAGGCGTCGAGCCTCCGCGAGAACAAGCTGAGCTTTGAGATTGGCGATACCGTCAATGTCCACACCCGCATCCTGGAAGAGGGTGACAAGGAACGGATCCAGATCTTCAGTGGTGTCGTAATCGCCCGTCGGGGTGCCGGTACCCGCGAAATGTTCACCGTCCGCCGCATTGTCGCGGGCGAAGGTGTCGAACGAACGTTCCCCGTCAATTCCCCGAAGATCGCCAAGCTCGAGGTGCTGCGTCATGGCCGGGTCCGCCGGGCCAAGCTCTTCTACCTCCGCGACCGCGTCGGTAAGGCGACCCGCCTCATCGAACGTCGGGCCAAGAAAGACGCCTAGTTCTCCTCCCCTCCCATGGGGTGTGGAAAACACAAACGCCGTGGGCCGACCGAGCAGGTTGGCTCACGGCGTTTTTCATTCCGGCAGCGACTTCCGGGATTGATACTGACACGTTGTTATCCCACCTCGTTGCACCTGTTCCTCGGCTCTCCTCTGCGACTGCTCGACAATCCTGCCCAGGTTGGCTCACGGTGACTCGGAGTTCCGGCAATGGCATCCGCTTGGTGGGAACGCCCCTGGGACTGGTTCTGCGACCATCTGATGCGCCTCGGCCCCGAAGAACGGCCGACCGGATGGCTGACTCTCTGGCTGGGAGATGCCGGTGAACGCCTGGCTGCCCGGCACCTGCGACGGCAGGGGCTCAAGATTCTCTTGCGGCGTTATCGCACCCCTCAGGGAGAGATCGACCTCATCTGCCGGGAGGGGAGGACTGTCGTCTTTGTCGAGGTGAAAACCCGGCGGGGGACCGGAACGGGACTTCCCGCCGAGGCGGTTGATCAGGCCAAGCAACGGCAATTGACCCGACTCGCCCTCGCCTTCCTGAAAAAGCACCGGTTGCTCGAGCACCCAGCCCGATTTGATGTCGTCGGGATCGTCTGGCCAAGTGGCGACTCCCCTCCCGAAATCACCCACTACCGCAACGCTTTCGAGGCGCAGGGACTGCGGCAGTTGTATTCTTAGCGCGATCGGATGAATCGACTCAGGCGGCTCCTGGGCTTGCATCCCCCGGGTTCGCCCCAGCCATGACTGCCAATTGCGGCCGATCGCTCATTGTGGAAAGCGCTTGGCGTGCAGCACGTCACGGGCCCGCTCGGCCACGGCCAGAACAAGGTGGCCCATCTTGGGATGCGGGGGCTCAAGATCGGGGGGGAGTCCGGCCGCGAGCAGGGTTTCACTGGCGGTCGGTCCGATACTGGCGATCACGCATTGGCGGGCGGCAGCCAGAAAAGTGTCTGGCTCAGTCTCTTCCCGAGCGATCTGTTCCAGGTGTCTCCATTGCTGGGCACTGGTGAAGAGGATCACGTCGATCTCTCCCGCCAGGATGGCACGGACGGCCACCCGCAAGGGGCGGGTATCTTCCGGGAGTTCCCAGCGGTAGACCGGGACGGGGAGGACCGTGCCACCGAGTTGCTGCAGTCCCTGGTAGAGATCGGGGTTGGGAATGCCATACTCCTGGACCGCGACGACCTTTCCCTCGATGGGGGAGTGCCGGCCGATGGCATCGAGCAGTTCCCGCCAGGTATTCGGTTCGGGGACCTGCACATCGATGCGGGCACCCCACTCGCGCAAGACAGACGCCGGTTTGGGACCGCGAACGACCACGACACGGTCGCGCAGTGCCTCCACGAATTGGGGCAGCGACATTTGCAGGGCCAGCACCTCTGCGAGAGCGCGGGCCCCGACGCCGGTGAGGAAGACCATGACATCCACGCCGCCCGAGCGCAGCCGGTCGCCGAAATCGAGGGCGGCCGCATTCTGTTCGAGGGGAATTTCGCGCATGGAGGGGGCGAGGATGGCGATCCCCCCCTGCCGTTCGATCAGCGACTTCATGTCGGCCTGCCGACGACTCTCGAGCGAGCAGAGTCTCAGGCCGGCGAGTCGACCTCCGGGTGGGATGGGGCGCGAATCGGGTGGCGGACTGTGTGCGGACATGCAGGGGAATCCCAGGGGGAAAAATTGGGGCCGATGACGGGTGGAACCCCTCACTGCGGGCCCGGCGTGTCTTCATCTTCGTCAGTTCTCACCGGTCCGGCAATCGGCCCCGATCCGGGAGGGCAGCGCCTCCCCCAAGTCCCCGATGGCATTCTCTGCAGGCACCTTCCCGCCACCAGGATTCGCAACTCGTTCGACCTGTCGCGTAGCCGCCCAGAGGATGGCCGTCTGCATGGAAAGGATCACCCCCGGTTCACGCACAGATGATGAGGGATTCGATGCAGTTGAGTTCGCGGCCCCACGGGACGGTGTCGAGCTGGCAATACCAACCGCGGGCGAGTTGGAAATTCACCCCACGGACGACGTCCCCAACCTGGAGTACGGCGCCCTCCGCCGTCCTCCGATGCGGCCGGAATCAACGTCGAGTGCTCCCCCAAAATCTCCTGCACAAAAGGGACGCTGTCGGAGGTCAAGCCAAACCCGGCTTCGTGATCGACGGCAGGCCCGCAGGAACCGGCACTCGACATCCAGCTCGCGGGGAGCACCCAGCCACGGCAACGAGATCGTTCGTGTGCGGGAACGGCCTGTTTCAGAGCAACGTCGGGAATCACCGCAGAACAAGACGGGGGAAGTCGCCGTACCCCAGGTTCGTCGTGTGTGAGGAAACACGATCTCCGCGTCGCGTCACCAGCCAATGGCTGCCTCCCGCGAAAAGAAGGCATTCGATGCCTCACAGTTCGCGGCCCCATGAGGCGGGTGTTGACCGGGCAATACCGAGCGGGGGCAGGTGGAAAACTGACCCAGGGACGGCTCTGTTGAGCGCAAAGTTCACCCGTGCACGCTTCTCCGCAGCTGGTAAGTCGAGCGTTGGTGTCAAAGTGGCAGTCCCTCAGGAGTATTTAAGGTGTTGATAGAAAATGGTTTGTGGATATTTCTGTCGAGACTTCCAAGGCGTTCGCCATGCCTGCCTGCTGTTTTGGGAAGGACGTGGTTGAGGGAGGGTGCCAAAATGGCATTTCCGGTCGAGGGGGGTTTTGCTGCCGATTGGTGGGTGTCAATATGGCAGTATGCGGGGTTGGCAGGGGCGGGCGTGGGGGCGGGAGGCGAACGGGGGTGAGTGATTTTTGGGGGATGCCTCAGAGCGTGATGGAACGGTTCCGACGCAGGGGGGGGACTGGGGTTTTCGGCCGGGGTTGGGATCCGGCAGTCGTTGCGGCAAGTCGTTGAGAATCGGGTACTTTCGGCATTTCGCCGGGACTGCTCTGCGGTGGCTATTGGAGTGACGTGTGAACGTCAGTGCGAGGGGGTTCCGTGTTGCGGCAGGATGCTCTGCAGAGGTGGTGAGCGAAGGGAAGGCGTCGATTCGGCACGCTGTTTGCCTTTCTGTTTTCCCACTGCCGAGTTCGACGCCTGCGTTCCCGGGTGTCAGCGTTGAGACGTCGGCTGGTTTCGTTTCCTGTCCTGTCGTCAATGGAGTTTCAACCATGAACTTGCTCAGTCGGTTTGGCGGTCGTTTGTGGGATCCCTGGCGCGAGATCGGCCAGTTGCAGCAGGAGATGGGTCGCCTGCTGAACTCGGCCCGCACCCTCTCGGCTCACGATGGCCGTGAAGCCCCTCCCGTCAATGTCTATGCCAATGACAACGACATCCTGATCACCCTCGAAGCCCCGGGGATTGATCCGTCGCTGGTGGATGTCACTGTCGCCGGCAGCACGGTCACCCTCGCCGGGAAACTGGGTGGCGAACTGGCCGAGGAAGGGACCGGCTTTCACCGCCGCGAACGTCCCGCCGGTCAGTTCACCCGTCGACTGCAGCTTCCCTTTGAAGTTGATCCGGGCAAGACCGAGGCGACCTACGACCGCGGGGTGCTCAGCGTGAAGCTCAGTCGTCCCGAGTCGGCCAAGCCTCGGCGGATCACCGTCAAGGCGTCCTGACCACCCGGCACCGTGAGTCCGGGTCTCTCTGCTCGTCTCATCTCCATCTGGGAGTTTCCCCATGCAACCTGAAGTGAATCGTCCAGTTTCGGCGTGCGACAGTGCGACCCCGGCCGAGCAGCCGGTGGCCGCGAAAAAAGAAACCTCGCTTCCCGAGGGAACCGAACGCACCAAGTCGCAGCGGGTGTTCGTGCCTCTTGTCGACATCGTGGAGAAAGACGACCAGTTGACCCTGGTGGCCGATCTGCCCGGCGTCGATGAAACGGGGATCGACATTGCGATTGAGAAAAACGTGTTGACCATTCGGGGGCAGGTCAGCCATGCCGTCCCGGCGGGATTCCAGCTCCGCTATGAGGAATACGGTGTGGGGGACTACGAACGCTCTTTCATGCTCCCCAACAACATCGACCGGGAAGGAATCCAGGCCGCCGTGAAGGATGGCGTGCTGCGGGTGACCCTGCCCAAGGTGAAACAGGCCGCGACCCGACGCGTGCCGGTGGTCGCAGGCTGAACCAGCCGGCAGGCACGGACCGTTTTCAGTTCCCCCGTCTGTGCCTGACGGTCTGAGGTTGCCACCCGTGGCGAGACGGAGTCTCGTCGCGGGTGGTGCCATTTTGCGGGTCAGCCGATCCGGCAAACCGGGAGATCGAACCGGTGCGGGGAGTCGCTGGTGCTGCCATTGCGTCCCGATTGCTACGATGGTGCGAGCGAGTCAGCCACGGGGCTGGCCATTTCCGTCGGACGTCCAGGCAGGCGGTGGTCGCGATGAAGACCGGAATCGTGGGTGTGGGGATGGTGGGTTCGGCATCGGCGTTTGCGCTGGTGATGAACGGCGTGGGACGCGAGGTGGTGCTGGTGGACCTCAACCAGGCCCGTGCCCAGGCGGAAGCCAACGATATCCATCACGCAGTCCCGTTTGCCCACCCGCTCTCGGTGCGGGCGGGAGGCTATGCCGATCTCCAGGGATGCGAGGCGGTTGTGATTGCCGCCGGGGTCGCACAGAAGCCTGGCGAAACCCGGTTGCAACTGCTGCAGCGGAATGCCGCAGTCTTTTCGAGTGTCATTCCCCAGATCGTCGAACACGCCCCCGAGGCGGTGTTGATTGTCGTCTCGAACCCGGTCGACATCATGACCCACCTGGCGGCTCATTTCGCCGCCCAGGCGGGAATTCCCCCGACCCGGGTCATCGGTTCGGGAACGATGCTCGACACGGCCCGCTTCCGGGCTCTGCTGGGGCGCCACTTTGATGTCGACCCCCACCATGTCCACGCCTACGTGCTGGGGGAACATGGTGATTCGGAGGTGCTGGCGTGGTCGCAGTGTTCGATCGCCGGTCTCCCTCTGGCCGAGTTTGCCACCGTGCATGGCACCCCCCTGTCTCCCGCCGACCAGGCCCGCATTGACGAGCAGGTGCGGCGGGCCGCCTATCACATCATTGCCGGAAAGGGGGCCACCTATTACGGGATCGGCAGTGCGGTCGCCCGACTGGTGGATGTGATCCTGCATGACCAACGGGCCATTCTCACAGTCTGCTGCCGGGATGCCCATCCGGGTCCCGCCCAAGGTGTGACGTATTCGGTTCCGCGTCTCCTGGGCCGAAATGGGGTGCTGGCCTCGATTCCCCAGAGCCTGACCGAATCGGAAGACGAAGCCCTGGGGGCGAGCGTCAATATCCTGCGTGAGGCGATCCACTCGCTGGGAATCTCGTAACGGATTGCCCCCCGATCGACTTGGTCTGCCGACCGTGGGAGCACCCCACCCGCAGTCCGCCCGGCTCATGCGGCACCACCAGGATCCCCCTTCCCCCCAGTCTGGGCTGGAGGTGGTCTCGAATCTTTTGGTGGACAGCTGTTGCTGGTCACGGGTTTGCCCAGCCTGCCTGGTTTTCCCCAGTTCTGGCGTGGTAAAGGGTGACGGTTCTGCCAGTTGATCGCAGATTCACGATTCTGCCGATTTGCGCCGATATTCCAGAACAGAGAGGGTCTGTTCTCGATCGAGAGGTGGAATTGTGCGGTCTCAACTGGCGAGTCTGTGTGTGCTGGCGGCTGCCGTGCTCTGCAGCGGCTGCGTGCTTCCTTGGACTGCCACGCACCTGGACACCCCGGCACCAGGGGGACGGGCGATTGTAATCCGGGGGCTGTGCGGGTACTTCCCCGGCGCGATGCACCTGGCCCATCGTCTTGATGATGCCGGCCTGGAAACGGCCGTGATCTTCGGCAAGGAGGCTCCCGGAGTGGCGTGTGCCCTCTCTTCGACGGCGGGGGGCTGCGACGAAGGGCCGCTGGTGATCGTCGGGTACAGCCTGGGGGCGAATGAGGCGATTCACCTGTGCCGGGCACTGGAAGACGACGGGATCCCGGTCGACAGTCTCATCCTGATTGAATGCCCCTACCGCGACACGATTCCTTCGAATGTGGCCCGCTGCGTGAACATCTACCGCTCGCGTCCCGGCAAGGACTGGCTCCCGATGTTCCGTGGCCTGCCGCTGCGGGCCGAGGATGGCGGAACCGATCTGAGCAATGTGGATGTTCGTCGCAACTGCCTTCGGAACGAACCCCTGACCCACAGTCACTTCACAATTTGTGCCGACCGGTCGATTCACGACCTCATCCTGTCGGAAGTTGTGGGGAGCCTCGATGAGTATGAGGCGGCTCTGGACGAGGGGGCGCTCGAAGGGGAATGGTCACCCGGCGAGGGAGAATGGATGATCGAAGAGGGGATCCCGGCCGAGGGATTCCAGCCGATGCTTGGTGCTCCCTGCTGCCAGTAGTCTGCCTGCCGCCACACAGTGTGGATCTGGACAGACTCCCGGGG
>Ga0315902_10013327_pt1 | contig 10635 bp, 14 predicted proteins | sample LakEriMetagenome_9_FD_203523 | JGI IMG/M metagenome (GOLD analysis project Ga0315902, IMG submission 203523) | Freshwater fungal communities from buoy surface, Lake Erie, Ohio, United States - Buoy 12 MA117 | ecosystem: Environmental > Aquatic > Freshwater > Lake > Lake biofilm | place: USA...
ACGTTTTACCCATTTTTCATCAATGGTGTTCTCATACATTAGTACGTGAATTTTTGATACTTCTTCAGGGTTTAGGCGCAATGCTCGGCCTATTTTTTGTGATGCTTTTTTCTCGTTACCGTAAGAATGCATAATAATAATGTGTCTGAGATTAGGAATAGTCACACCCTCACTTAATTGTTCCACAGCAGATAATCTTGTTATATTGCCTTTTTTGAAATCATCTAAGTCGTCGGAGTTCTTTTTCTTTGAGTGGTGAGAGTTTTCGCATAGACGTTCTGCCTGTTCAATTGTATTGGCAAAAATCAAGCATTTCTCACTTTCAGGAATAAGCGATAAGCATTTTTTTACATATTGTTCTTTGCTCTCATACTGTTTGATAGCATTGATACACATAATCTGTTTAAAGAAAGCTTGCTTATCGTTAGGAGCGTCTTCTATCTGTCTGCGCAACCACTCATAGTTTTTTCTTTCGCTGGTTTTCCAACCTTGCTTAGTTTCTAGTGTGTTGGCTTCGTTTAACTGTACTTTGTGTACAAATATGCGGTAATCATTTAAGATGTTGTGACCGACAGCTTGTTCTACTCTGTAAGAATAAACGATAGGATAAAAACGCTGCATCATTACGCCCTTCTCAGATTGTAACCATTTAGGAGGAGTACCAGTAAGACCGAGAATCCTGCCTTTATAGTGATCTAAGAACTCTGTATGAGAACCTTTAGTGGTGTGAGCTTCGTCCAGAATTACAATAGAGTAATCTTCTGGATTATGTTTAGTTAACGAGATATATGTCGTGAATGTAATATGCTTTAGTAAATCTGATAATCCAAACTTACTTGCATCGTCTATCCAAGACTGAAAAATATCTCGTTTAGGGGCTACTACAAGGACTTCTCCGTTAATAAGATGCTCAGCGATATACTGGAGGCCGATATAAGTTTTACCGACCCCCATTGATACCGCTATGCCGCATCTATGATGTTTAGAGATTTCTTTGAGTGCTTGTTGTTGAATCTCTTCGCGTGTCATTAGTTAAATGCTTGTAAAAGATATTCTTTGAGCTCGTTTACGTTGTTTAACGCAAACTTTAATATCTCACGATTATTTTTTACGTAGTCTAATAGTTTGTTGTGTTCTTTTCTTCCGTACTTAATCTCGTTAAATACGCTTATCAAAGATAAAATAAAATAACGATTAGCTGCTCTATCCATACGAGGCAATTCGTTTAAAATTTCATTAATATCTGATAGTTTCTGCTCAGACTCTGATAAGTTAAGAATACGGAACTCACCTGACTTAATTAATCTAGTAGCAGGTGTCGCACTACCTAAGTTAGCACTTGTACAAACAGCAGCTACAATACTTAACTCGATGTCATACTTGTCGTACAATCTTTTTAACAGACCATAGTCTGAATGGATATTAGACCAAGCAGTTACATAATCTTTTAAAGTCCAAGATTTAGATGAAGAGTTAAGCAATGCAATAGTTTCTACTAAGTTTGCTGTGCTTTTTGTGCTTATCTCTACAATAGGAATTTCTTCTGTTTTTAAACTAAGCAACGCATTATAGTTGTGCTGGCCGTCTAACACATAGAACTTATATTTTCCGTTCTTTTCTTTTAGTTTAGTCACAATAATAGGACGAATGTTGCCCATCATTTTCATAGACTTAGCTAATGTGTTACCGTGTGAAGTAATTATAGGACGCTGTAAGCCATCTAAGCTACCCAATGGAATAGAACTTGGAATAAACTGTAAGTTCTTTAATGGATAGTTTATATCAATGCTAATAGCTGTTTGATAGGTGATGTAGGCTTTTTCTACGTCAGTAATTTTTTCTTTACGACTAGTTTCTTCGTCGATTACGATGTTTTTAATTAATTTTTTTGTGGTTGCGATTTTTGAGTTTGCCATAATAATTTTACGATTAGTTGATTTGGGTTTAGTTTAGTTTTTAAAGGTTTTAATTTTTTCTACATAGGTCTTAGATTCAGCATAGTGTCCGTCAATCTTTCCGAGATAATGATTTTGAATATGTGTATAACACTTTATGTTGTCTCGGTAAGTCTTATAGACTGCGTGATTAAGATTCTGTCCGACTACAAATGGACACTTATGGTATTTAATGCCAAATAAGTTTTTGTTTTCTTTGCAGACTTTAGAGGTGTAATGAGCTGACTCAATTTTAGCTTGAGCTAAAGCCACACTTGGTAGAACACTGCCTTCCTTAATTAACTCTTGGGTTAAAGCTGAGTCTGTTAACTCTACGTCAGCTTTTTCGGTTAAGTTGTAAGGAACAAGTGTTTGTACGATTTTTACTACTGGGTCTATATTAGTCAAATAGATAATGTACCCAAGTAGAAATACGTTAAGAACTACAGCAACTTTAAACAAAGGCTTGTAGTTTCTGGTTTTAACCAGTTCAAGGTTTTTAGTAATTTGGTAGTTCATATCTGATTAAAAAATGTATCTAATGGTGTCTAAGTCGAAATACTGGCTGTAAATCCGCTTAAATTCTTCTAGAGCTTCTCCTTTGTGTTGAATAGGATATCTCATTACTCCAGAAGAGTTCTTGACTTCACAACTATATTTCATTAGTTCTTGTGCTTGAGGTGATGCTTTAGCCATTTGTCTTTCGTGATTAGTTAAAGCTATTACTTCGCACTTGTTCTCGCCTGCTGTCTCTTTGATTTCTTTAAATAAAGAATCATAGTATTCTCTCCATTTAGGATAGAATATAAGCGGACTGTAGTTGATGTGGACTTCCCAACCTAAATCTTTGAGCCTGTTAATATCTTTGATTCGTTCTGAAATAGGCTGCATTTTAGGTTCCAGGATATCCGCATAAGGTTGTGGCATAACACTAACTCTAACTCTTGGCTTTTTATTAAAATGATTAACGTCTAAGGTTAATAATTTTGGATACTTAGTAGCCATCGTAGAGTTCAGCTTGGGATGATTATCGTATCGTTTAAGATAATCGTGTAAGGATTCAGGTAGATGTTTCTGCATAAGAACTAAGTCTGTATTACAGCTGATATCTACCATTGTGTAAACGGGATCTTGTTGGTCAGGTTCTTTGACGTAATTCTTTTCCCATTCTACAACAGAGTTAAAGATGTCATCTACGTTAGTGTTTACAAATACTCGAGTTTCGTTGTAGCGAGCCATATAGCAATATGTCGATACACACCCACCAAAGCAGCCGTAAATAAGATTAGGCGCAATACAGTTTGCACTGTTGTCGTTATCTTTTGTTTGTAAGGTTTTAGTTTTCTGAATTTTAATCATATCGATTATACTAATTGTATTAATAATAAAAAAGGCCCCCTACAAGGCCTTAATTCACTAATCAAAAAAAAATCAATATGATGAAAACCCGAACTGTGTAGGCAGTTCTCGCAGCCAGGACGAGACTCGAACTCGTATCTCTTGTAATAAACCAAGGCGTTACCAATTACGCCACCTGACTATGTTACCCTTGTGGTGGTTAATCCACTTCTTCGCCTAGGGTAAAGGCTCCTGCTGAGACCAATCAGCGCGTGTTGCGGAGGTTGGAATCGAACCAACCTAGTCGATGCTTATGAGACATCGGTGTGCACCAGCTCATCTTCCCCGCAATAAAACCCCAGCAGTTTCTGTTGATCAGACAGACTTACTGGGGGGTGTTACTAGTTATACTCTAAAGCTTTCCCAGCAACTCGAATGACCATCGGGCAGATCTTAGAGCAAAGCTCCTTAACGGGATGCTAGATGGTACATGGCCTATAGGACTGAGCCTACAGGGTTGATCTTTACTTTAGTGCATCTACAATAGCACTAAATAGTTTGTCTTTCTTTTGCTGAAACAAAGGTAGTTGGTCAAATGGAACTAAGCAAGGGTGAGTCTTTTTCTCTACATCCTTTACTTCTCCGTAGACCCATCCATCAGCTACTTTCTCTGCACTCCAGTTATTGTGCATAGCATCTGGTCCTGCATCAGGATTTTCTAAACGAAACTTAACTCCATTAATTGCTGAGTCACGTTGCCATTGTTCTGCAAATGCCCAATCTGTTTGAGATTCATCTCCTTCAGATTGACACCAAGCTTTGTTAGCTTGGTGACAAACATAGGCAATCCACTTGATTCTGTTTTCTTTTTTTAAAGCTTCCCATTCCTCTTGAGTGCCTTTAAATTCTACTGTCTCACTCATTTTAATCCTTTAGCGATTCCTTTTACCGCATACATTTGTGCTGTTTCTAAATGCTCCATTGCAATTATGAAGCATCTATACTGTTCGTGGCTTTCTTCGGCAGTTCTCTTAATAGATTGACTATTTGTTATCTCATCATTACAAAAGTCGATAGCATCAGCCATCATACGTTTAAATGTTCCAATCTTGTCATTACTTGATGGATTGAAGTTAATGTGACATCTTTTTTCTCCAAGTGTCAATTGTCTTGGTTCTGGGTTTGTTCCTTCTTGCATGATTAGTTTAAAATTTTACGCCATTTTTGTTGTTCTTCCCAAGGATTAGCAACATAAGCATTAATTGCTGTCATTGCTGAAGCTACATCTTCAAATGCAATTTCTTTACATCCTACTCTTACAACACATCCTCTGCTTAAAAATCTAATGTTGATTTCAAACTCACGGAGAGCTTCATTGTTTGAAGGTCTGTACTCAGATACTTTTTCCATTTCTGGTTCTGGTGCTTCTGCCATCATTGGCAAATCATTTACGTTGTTCATATTTTAATTTAATTAGGTTAATAAAAAATAACTTTCTATGTTAGTTATCACACTAACAAAACTATGCCAATACAATAATAACATAGAAAGTTATAAAATACAATACTTTAATTAATTTTTTATATTAATCAGGAATTGCAGGAAAAGAGAAATGATTCCAATCTAACGTAGGAATCACGTCAACAGTCTGTACGGTGTGCTTTACGAAGTTCTTACCTTTACGGTAGGTTCCAAGTACTGCATCGTGTACGATGTCATAGGCTGTAGGAACTACTACAGTCTTTTCTACAGGAGTGATAGTGTCAACTACTTTTACTTTGTTTAGAGCAAAAGTTTCGTGACGCATAACACTTGCTTCTCTTTTGTCATCAAGGATAGCAGATACGCTCAAATTGCGGAACATATCTCTAACTTCAAAACTTAAGAGAATTTCTTTCTTAGTCATAGCAGCCATTTTAGACCGCTTAGGTACTTTAGGAGTAAAGAATCTAGAAAGATCTACTTTCTCGATAGTTACTTTAGTTGCATCTACAGTTCTGCGGATACGTTTTCTGAGTTTTTTTACGTTTGAGTTTTTCATAATGATTTATTTAGTTTAGTGTTAGTTTAATTTAGTTTAGTTTTAAATATAAAGGGAAGTCCAATACCTTCCCTTTATGGCGCTTACAGATATGACTGCTATTATTGGATAGCGTGGTAGCCCGTAGCAGAATCGAACTGCTCTTTCTAGGATGAAAACCTAGCGTCCTAACCGATAGACGAACGGGCCAGATATTTACTTTACGGGTAAATAGAATATGTTTTGTGCTAAGATTGTTACGTTTTTACTTGATATCGACTTAACTCCTGCGCTTCCTTTACGAATAAAGAACCGCTCACCTGGACCTTTAGACGCATACTGAATGTACTGGTCTAAAGGCAGGTAAGCGATTACAATATTAATTTCTATCAAGTATACATTAGATGGACATACTTGAAGCATTAGTGATTAAGAAAAGATACATCTTCCCAAACTTCTTCGAGTCTGTCATCGTTCTCGTCTTCAAAGTAAGTGTCGTTAAAGTGTTGAGCCATATCTCCTTTAAGTGTAAACTTGCGTACACTTTTCTGTTTTTCAGCTTTAAGTTTATTGATAGTTCTAAGAAGCATTTTAAAAGCATTGCGGACATGTTCATCAGACATATTGTCTACATCCATAACTCTGCCGTCTTTGGTAGTCCAAGTAAGTTTATTCATATTAGTGTTGATTGATTTAAAATTAAAAAAAACTACAAGGTCCGCTAGTTGTGTTAGTAGGATTACCATACCTTGTAGTTTACTCCCCTCCACACTCAGTTGTAACTAAACCAACGCTTTACAGGAAGATGGTTTAGACTGAAACATGTTACAACTGCTCACTCTTGGGAAACTGATTAACCGTACCAGTTGGAGATTATCCGTTGGCCAACTTTAATCAGTGTGGTTTTACATCTTGACTGTTTCTTTATATTTACGCCCAAGAAGTCTTTATATCCACGTGAGAATGGTGTGTTAAAGTAAAGCAGTTTTATGACATGCTTAGGTCAATAGATTAGATAGCAACAGGTGCTTCTTGGCGTGCTGTCTCTGCGTTCTTAGCATTTTCAAGAACTGTAGAGAGGTCGCGCTTAGAGAAGTTTTGGTCCTGTGCAATACGTTGGTTTTTAGAACCAAGAGGTGCAATGATAACACGATGATAAATAGTAGCACCGTCTTTGGTTAGGATTTCGCCATTAACCATTTTAGGTTGCCAGTTATTTTTAGTCTCACCGTCTTCATCAAGAGTTTCATCTTCGTCAATAGAGTCAACACGGATAAGTGCGACTTCCTGGCCTACAATATGTTCAGTAGACACAAGAACAGGAGTACCAATGAACTTACCTTCATCGTTACGATATCCAAAGTCTACCATATCGTGAGTTACACCAAACTCACCGAAGATATTGTCAAACTGTTCCTCGCTGAAATTAACCAGCAGAGTATTGCGCTTAACAAGATTGATACCAGTAAACTTTGACATCATTTGTAAATGAAATGAAGTAGAGTTTAAGTTAGTAGAGTTAGTTACTTCATCAGAGGAGTAACCTTCGAGCATAACGGTAATTGGTTTAACAGTTCCATTGTTACGAAAAGCAATAGAAGCAAAAGCAACACCTGATTGTTTGAACTCATTGATTTGAGCTAATTGTTGTTCGTTGTACATAGTTTTAATTTTTAATTTTTAGTTTTACGATTTAAATTGATTTGTTTGTTTTGTTTTGTTTTGTTTATACCTAGGAGCCAATTCCGCGCATAACAGTGTTTACCATACTATCGAATAAACAATATGAGATAGTATGTAATAAGAAGTAATAAGAAAAGAAATAAACACTATATAAGAAACAGAAAAGACTATGTGGTCAAGAATAACTCTGATTAACCCCATTTATAGCCTGATTTGAGGTTTAGCTATATAATTGTCACTTTTTTTGAGGGGTTTTTAGACTAATAGAAAGAAGGTTGAAGGGGGAAAACCCCCAAATCCACACCCTTTTTACCCTGATTTATGTCAGAGAAATGTCATTTTGTTTAACTTTTTAATTTAAAGGTCTCCAAATTTACGGGGGTTAGACCCAAAAAGTTAAACAAAACTGCAAAATCGCCTACTTTTTGGAGATTTATGGTAAAATCACGCTGACTACCTACAAGACGGGGTATGTCTATTGGTGACTAGTAATAAAAAATAAAGCAGTTTATACACTTGCTTAGGTGATAGGAATTTCGGGGCTGATACTATTAAGGTCAGCCTCAATAGCAGCTTTAATTTGCTCATATTGATAATAGCCAATAAGACCATTATTATAAGCTTCCTCTAATTGATACTTAAGGTCAATTAGGTTTTCAATTGCAGCTCTTATAAATGCTGCTTCAATAAGTTCCTTTATATCCATATCTGTTTAGTTTAGTTTAGTTCAAAATAAAGCAGTTTAAACACATGACAAGGTGTTTCCCCTCTGCACTCAAGTTGTAATAGATAGTCATGTTTACTTGCCTTAGCTTTATAACGCAAACACAGTTGCACACTGGCTATTACAACTTGCTCACCCTTGGGAAGTGAGAATGGTGCATTAAAACACCATATAAAAGAGGATAATCTCTAATACATGATTAACTGTGGTAGGTGAACAGCTTAAACACCAATAGATTTTACAGTTCTATTCAACTGGCTGCAATAGGCATCACAAAACTAACAGTGTATTATCCTACTGTTGGTCAAGTTCTGTTTAGCCCAGTAACCTTTCGGTTACAAATTGCAGCAATTTCTTGATTTTTTACCCTATAACCGACCAAAGTTATAGAGTGAAATTAAAAAAAAATTTCATATAGCAGTCTTAATTTATTACACGCAAGCCACTAGCGTGGAACCAAGAACCTTCTAGTAAGGATTACCAGCAAATCAATGCCAGTTTTACCATTGTGAGATAACTAGAATCTTTTTAAGGGGAAATCCCTTTTAGATGATACAATCATAACTGTTATCTTTCAACCTGATGTCAGTTAGTTTAGAGGTATATGATTGTTTACTCCACTCTGCATTCAGTTGTAACAAGGCTACATATTACCTTGCTTAGGGATTAATGTTTTCATTACAACTGCCTACCCTTGTGAAGTAGGTTGTGATGCATTAAAGTAATTACTGAGAGAGATACTCTTCTATTTCTCTCAGTAATATAGCACCTCTCATATAAGAGGTGTTAAAAGACCACTTAGCAGTAGGCTTAGCTTGTTTTAAAGCCTTATACATACTACCAACAGTCTTAAATCCATAAGTACTTGCTACAGAGCAAAGCCTTATAGAAAACCTTTCGTTGTTTATTTTATGTCTTTTCATATGTGTTTAGTTAAAGTAAAAGGGAGACTAAGCTCCCTTATTAGTACCCCAATCATAATGCATGAGATGGTATGCATTTTCCAGTCTCTCAGCGAGACTACCTAAAAAGATACCTTCATCACTGTAGACAGGAAGACGTAATACATCTTTGTCTAGCTTAGTGCCACCAAACATTTCCATGTTGATGTGGTCAATCTTCTCTTTTCCTACATAGAAAGAGATAGACCAACTATAGCCATTGTCTCTTTCAATAACTTGTAGTAAAGGATCTTCTGTGGTGGTGAGCGTTGGAGCCCACCATCCTGTGTGTATAAAGTCTTTCATATCCATACCTACTATAAATAGTAACGCACTATGCCTAAATGGCTTTTTATACTTGCATAGTCAAGTTTCCCATCACGCTTTATCCTAAAAGGGTAGAAGCGTGAAAAAAGGGGAACCGTAGTCCCCCTTGTGCTACTGCCACGTACCGCTGGCAAGTAGCTCGTCTATACTTACGTATAGCGATGGACTTGTCAAGAGGTAGTGCGTAGGCTCGTCTGTGTCTTCGTCTTTTTGAAGACGTAGTACACAGTCAGGGCCTGCTTTCTCGAAGTCATTGTATTTTGCAGACAATGACTTGGACAGCCAGGCCACGATGGCAGTGTCTTTGTTACCATTCTGAGGATTGATAACAATGTACTTGTACTGGTTCTCACCGTTTGAGGTGCGAACAGGCTTAATGAAAAAGCCTTGGCATTCCGCCAATCTTTTTCCGTCTAGAGATGTATCCATATCCGTAAAGTTGTAAGGGGGCAAGCCCCCGCGCAAAAACAAGACGGGGTATAATAAATTGGTGACCCCCAACCACTCATAGACCTAATTAAGTCCTAGGGGGTAGAAAAATTTTGGCTTTAAACTGTTTTAAAAAAATTGGGTGGGGGGGGGTAGGAAAAAAATTTAGGAAGACGGTGGGATGATTCTATTAAAGGTTTGGTTGTTTCTTGCTCTTATGTCTTTATGGGTAAATTGCCATAGTTCTCCGTTATCTAGGATTATGGTATAGATTGTGTCGGTTTCGTGGCCGTAGTCTGTGACTAGCCAGATTATGCCGTTTCCTTTGGGGGTGGTTACTTCTAGTCTATTGTGGGGTTCGTATATGTGCATCTCTTTGGCATAGTTTAGTATAAAGTAGGGTATCAGTAGACCATTGTTTTCCTGTCCACCATTGGAATCCTTTGAATTGGGATTTGTATATGCAGGATTCTTCGTAGCCTCCTAGGAGATAAAGATATTTACAGCCTTGGAGTTTTGCTAGTTGGCATTCGTACATCTGGGAGATATTACCTAAAGATAGTTTAGGTTCTTGGTAGTCCCATAGGAACTGATAGGATACAAATGCGGATTCTTCGTCCTGTTGGTAGACTTTGTGGATTAATGCGCCTATTAGTTTTTCTTCCTTGTAGTAGAGAAGTACAAAAAAGTCTTCTGTAGTTAAGAAGTCTTTTAATTCTATCTTACGCTGAAATCCGTGCTTTCCTACGTACTTGGAATAAATAGGCTCTAAAAGTTCTATAATCTCTAGGGTTAATCGGTGACGACTGCAGCGAATACTTCGAGCTAGTTTTTGCGTAGTCTTACTGGCTTTATACTGAGTTAAGTCTAGTCTGACCGATCTCAAATTATACCAGTAGGCTCCCCATTCCACCCATCCAGCCTCTAAGTAGTCAATAAAGTCCCTGCCTTCAGCTATTCCCTTAGGATCTGAATAGATAAAGTCTTGCTCAGTGATTTTACCGAATCCTTCTATATGGTCAAAGACTACTTTTATCATCTTAATCTATGTTATTTCAAATTTAACTATCTTTGTTCTTATATGGAGAATGTTTTATTATTAGATAGGGAAAGAGAAGAGGCTCTTATACAGAAGGTTTGTTTAGAGATATCTTCTTTGGTTAGGTTTGAGTCTATTAAAGACTGTGCGATTTTTTGCGTAGGTCCTAAGTACTCTAGTTCTTTGGCTATTCGGGTCGC
>Ga0315902_10013328_pt1 | contig 10635 bp, 11 predicted proteins | sample LakEriMetagenome_9_FD_203523 | JGI IMG/M metagenome (GOLD analysis project Ga0315902, IMG submission 203523) | Freshwater fungal communities from buoy surface, Lake Erie, Ohio, United States - Buoy 12 MA117 | ecosystem: Environmental > Aquatic > Freshwater > Lake > Lake biofilm | place: USA...
CGTCTAAAGATGCACATAAACTTATTGAGGAATTCATGCTTCTTGCCAATAAATACGTTGCGCTATTTATGGGAAAAGGGAAAGAGAAAAGCCCTTTCGTTTACCGCATCCATGACAGGCCAGATCAGGGAAAAATGGAACAATTCAATGTATTTATTCAACAGTTCGGGCAGCATGTAGAAACATCGGATCCCAAAAAAATAGGAAAATCAATAAACACACTACTGGAAAACGTGGAGAACCAATCGTACTTCTCCATCATCCAATCGATGGCTATTCGCTCCATGGCAAAAGCAGTGTATAATACACAAAACATCGGTCATTATGGGCTGGGGTTTCCATTCTACACACATTTTACCTCACCAATCCGTCGTTATGCGGACCTTATTGTCCATAGATTGCTAAAAGAAAAATTGAATAAAACGACCCATGAACAAGGCAACCACCTTTCGGAGGTGTGTAAACACCTTTCCAGAATGGAACGAAAGGCGGTTGAGGCAGAACGGGAATCCAACAAATACTTTCAGACGGTTTTCGTCTCCGATAAGAAAGGAGAAATCTTTGAGGGAAAAATCAGCGGCTTGACGGAATACGGAATATTCGTTCGCATGGCTGGAAACTATTGTGAAGGTATGGTTCCATTGCATACGATTAAAGGCGAACGATTTTACTTCGATGCCGAAAAATTTACCGTGATTGGTTCAAGAAGTGGAAAAACGTTTGCTTTTGGTGACGATATCCGTGTAAAAATCATGGAAACACACCTCCGTAAAAGGCAAATTGACTTGGCACTAGTAGGGTTATAATAAGCGTAACTTTTGCTGCAGTATTTGACGGTAATGAGGTCCAATAGGTATTAGTACCTCTGAATCTTCTAACACAATATGATGGTGTTCGATTGCTTTGATTTTTTCTAGATGAACAAAATAAGAACGGTGAACGCGAATCAAAGGAGTCAATTCGAGTTTTTTCTCTATTTCCTTCATTGTAGCGTGAATGATATATTGATTATTACTAGTAATAATCTGTGCATAATCTTTTAAAGCTTCAATGTAAAAAACATCGTTTATTTTGATTTTTAATACACTTCCTTTGGTACGAATAAAAAACGATTCTGTGCTGGCTGAGTGGGTATTAATCGTATGACTATAAGATTGTGCCCGTTCGATCTCCTTTCTGTTTTTATAAACAGCCATTTCAATCGATGTTTGGAGATCTATTTCTTTAAAAGGCTTGATAATGTAACCAAAAGGTTCTGCCAAACGGGCTTTTTTTAAGGTCATTTCATCAGCATACGCTGTCAGATAAATGATTGGAATAGCGAATTTTTGCCTGATTACCTTTGCTGCTTCAATACCCGACATGGTGCCTTTCAACATAATATCCATCAAGACCAAGTCTGGTTCCTCTGATTCAGCAAGTGCTACGGCATCATACCCTGTTGACGATGCTCCTGAAATAGAATACCCAAGTTTCACCAAACTTTGTTGAATGTCTTTGGATACTATTGCTTCATCTTCAACTACCAATATACTGGTTCTTAACATTGTCGCTTTTAAAATACCTTATCAAAGGTAACTATAAATGAAGTTCCATTTTTGCGTTCAACCTGAAAATCACCACCTAATTGATTTGTTAACATAAAAACAAGCTGCAAACCTAGTGTTTCGGCCCTTTGTATGTTTATTTCTTCAGGTAATCCGACGCCATTATCGGTAATGATAACCTGAATCCGATTGTTTAATTCCTTTACCTTCAATTGAATCTCACCTTCATCTCTTTCTACAAACGCATATTTAACAGCGTTTGTAAGCAATTCATTGACAATTAATCCACATGGTATGGCCTGATCGATGCTCAAATCCACCCTGTCCATGTATGTATTTAAATCTAGCTTCCCATGAAAAGAAGAAAAAGTAGCTATTAAATTGGTGACCAATGAATGCAAATAACCCGAAAAATCAATTGTTAGAAAGTTCTGACTTCTAAATAAATGGTCATGTATAATGGAGAGCGACATAATCCTTGCTTTGTTTTCCTCCAAGAGCATAATAATACGGGGATCTTCCGTAGCATTTTTTTGTAGGTTAAGTAAACTGGAAACCATTTGTAAATTATTCTTTACACGGTGATGTACTTCCTTTAGTAAAAGTTCTTTTTCTTTTAACGCTTCTTGAATGCGCCTTTCGAATTCTTTTTTATGGGTTATATCGTGAGCAATAACCGAATATTCCACTACCTTCTTCGCTTGCTCATCGGTAATTGGATGAATGTATATATGTAAACAATGATACCTCGTTTGATGGATGTATTCAAATTCAAAAACGACAACTTGACCGTTTCTCACCTCTTCAAACTTCTTTAGCAAAGAGCGTTTCCTATATTCATCAATCCATAAGGAAAACAACTCAAAAAAATACAGACCTATGAAATCCTTTACACCTGTTACCTCATAAATACCGGATTCAGCTTGATTATTGACTGACAACAGATTGTAGTTGCCATTCAGCCTCAAAAAATAGGTTTTTTCATTAATACTTGGACTGTAATTGGATTCTGATAAAGCCTCATCCCTCGTTTCATTAGAAGCATGTGAATGTTCGTTTTCAGCTATAGAACGAAACATTAAAAAAAAACTTGGACCTTGCTCGGTATTAAAAAAACTTACTTTTACGTAATCTAGAAGTTTGGAATAACTTCCTTCTACAGCAAAAGTAACCGTTGTTTCAGAATTAACTTGATAAGAATCAGAAAAGAGTTTAAATAGCTTTTCCTGGCTTTCATTTGACAAAATTCCTGATAACTGCAATGATTTACCTTGCCCAAATCCAAAGGACTCAGCCCGTTTGTTTACAAAGGTAACCTCTTTATTTTGAACCAAAACCAAGGCATCAGGATGATGTAAAAAAATAGTTTGAAAAGAAACAGTGGAAAAAGGCATACAGGAACAAAAGTATGAAAATGAAATTACAACAAATGCAGAAATAAATAGCGGGAGAGCAAAGCAATTTAATAATATAATTATTTATTTTTTAAAATCTTTATTCTTCTTTATTAGCGATGTTAATATGTTGATAACCGTCGATTTTTAGATTATATCTCTCGGAGTTATACAAAAATGAATATACGTTAAATGATTGATTTTAAACAGTTAAAATAACCTGAAGATGCATAAATAAACCGCATAATTGAATCGAATTGTTGCTGTTTTTAGTTGTGGAAAAACAAGGTTTTAATGTGTAAATGTCTTGCACTAAAAGAATGTACAATATTTTGTTTTTAGGATTTTTTTACCAAACCAAACTATAAAGAACATGTGCAACTTTAGTTTTGTATACTTACAAACAGGTTATAAAGGTTAAAAGTAAAAGTTCGTTTAAAACTATCTAATACAATGACCCGTATTTACTAGATAAAGCAGCTGTTGAAAAATAGGAATGTTCATAACAAAATGAGAACTGACTTATCTCTACTTTTGTGAAAACGTTCAATCATGTCGGTAAAAATAATTGCAATTGGTGCAGATCACGCAGGTTTCAAGTTAAAAGAGCAACTTAAGCATCATTTGGATAAACAAGGAATTAAAGTATATGACAAAGGTTGTTATTCTGAAGAAAGCATCGACTATCCTGATTTTGGGCATCCTGTAGCTGACATGGTTGAGCAAAACAACGATGTGGTGGGTATCCTCATTTGTGGTTCTGGAAATGGAATTAACATGACTGCAAATAAGCATCAAGGAATAAGAAGTGCATTGTGCTGGACCCCCGAAATCGCTTCTTTAGCTCGTCAACACAACGATGCAAACATTTTAGCTTTACCTGCCCGTTTTATATCAACCGAACTGGCTATGGAAATGGTCGATGTTTTTTTAAATACAACGTTTGAAGGTGGAAGGCATGCACATCGAACGGCAAAGATTCCTTGTTGTTAAGGTTCGTTGCACAAGGTTTCGATGAACGCTTTTGTATCCTTGGTAAATTCCTCGTAATATAATCCTGTTCCTGGACCATAAAAACCGGTATGTATTTTTTTTACTTTCCCGTCTTTCCCCACAATGATCATCGTAGGGAATGATAATATAGAAGTTAGGTCTGGAAATTGCTGCGATGCCAACTGCTTGCTTGCTTTTCCTCCTACGTATAACGGGTAAGGAATTTGCATGCGCTCTTTGTAGTGGGAGATCCTTTCGCGGTACTCATCGAACCCACCACCTGTTTCATAACAAATGCCAAGTATGGATAATCCTTGTTGGGCATTTTCCTGGTATAATTCCTTCAGAAAAAGGGATTCGTCCATACAGTTAGGGCACCATGTACCTAGAATTTGAATGATCGTTACCCTTCCTTGGAAATAGGTAGAATCAAATACCAAAGCATTTCCAAGTAAATCGGTTGTTTCAAATGATCGAAAGGTGGTATTAAGTCGGGTTAAAGAGTCTGGATGCGTCAATTCAAAATGCGCGTTTCGTTGAGCGGACCATTCCGTTGCATAATGTACTCCGCTGATAAATAAGCCTTTTATTTTATCCTTCTCAATGGTACCCTTAAATAAAAAGGCATGTGAACCATCAAAACATGAAAGTTCAAAGTCTCCTCCTGAAATCGTGCCTGATAAAAAGCGGTAATCACCCGTTTCGGTAAGAAAAGTTCCTGAAATCGAGTGTTCGTTCTGTTCGAAAACTCCTAACGCTTTATACGGGTCCTCTGGGGAAAAATCAACTTCCCATTTGCCCTTTAATACAGCAAAAGGTATGTTTTTAATTGATTGATACCGTTTATCAAAAGAATAGGAAAGTGAACAGGGTATTTTATAATCTTTTCCTTTGTGGTAATTGTACCAAAAACCGGAAAGGTGTTTTTTGTCTTGAACGGCTAACCTCAACTCTGAATCAAAGACAGGAAAGGATAAAACCAATGAATCCATACTGCTCGGCTTTTGAACGAGTTCTATACGTTCTTTGCCATTCTGAACAACAAAAATAATGCTGCCTTGTTTTTTTTCTACCCGAAACAAAAAGCTCAAATCGTTCTGATTTTTCACATTTAACGTGCCTTTCCATTCACCTACCTGAATTTTTTTTTGCATCTTACCTGCAAAGGAACTTCTACCGTGTAAGGTAAAAAGGCTCAGTAATATTAATGCGTAAAATACCTTCATGAAGAAACGAAAATAGTATTTTTCCCCTTTTTTTACGTGTAAATTGCAACCTTTTTAACAGAATGGAAGTCTTATGAACAATTGCCGGTATGGATGAATTAACGCTTGTAAAAGAATGTATAGCAGGCAACATCCGCTACCAGCGAGCGTTGTTTGACAAATATGCACCCAAAATGCTGGTTGTTTGTTCAAGGTATGCAAAAAGTACCGACCAGGCAGAGGACGTTTTACAAGATGGTTTTGTAAAAGTTTTCGGTAAACTAAAAGACTACAAAGGTGAAGGTTCACTGGAAGGTTGGATACGCAGAATCATTGTGAATACTGCATTGGATCAAATCCGAAAAGATGCAAAGCAACAATTCAATATTCCGTTGGATGATGTTTCATACCGCATTGAACAAAAAGAACTTATTTTGGATGGCCTCATGGCAGAAGATTTGATGAAGCTCATCCAATCCATGCCGGAAGGATATAAGGTGGTATTCAATTTGTTTGCGATCGAAGGCTATTCGCATGCTGAAATAGCAGACAAATTGAAAATAAGTGAAAACACATCTAAATCCCAGTATTCCAGGGCACGTGCATATTTACGAGAACGTTTAGAACGAATGAAAAGTGGAAGGTAAAGACGAAATAAAAGACTTTTTCAGTAACACACTGAATAACCATGAACTACCTGTTCGTGCTGATTTGTGGCAGGGTATTGCCTCACAAATGGGTACCACCACAGCTGTTACCTCAACCAGTATTTGGACAAAATTAGCTATAGCAACTGTTGGTTTGGCTACTGCAAGCATGGTCATTTATGCAGTGGTCAAAAACGATGTTCAACAAGTACCTAAAAAAGGTAACATACAAACGGAACAGAAGGTTAACCACACAAAAGAACATAAGCCTGAAGAGGAACATAAGCCTGAAAAACCAAGGTCTACTCAACAGAAAACAGCATTTACATGGGCGACGGTTCCTACTGATATACCTTTTTTAGGTATTAGCCAACTTGTTGAAAACAGTCTAAAGTTGAATCAAACTCAACCATTTGTAAGTTTGCCTGAACAGTTGTTCCAAGTTGATTTAATTGAGAATCAGTCGCTGCCTTCGATTGAATTGGCTCCTTCCATTGGGTCATCGAATGAACAAAAAGAAGCTGTCTCTTCAGATCCAGTAATTTCACAAGTTCAAGAAGTTATTTCTGCTTCTGAGAAAAGTGATAAAATCGGAACATTGAGTAATGTCTTTACCCCTAACGGTGATAATGTAAACGATTTCCTTTCCGTTGAATCTACTCAATTATCTGATTTTCAAGTGGTGGTTATGGATAAGTACAATAAAACGGTGTTTACGTCAACAGACCCCAGTTTTCGATGGGACGGTATTGGTCTTTCCGGTGAACCGGTCCCAGCAGGTAATTATGTGTATTTTATCACAGCCCGAGATGAAGACGGTAAACCTGTAAATAAATACAGTACCTTACGTGTTGAGCGCTAAGGTTTTACCATTCCAGTTTTTGATTCCCCGATAATACATTATTAAACTTACTATAAGTAAAACATGGCTTACATCATTTCGGTCAAACCATGGATGTAAATTGATTTTTAGGCCCTGAAACAAGGCAGAAGGAAGTAGGATTAAAACACTCCAAAATAACCATTTAAACGAGTTGTCTATATTTTTCTGATAGGTATAACCCAGGTACCCTAAAGCGAAGCCCAAACCAATAATTGTAAACCAAGTGGGAACAATGAGTCCTTTGGTTACATCGTCATCAGTACCTAAACCGATTAATAAATAACTTTCTAACAGAATGCCCAAGACGAGTTTTACAGTTGCGATCTTTTTCCAGGTCGCACGAAGGTTTTCCGCTTGAAGTTCAACCATGGCGCGTTCGATGCAGAACGTAGCCACCATGCCTAGGTACCAGGACGGATATTTTCCTATAATACCGGTGTATTCAAACAGGAAATGTCCGAAACCACCACACAAAAAAGCAATCCCAAAACAAAAGAAAAAACGGCTCCACCACAGGTAAAAACGGCTTTCTTTTCGTTGATAAATCAGGTAACCAAAGTAGATGGAAACGCTAAAAAGAAGTACATCACCAATTAAGGCATTTGGTTCAAGAAATACCCAATCGTTTGTTTCCCAACGTATCTTGGGGTAGTCAGAACCGATTCTCATTTATTTGCTGTTTTCTTCAAATTTATCCAAGTTTCTTAAGATAATTTTCTCCACCAACATCGGAAACCGTGCTTGTAAAAATGCATTTATTTTTCCGAGCGGTGTTAAAACCGAAGTAAACTTCCTTTTCTGTACGTTGTTCAATACTGCACGAGCCACATCCTCGGTCGTTTGTACTTTTTTACCTTCACGGGATGCCAGAACTTGTTTGCTCCCATCGGAAGCAATCGTTTCTTTGTTGTGTTCTATTGCCGTCATTCCCACATAGATTAGTCCAACGTGGATTCCGTGTTTTTTTTCCTCAATCCGAATGGACTCGGCGATGGCGCGTAAAGCCATTTTTGCGGAGGAATACGCAGATAAACCTGGTAGTCCTCGTATTCCAGCTAAGCTGGAAATAAACACGATGCTGCCTTTTGTTTTCCTTAAATAAGGGATTGCAGGTATCGTTGGATTTACGCTTCCATGCACATTGCTATCAAAAAGTTGTTGAAAAACGGTGGGATTTAAGTCGGCCACATTTCCCCTCATAGAAACACCAGCGTTGTTTATCAGCACATCTATTTTACCGTATATCGCTATTGTTTTTTCAATTAATAAACGGCCACCTTCTGGGGTTGAAACATCGCAACATACGGCCTGCACGTGATTGAACTTTTGTTCGAAAAGCGTTAGTGTCGTTTCCAGTCGTTCGTTGTTTCTCCCATTTAAAATTACACGGGCGCCTTCGTTAAGAAAACATTGGGCAATGGCTTTTCCTATACCTTGACTCGATCCGGTAATTACAATGACCTTATCTTTCATTCATCCTTTTTATGGTTTGGACGGTAATGGATTTCAGGGTGGAAATGCAGGGCCGTAAAACTATTTGTTAATGCCATGGCTACGTGAACAATAAACGCAATCCAAATGGTTCCTGATAGCAAGGTCAATATACACAATACAATGCCCAGTGGAATGGCACCAAGGGTTTCATCCAAGCCTTTTGGGATGTGTGTGGCTGAATACAGTGCTGTATTGATGGCAATCGCAGGCCAGACCCCCAAGGCGTTCACTACAGGGAAAAGCAGTGTTCCACGAAAGAGAAATTCATAACCAAATAAGTAAATAGACCAGCCAAATATGTTAATGAAGACCGTTTTCTGATTCCATGATTTGGCTCTAATCTGAGGGTAATTCACTAGGTTTTTTGGTTTTTTCGCACTGAAATAAGCCAATGGGACAACAAGTATAGAAAGGGAGATAATCCAAAACAACGAAAACAGGGTTGTTTTTGGATTGATACAAAGGCCATAATCTGCTAACTTATATGCTGGGAGGAAAACCAAACAAACGACGGTTGGAGCGACCCCCATACTGAAAAAACCAACGTATTTTGTGAAGAAGATGTGTTTAACGGAAGCGGTGTCAAAAGGATGTTGTTTATAGAAGTAGGCTTTGATTTTTTCAGATTGAGCAATAAACCAGTAAACAATGAAAAAAACCAACGAAAGAAGTATGGGAAGCACACTATTAAGTGTAGCTGAGTTCCAGGAAAAGTCAATATCTAGGGTTGAAAACATCTTACTTTTTTGTTAAATACCCATGTTGTTTAAACCATTCAAAACATTCTTTTACAGCCACGTCTATAGGGGTTTGTGGCATTTGAAGTTCGTCGATTGCTTTTTGAGAAGAATAGAAATGGTTGTCACACGAAATAACCGCTAGTTCACGTGTTAGTCCGGGATAATATCCAAAAACGCGCGCAAAAAAGGAGTTGAGTGCACCGTACCATTTGATAATGAAATCGGGTAACCCCAGAGTTGGTGCTTTTCCTCCAATGGCAGCAGCGATTTTATCAAACGCTTCTTTATACGAAAGGTTGGCGTTTCCTAAAATGTAACACTCTCCTACCCTCCCTATTTCCATGGCATTTGCCATAGCGAAGGCCACGTCCTTCACCGCGACATAATTCTTTCCTCCTTTGGTGTATCCAGGTATTTTTCGCTGATGAATGGCCAAGATCATAGCTCCCGAGCTCGGTCTTGAATCGTAAGGCCCAATCATGAACGTTGGATTCACAATGATGGCAGGGAGGTTCTGCTTTCTGACTGCCTGAAGCACCATTTGTTGTGCTTTGTATTTGGAATCCATATAGTCAAGTCCATATCGGGCCGAACCGTAGTTTGTATCCTCTTTTCCAGGTTCTTCCAATGATGTACCAAAATGGAACGAATTGGCGGTACCCACATAAATCATCCGTTCAACGTTATGTTTTAAGCAGCTTTCGATGACATGTTGCGTACCTTGAATGTTTACTTTATTAACAACGTCGTTGCGAGCAGGAAAAACACTGGTAGAAGCCGCACAATGAAACACCACTTTTTTTCCCTGAATCAAGGAATCCAGTTGATCTTTATCCAGTATATTACCATGGTGTTTGGTAATGGGTAAGCCTTGAAGCGTGACAGGGTCTTTTCCCGGTTCAAGCAGTACATGAACATCTTTCCCTCTTGAAAGTAGCTCGCGTACCAAGTTACTTCCTAATACACCGTCCGGACCTGTTACCAGTATACTCATTTAAAAAAAATAAAATCGCAGGCAAAGGTACTACCTTTATTTTGCTCCTTGTCCCGAAAAAGGCAATAATAAACCTATTTTTCGCTTTTATTTCCTAGTATAATTATACGTTAATTTCTTTTGACTCAAAAATTGTTGTAGGTTTGAAAAAAATAAACTTATGAAAACGAACACTTTAACAAAACTATGTTTCGGTATTTTAATGCTAGTTACATTAAACTTATTGATTACTTCTTGTGGAAACGGAGATCCACGGAAATCTTTTTTGGAGCCAGTTGAGTACAATGATTATATTATTGATGAATTGCACAGAATCGATCGCTTTTATTCCGATGGGATGAAATCAATGAAAGATTCTGTATCCGGTCATCAATTTTGCCTCGATTTGGAAAAAGAAACAAAAATTGCTTTAGAGCATTTGAATATTCAACCTTTTGAAGACGATAGCTCCTTATGTGAGGTAACTAAAGAACTTGTGAAACATTACAATGCGATTAGCACCAAAGAACTTCCAGAATTCGTTGACATCGTATTCAGTAAGAACCGATCAACAGCAGATCAGCCCAAAATAGACGTGTTATCATCAAAAATAGACGGAGAAACATCTAAGATATGGTCAAAAATTGGTCCTGTGCAACGGGTGTTTGCTACCAAGTTTAACCTTCGTTTAAATACATTGACACATTAAGTGTACCCAAAAGGTCCGTTGTTAAAGAGGCTGTCTGAAAAGGACGGCCA
>Ga0315902_10013330_pt1 | contig 10634 bp, 8 predicted proteins | sample LakEriMetagenome_9_FD_203523 | JGI IMG/M metagenome (GOLD analysis project Ga0315902, IMG submission 203523) | Freshwater fungal communities from buoy surface, Lake Erie, Ohio, United States - Buoy 12 MA117 | ecosystem: Environmental > Aquatic > Freshwater > Lake > Lake biofilm | place: USA...
GTAGCGCGCGAGCACCTCGGCCCTCGGGTGTCCCTCGTTGACGATGACGACATCGACGGGGCGGCCGATGGTGGTAGTGACCCAGCGCACGGCATCGGCGGCGGTGAAGTCGCGCATGCCGTCGCCTTCGGTGAGCAGGTTGGCCACGAGGATGATCGGCCCGGGCACCGCGCGCAGGCGTTCGGCGACGCCGTCGACGAGCAGTGTCGGCATGAGGCTCGTGAAGAAACTGCCGGGGCCGATGACGGCCGCATCGAAGCCCTCGATGGCGGTGGCGACGGCGGGATGGATGGTGGCTGGCGGCTCGAGCCAGATCTCCTCGATGCGCAGGCCGCGGTCGTGTCCTTCGTCCACTTCCACTTCGCCCCGCCGCACCGATCCATCGTCGTAGCGGGCGCAGAGGGTCGAGCGCTCGACGCTGATGGGCCAGACATACCCGCGGCAGCCGAGCAGGGCGCGCAGGCCGTTGACGGCGGCGAGGAAGTCGCCGCTGTACTGCTCCATCATCGACAGCAGCAGGTTGCCGCCGGTGTGTCCGCCGAGGCGCTGGTTGCCGAGGGCAGGCAGGCGTCCCAGCAGCACGCGCCGGGCCTCGCCTTCGTTGCGGGCCAGGGCCAGGGCGCAGCGCAGCACGTCGCCCGGGGGCAGCACGCCCAGCTCGTCACGGAGCTTGCCCGAGCTGCCGCCCGAGTCGAACGTGGTGACGACGGCGTGGGGGCGCACCCAGGGATTGCGCTTGAGCGCCCCGAGCAGGGCGGGGAGCCCGGTGCCGCCGCCGAAGCACCCGACGTTGAGGGTTCGCAGACGCATGGGACCGGCCCATTGTAACGGCAGGGCCATGCGCGGGGCGGGGTGCCCCGCCCTGAGCGCCCGCGAGTCAGTCGCGCGCCTGTCGCTACCGGTGGTGGGGTACCCCGCGTCAGCGGGGGAAACCCGGGGACACTCTCGCACCTGCGAGAGTGTCCCCGTCGCTTCAATGAATCCCCCGCTCTTCAGCGGGGCGTCAGCGTAACAACGTGTTACGCCAGACCTGTGTTTGACATTGGCATCAAGGAAGTTTAGGCGCCTCGGCAGATGGGTCCGATGCCGGAACGCGATCTCATCTGCCGGCCCGGAGTTCTCCCCAGGGCCAGAGCCGCCCTCAATGCGAAGCACGCTCCGCCGGGCCGCTCATTCCCACCCACACCGCCGACAGCAGCGACACCGCCACGGCACCGGCCACGGCGGTGGGCGGCACGGGGCCGATGAGGAACCACGACTGTGTCGCCGCCACGCCGAGGGCCGTCACCATCAGCCGGGCCTGTTCGGCACGGACACCGGCGCGGCGGTTGTCGAGGGCCATGCCGAGGGTGCTGAGCGACACAGCCACCCACAGGCCCAGCGGCACCAGCGACGCCAACGGCTGGCCGCGCTGCATCACGAGAAACTGGATGCCCGCCGCTGCCAGCACGCCGTACTGCACCACGCCGTAGGCAAGCAGGCTGCGCGACGGGCGCGGGTCGTACGGCGCCCGGTCGATCGAAAAGGCCCCGGCCGCATGGCCACTGCCCGCCGCGGCGGGGTGCCAGCCTGTACGCCCCAACACCACACGCCACCAGTCGGCTGGACCAGACGCCGCGCGCAGGTCGTGCGCCATCGCGGCATACACCTCGACGTTGGCCCACGCGGGGTTCCACGATCGCAGTGGCGCACGCGTGCCGTACACCGGAGGGTCGCCGGCATCCTCGTCGACGAACGTGCCGAACAGGTGGTCCCACACCATGAAGATGCCACCGTAGTTGCGGTCGAGGTAGCGGTCGTTCACCGCATGGTGCACCCGGTGGTTGGACGGGCTGGCGAACCACCGGTCAAACCACCCGAGCGAGCCCACCAGTTCGGTGTGCACCCAGAACTGGTACAGCAGGTCGATGAGCGCCACCACCGCAAACACCGGCGGCGGCACCCCGGCCACGGCCAGCGGCATGTAGAACGCCCATCCGAGCAGCCATCCGCTGCTGGTCTGGCGCAGCGCCGTGCTGAGGTTGTAGTGCTCGCTCTGGTGGTGCACCACATGCGCCGCCCACAGCAGCGTGCGTTCATGTCCCAGCCGGTGCTGCCAGTAGTAGCAGAAATCGTACGCGACCAGCGCTCCCATCCACACGAGCGGATGCGACGCCGGCAGCGTCGCCAGCCGCGCATGGTCGTAGACGGCCATGTACATGCCCACGGTCAGTGCGCGCGTGAACACCCCGGCCACCTGCGACAGCAGCCCCAGGCTCAGGCTGCTGAGGGCATCGTCGAGCCGGTAGACCGGACGTCGCTGCCAGCGGGCCACGAGGGCCTCGGCGAAGATCATCACGAAAAACACGGGAATGGCCAGGACGATGACCAGGGCTTCCATGGTGCCTTGACGATAACGCAGCCGGGCGCGGCGGGGGAACCCGCGCGTGAGCGTTACGTCCTACACTAGAGACCATGCAGTCCCATGCACACGGCCCCCTGACGGCCCTCGTGGCCGACGTGACACGCCTGTTCGGCACACGCCTTGAGGCCGTCGTGGCCTACGGCCGCGACCGCCGCGGCGGACAGCACAGCCTCGTGCTCGTCTCATCGCTGACGGTCGACGATCTGCAGGCGCTGGCCCTCGCGGCGGCTGGCTGGCGCGATGCCGGCATTGCCACGCCGCTGGTGCTGCCGCGCGACGAGTTTGCGCGGTCGCTCGACGCGTTTCCCCTCGAGTACGGCGAAATCATCCAGACGCACACCGTCCTGGTCGGCACCGACCCGTTCGAAGGCATGCAGGTGGCGCTCGAAGACATCCGGCGGGCCGTCGAGGTCCGGCTGTCCAGCCACCTCGTGCACCTGCGCGAGAACTTCATCGAGGGCGGCGGACGCCTCAAGGCCGTCGAGGCCCTTGTCCGGGCGGCGGCCCCCGAGTTCGCGTCGCTGCTGCGGCGCGTGGCCCAGCTCGACGCGCAATCCCCTGCCGACGACCGCGCCCTGGCCGCGTGGGCCCATGCGCGGCTCGGCCTCGACGTGCGCACGCTCGGCGACATCCTTGCCCTGGCCAGCGACGATGCCGCGCCGGTGGAAGGGGTGAGGCTCTATCCCGAATACGTGGCCGTGGCGACACGCCTGCGGCAACTGGTGGACCAATGGTCCGTCGCCCCGTAGCCCTGCTGGCGCTGCTCGCCCTGCTGCTGGCGCCGCTGCCGGGGCTGGCGCAGCCGGCACCGCCGGAACTGACCCGCCCAGTCAATGACTTTGCGGGCGTCATCGGCGCTGAGGATGCGCGGACGCTCGACACGCTGATCAGGGCCCTGCAGGCCGCGACAGGCGACGTGCTGGTCGTGGCGACGGTCGACACGTATCAGCCCTACGCCGATCTGCCCAGCTACGCCGTGAAGATGTTCGAAAACGGCGGGCGCGGCATCGGGACCCGGAAGGACGATGGCGGCGTGCTGGTGGTGCTGGCGGTAAACGATCGCCAGGTGCGTGTTGAGGTGGGCTATGGCCTCGAGGGATTCATCACCGACGGCTTCGCCGGTGAAGTGAGCCGCGACACGATGGTGCCCTTCTTCCGGAGGGCCGATTATGGCGGCGGCCTGGCGGCCGGCGTCCGGCGCCTGGCCGAGCGCATTGCCGAAGGACGGGGCGTGCAGGTCGACTTCGGGGCACCGGTGGCCCCCGCGCGTCCAGCCCGGCGCGGCAGCCCGCTACGCAGCCTGCTGGTGCTGCTGGCCTTCTTCCTGCTCTCGCAGCTCTTCGGCGGCGGGGGCGGCGGGGGACGCGGACACCGGCGACGCTGGTCGAGCGGCGTCGGTCCGTTCATCGGCGGGGCTGCCTGGGGTGCCGGCTGGGGCGGGGGCGGGGGCTTTGGCGGCGGGTTTGGCGGCGGCGGTGGCGGTGGATTTGGGGGCTTTGGCGGCGGCCGCTCTGGTGGCGGCGGCGGCGGGGCCGGATGGTGAGTGCGCCGTGCCCGGTGGCGGGCGCATGTCGTCGGTGGGTCGTGAGTTCAACGAGGAGCGTATGCAGAAGCTGATGCGGTGGATGGCAGTGAGTGCAGTGGCGATGCTGGCCGTGGTGTCGTCGGGCTGCTCGTACAACACGTTTGTGAGCCAGGATGAGGGCATCAAGGCGCAGTGGGCGCAGGTCGAGAACCAGCTGCAGCGCCGCAACGACCTCATTCCCAACCTGGTGGAAGCGACCAAGGGCTTTGCCCAGCAGGAGCGCGATGTGTTCGGCGCCATTGCCGACTCGCGCGCAAAGCTGGCCGGGGCCACGACGCCCGAGCAGAAGATGGCGGCGGCCAATGAACAGTCGTCGGCCCTCGCGCGGCTGCTGGTGGTGGTCGAGAACTATCCCACCCTCAAGTCGGATGCGACGTTCAGCCGCCTGATGGACGAGCTGGCGGGCACCGAGAACCGCATCGCCGTCGAGCGCATGCGCTACAACGAGGCGGTGCAGTCCTACAACACGCAGCGGCGCTCGTTCCCGTCGAACATCACCGCCGGCATCTTCGGCTTCAAGGAAGCCACGCTGTTCCAGGCCGCCGAGTCGGCCAAGGTGGCGCCGAAAGTCGACTTCTCGCGGCCGTAAACGCGGACGGGGCGGGGTGATCCCCCGCCCCCTCGCGCGGTCACTCTCAGTCGAGGCGCACTCTCGGCGCCTCTGGCATCGGCCGTCATCAGCCGCCGCAGGCCAGGCCCTGACGGCACTCCCGCAGAGACCGAACGGCCCTTGCTCGCCGCCTAGGGCACCCGCAGCACCTGCACGGCGCTCGGCGCACTGATGCCGCACGCGTTCTGCGCCCGCACGCTGATGTGATATTCCCCGGGCTCGAGCCGGCCAGCCAGCCGGGTGGCCCCCGCTGTCGAAAACACCCCGAGATCGTCGACCGTCACCAGATAGTCGGTGGCTGCGCCTCCGGTGGGCGCAGTCTGCCACCACGCAATGCCGACGCGTCCCTCGACGCCCACCGACACCCAGGCGGGCGCCTGCGGGGCAACGCACCCACCGGGCACGACGACCGTCACCGGCGAGGACAAGGCGCTGGCCCCGGCGTCGTTCCAGGTGGCCACCCGCACCTCATACGCCCCCTCCGGCACGTCCGTGAACGTCGCCGACGACCCGCGGCCGACCGGCAGCGGGTCCGCGACGCCCGACACCACCACGTACGTCTGCGTCGGCATACCCGCCGTGAAGTTCGGCATCCAGGCCAGCGTGACCCGGCGGCCATCCACCGTCGCCCGAAGGTCGGTCGGCGTCGCCGGCACCGCACCCGCCGCGGTCGTGATGTCCACCACATTCGACGGATGCGCCGAGGCCACATCCTCCACGAGCCGCACCCGCGCGCTGTAACGGCCAGCCTCCACCGTCTGGCGCGACAGCGTCACCGCCCCCACACCCACCGCGATCGGCGTCTCGCCCGAGGCGCCGCCTTCCAGCACGAACCCGGTCGTCGCTGGGCCCTCGTAGGTCCACTGCAGCGTCACAACATAGGACGCGGCGGTCAGCGGCTGCACCTCGGCCACGCGCAGGTCGATACGATACGGACTTGCCGCCACCGGCGTCGTCCATGGGCTGCGCCCGCCCGAGTTTTCACTCGCCACGCGCACCTCGTAGGCCGTGCCATTCGTCAGGCCGGCCACGGTGGCCTCGCGGGCCGATGCTCCGAGCGTGGCGCCATCGAGCCATGCGCCGTCGGGCACGACCCGATACTGCAGCACGTATGCGGTGGGCGTCGCATTCGGCGCCTCTGCTGGTGCCTGCCAGCGCAGCAGCAGCGCCCGGTCGCGCGGCGTCAGCTGCGCAGCCGTCGGCACCGTCGGCGCCACCGCCACCGCCGTCGCCGTGAACGTCAGCGGCGACCCGGTGAGTCCCGTCGCTGTGGCCGTCAGGGTGTTCGCGCCCAGCATCGCCCCCAGCGTCCAGCGGCCCACCGTCGCGACACCGCTCGCGTTTGTCGTCACCGTGGCGCCGGCGACAGTGCCACCTCCGCTGCCCGCGGCAAACGTCACCGTGACTCCCGGCACGCCGTTCCCTGCGCCATCGCGCACCACCACCGACGGCGGCACCGCCACCGCGGTACCCATCGTCGCTGTCTGTGCCTGCCCTGCAGCCACGGCGACCTGCGTTGCCGGCCCCGCACCGGTCACGGTGAGTCCGACCGCATCAGCCGATGTCAGGCCCGACGCAGTAAAGCGCAGGGTGTAGCCCGTGCCGACCAGCCCTGTCAGGGTCAGGCCCGAGAACGTGGCGACGCCGTTCACGGCCGTGGCCGTCAGGGTCCCGCCCAGCTGGCCTCCTGTTCCGGACGCGAGCGCCACCGTCACCACGGTGGTGCTGTCGCTGGTGCGTGTGTTGCCCTGGGCATCGCGTACGGCCACGACCGGCTGCAGGGTGAAAGCCGCCCCACTCGTGCCCGCGACGGGCGCTGTCGTGATGACCAACTGTGTGGCAGCCCCGGCAATCCCGGTCACCGAGAACGTCTGCGAACCGACGGCATGCGCGGCCGTGACCGTGTTGGTCCCGGCCGTCGTGCCGAGGGTCCAGCGGCCAAGGGCGGCCATCCCCGTCGATGACGTGGTCACCGTGATCGCGGTCGCATCTGCGAGGTCCGCGCCCAGCACGAAGGCATTCGCCGCCGACGCCGCATCCCATTGCGCCGTCGTGAGGTTCCATGCCCGGGCCCCGTCGTAGGTCGCACCGCCAAACGCAGACGGCGCGAAGGACGAATCGGTGTTGGCCCAGCGGAAGCCTGTCGTCCCCGGATTCGAGACCACCAGCGCGTACGACTGACTCGCCGCCAGCGTCAGCGCAGGCAGCGTGAACACATGCCACACCCGCGAATCGGCCAGGGTCAGCGACACCACCTCCGACTGCGCCAGCACCGCGGCCGGATTGCCGCCACTCACGGCATGCAGCGCCACGCGCGCCTGGAACGATGCTGGATAGGTACTGGTCGGCCCGTTGAACATCACCGCCACGCGGCTCGCGGACACGGCCACCGGACCCGTCGTGAACAGCACCGCCTTGGCCTCGTTCGCGACAAAGGATGAGCCTCCGGTGCGATACACCGCATCGAGGTTCGCGATGACCGCCGGAGCCAGCTGACCGCCACCCGCCGTGACGGTGAAGGTGACTGTCTCGCCGGCCACGCCGTTACCGCCGGCATCCACCAAGCGCACCGCGGGCGACGGCAGCGTCGGCGACCCAACGACCATCGGACCACCCGGGCTCCCCAGTGGGACGATGGACGTCGCGGGGGCCTGCGCATCGCCTGCACCAGCCACAAAGGAGGAAGAACCAGCTCCGGCAGCCGCAGGTGCGACACACCACGCGAGCGCGGCCACCAGATGCACTACCTGCCCCATCACCCGGCTCCGCCGGGGTCGCGCACCTCCCACGGGCCGCATCGCCTGTCCGGTCGGAAGCAGGCAGACGTTCGGCCGCGAGTGCGGCGAAAAGACACAAGACACGACACACCCTCCGATACCCGGGTCATCGGGAAACCATCGGGCTTCCGTACTCCAGGCGATTGACTGTCTGGAGACAGGTCGAGCAAACGACATGCCACGGAGGAGACCATCAGTGCCGGTGGCGCCATCCGCCGATTCCCCGTAGAATCCCCGGCGGAGGCCCCCATGTCACAGCCCGTCTCACGCCGCGCATTCACCAGGCTCTTCACGGCCGGAGGATCGGCAGCCCTCTTCGCCAATCCCGCCTGGGCCGCACAGGCACCCCAGGCACCGGCCCTGCCCGCCGAAGGCGTCGCTGCCGGCGAGCGCTTCTGGACGGCCGTCCGCCAGCAGTTCGTCATGCCCGACGGCTTCACCGTGATGAATGCGGCCAACCTGTGTCCGGCCTCGCGCGGGGTGCTCGACACGCTGATGCGCGAGACGCGCAGCGTCGATGTCGACCCCTCGCCCAACAACCGCGCCCGGCTCTATCCCGAGAAGGAAAAGACCCGCGAGGCCCTCGCCGCTTTCCTGCGCGCGACGCCCGACGACATCATCATCACGCGCAACACCAGCGAGTCGAACAACATGGTGTCGAACGGGCTCGATCTCAAGCCCGGCGATGAAGTGCTGGTGCATGCCGACAACCACCCGAGCAACCTCGTCGCCTGGCAGGAGAAGGCGAAGCGGTTCGGCTTCACGGTGGTCACCGTCGCTCAGAAGAATCCCCATCCCGGAGCCGCCTACTACGAGGAGGCCTTCGCGAAGGCGATCACGCCCCGCACCAAGGTGCTGGCCGTGACGCACCTCACCAGCACCGTCGGCGACCGCATGCCTGTGCGGGCGCTGTGCCGCATCGCGCGCGAACGCGGCGTGCTGTCGCTCATCGATGGCGCCCAGACGCTGGGGCTGCTCGACATCGATCTCTCGGACATGCAGCCCGACTTCTACACGGGCAGCGCGCACAAGTGGCCGTGCGGCGCCCGCGAATGCGGGGTGCTCTACGTGAGCAAGGCAGCGCAGAGCCGCCTGTGGCCCAGCATCTACAGCGCCTATCCCGGTGCCGTCGGATTCTCGAAGACCTTCGAGTCGTTCGGGCAGCGCGACGAGGCCACCATGATTGCGTTCCGTGCCGCGCTCGAGTTCCAGACCCGGATTGGCCGCAAGGCCGTGGAAGCCCGCAGCATGGCCCTCACGACGCAGCTCGTGGAAGGCCTCTCGAAGGTGCCCGGGGTGAAGATGTGGACGGCACCGGAAGCCGATCGCCGCGTGGCGGTCGTGTCGTTCCAGCCAGGGTCGCTCGATGCCCAGAAGCTGGCCAATGCCCTCTACGAGAAGGACCGCATCGGCGTCACCACGCGCGGCGGCCAGGATCGTCCCGGCCTCCGCGTGTCACCGCACTTCTACAACACGCCCGCCGAGGTCGACCGTCTCGTCTCGGCCGTGGCCCGCTATATGAAGGCCGGCGTCTAGCCGCGCGGCCTCAGCGGGTCACCGTCAGCAGGATGGGCGCGAGGCGCAGCACCGGCTGCGCCTCGTCGCCATACCAGCACTGCAGCAGGTCACCAGCCACCTGCGTCCCCACATCCGGCACATCGTCCACATCCCGGGCCTCAGCCGGCCACGACCGGCCCGTTGCCTCGCAGACCACGTCCTGCACGAGGCTCAGCACATTCCACGCCGCATCGGCGTAGTCATCCGGTTCCGTGTCGGCGGCATCAAGATCACCGAGCGCCGTCGAGTACACCTCACCGCCGGCTGTGTGCACATCCACCCGGGCGTCATGCGCAGAGAGCGAGACGCCGGCAGGAAGGCTTCCGCTCAGCGACGAACACAGGACACGGCCAAACTCGGCAGACGTCAGCATGCCTGCATTGTAGCTGCCGGGGCGGGCATACAATGCGCCTGTGCCGTGCCCTGCGCCTCCCTTCCGTCCCGCTCCCGGCCTGGCCGGCGGGCACCGGATGACCATGTATGCCTGGGCGCGACGACGCCGGTTTCCCCGGCTGCCCGAGGCCGAGGCGCGGCTCTTCGACACCGAACCGGGAACGCGCGTGCTCGCGCACTGTCACTGGCAGCCGCAGCGGCTCGAGGCCCCCACGGTGGTGCTGCTGCATGGCCTCGAAGGCTCGAGCCAGGGCCACTACATCAGGGGCATGGCGGACAAGGCGTGGACGCGCGGCTGCAACGTGGTGCGCCTCAATCACCGCAACTGCGGGGGCACCGAGCACCTCTCGCCGACGCTCTACCACTCGGGGCTCACGGCAGACCTGCGCGCCGTGCTGCGCGAACTGCACGACACCGACAGACTCACCCGCATCGGCCTGGCCGGCTATTCGATGGGGGGTAACATCGCCCTCAAGCTGATGGGCGAAGCGACGCCGGCCCCGGGGGCGGCCAACAATGCGCTGCCCATGGTCCGGGCCGTGTGCGCGGTGTCCCCCCCCGTCGACCTGGCGGCCTGCATGACCGCCATGGAATCGCTCGACAATCGCCTCTACGAGTGGAACTTCCTCCGCACGCTGCGCGCGCGACTGCGCCGCAAGGCCGCACTGTTTCCGGCGCGCTATCCAACGAGCCACCTGCAGCGCACATGGTCGATTCGCCGGTTTGACGACGTCTACACGTCGCAGGGCTTCGGCTACCGTGACGCGGCCGATTACTATCACCGGTGCAGTGCGCTGCGCGTCATCGACCGCATCACCTGCCCGACGCTCATCCTGACGGCCGCCGACGACCCGTTCGTCCCGGCAGCGATGTTCGGCGCGCCCGCCCTGCAGGACAATCCGCACATCGCACTCTGCATCACCACGCACGGGGGCCACTGCGGGTTTGTCGAGCGTGCGGGCGACGACGACGGCTACTATGCCGAGCGGGTGGCAATCGGCTTCCTCGTCGATCATCTCGGGCGCGTCTGACGCGCCCGCCGTCAGTCTTCCACGGTCGGGCGGTAGGTCGGGGCCTTGCGCGCGCGCGTGGCCTGCTCGTACGCATACCCCCACGACAGCAGCTGCGCCTCGGTGTAGGGCCGGCTCATGAAGGCCAGGCCGATCGGCAGCCCCATCACCTCGCCCATCGGCACCGTGAGGCTTGGCGTGCCGGCGACGGCCGCAATGCCGTAGCCGCCGCCCAGGAAGTGATCGCCCAGTACGTGATCGGTGGGCCACGCCGGGGCCTCGCTCGGCGCCACGATGG
>Ga0315902_10013331_pt1 | contig 10634 bp, 4 predicted proteins | sample LakEriMetagenome_9_FD_203523 | JGI IMG/M metagenome (GOLD analysis project Ga0315902, IMG submission 203523) | Freshwater fungal communities from buoy surface, Lake Erie, Ohio, United States - Buoy 12 MA117 | ecosystem: Environmental > Aquatic > Freshwater > Lake > Lake biofilm | place: USA...
GCGGCAGCGGAATGGCGTGGGCTTCTCGGAGCATGATGTGAGCGCCTTGCGGGCGAATGGCGCGAGCGGTTTGATCGCGAGGGCGGGGAAAGGCGGCAACCTGGATGAGAAGTGCGCGAGCTTTCTGGCATCGGCGGATCGCGTGGGGATGCTGCCGGGCGTTTACTATCGCGTGCAGCGGCATGTGGATGCGGTGGCGCAGGCGGATCAGTTCGTGAATCGGGCACAGGCGCTGGCACGCGGCCGTTCATGGAATGCGCCGTCGCTGCTGCTATGCGGTGATTTTGATGGTGATCTGCCTTTGTCGGCCATTTTGCGCTTCATGGAACGCGTGGAGGCACGCACGGGCGTGGTGCCGGTGGCGTATTTGGAAAACAGCACGCAGCTGAAGCAAACGCTCAGCGGCGCGGACGCGGCGTCGAAGGCGAAACTGCGGCGCATGCCTTACTGGCTGGCTTTGTATGCGCACGATAGCGGCGCGGGGCCTGTGTATCCGGCTCCGGGAAATCCGGCCGGGCTGGTCGATCAGTATGACGTGTGGTCAAACTGGACGATGTGGCAATATGGCGGTGTCGATTGGCAGGGCGGACGCTCGCGGCCCAAAGTGTATAACCATGGTCGCTATCGCTTTCCGCCTTACTTTGGCAATCTCGACCGCCCGACGGAGCGGAATGTGTTTCACGGCTCGCACGCGGCGCTGGGAGGATTTTGGCAGCAGCATGGCTTGAGGCTCAAGTGAAGCTTGGCGGGATGCGGGTGGCGGGTATGATCGGCGGTGTGATGCGAAAAAAATCGGGACTGGCTTTTCACCTTCGCTGCCTCATGGCGGCGGTGGGGCTGGTTGTTTCGGCAGATGGCCAAAATGCGCCGAAGCCATGGGCGGAGCGGGATACGAGGTTGGCGAATGAGTATCTCTCGCTGCTGGTGCAGCAGCCGGAGTATGGTCGCGTGGTGGAGCTGTTGTGGACGCTGTATGAGAAGCATGAGTCCACGAAGCTGCTGGTGGAGAATGTGGCGGCGCAGGCGGCCTCGTCGAAGCATCCGAGTGTGCTTTTGGTCCACGGGCATCTGCTGCGGCGGGCCGGTGATCTGAAAGCGGCGGCGGCGAAATATGATGAAGTGCTCAAACTGGACGCGGCGAATGCGTTTGCGATGCGGAGCCGGGCGGATGTGGCGGTGGAGCTGAAGCAGCCGGAGGACGCGGTGCTCTTGTTGAAGAGTCTGGCGGAAAAATCGGCGAGCACGGCGGTGTGGATCGAGATTGGCAATCTCTCACTCGGCCTCGGCAAGAACGCGGAAGCCGCGGAAGCATGGGAAAAGGCGGCGCAGATGCAGCCGGAGGATTTCACGTTGGCACGGCAGGTGGCGCAGTTGCTCCTCCAGGCGGGTTTTCCAGATCGGGCAGGTGCTTTCTTCTCGAAGCTGTCGGATCAAAAAGACCCGCAACGCCGACTCGATGCGCTTTACGACCTCGCCCGCATCTATGAGCACGCGGACCAGTTCGCGAAGGCGGACAAGGCGCTGCGTGACGGCCTCGCGCTGCTGCACTTCCGCGATGGGCGCTACTTCGATTTCTTCCGTCGCCGGGTGCGGCTGCATGAGCGATTTGGCATGCTGGACGATTTGCAAAAGTCGCTGCTGACCGCCGCGAAAGCGCAGCCGCCCTCGGAGCAGGCGCTGTGGGATGCGACGCGGTTTTTTGATCTCACCGTCGAAGTCGATGAGCAGGTGAAATGGCTGCGCGAGCTGGTGAAGGCCGTGCCGCAGGTGGAAGACTATCGCTGGGAACTGGTGCGGACTTTGCTCGACCATGAAGGCGCGGCGGAGGCGGCGAAGCTGCTCGATGAACGGCTCCAAAACGATGGCAGTGATCTTCCCGCCGTTGTTTTACTGCGCTGTGAGGCCGATTTGCGAGGTGGTGATCCTGGGGCGGCTATCGGAAGGCTGGTGAAGCTGCTCGATGGGCAGGCCGATGCGGAGGTGGAGAAGCAGGTGCTGGTGTTTGCGCAGACGCGGTCGCTCGATGCGGTGATCGAAAAGATCCTGCGCGGCCGCGTAGATCGTGATCCGCAGAAGACGGAGGCGGTGTTTGAGCTGGCGGCTTACTACCGGGCGCGTCGCGATGTGGCCGCGGAGGACAAGCTGATGCGTGAATTCACCAGCGGAGCGACCACCGAAGCGGAGCGGCAGAAGCGTCTCGGTGACGCGGCGGCCTTCCTCGCCTCCAGCAACAACCTCGACAGTGCCATCATGCTGGCTCGTGAATCCGTGTCGAAGGCGGACGCGGGTCGTGATGCTTGGCTGAGGCTTGCCGATCTGCTCGCGGAGCAGGGTGACAATGATGAAGCGGCTGAATGGATCGAAAAAGCATGGTCGGCGAGCACGACGGATGAGGAACGCATCGACGCCGATGAACGTCTGTTTTCGATTTTGATGGGCGGGAAGGATGAACCGGCCTCGAAGAGCCAGAAGGCATCGGAGTTCACTTTGCCGAATGCCTTCACCGGAGCCGGTTTTGGCTCGGATGAGCCTGAAAACCCGAATCGCGAAAAATTCCCCGAAGCCGTCGAGGACAAGGCACGCGAGCTGGCGGAGGTCGCGGCAAAGGGAAATGAGGCGCAGCGCTTCCGTGCCTTGTGGTGGGCGGTGCGCACGCATCACACGGATGATGGTTACGCCATCCTGCGCAGCCTCGAATTCGATGCGAAAGGCCGGCCGAAGCCGCTTTCGGTCGCCGTGGAGCAGTTGAAGCTCGACCTGGCCGTGTCGGATGAAAACCTGGCGCTGCAGGAGCGGCAGTTGAAGCGTTTGATTGAGAGTGACGCGGCGGGTCGCGTGCGTCACACGCTGCGTTTGAGCGAGTTGATGCTCGAAAGCGAGCGTCGTGCCACGGCGGAGGTCGGTGGCGCTGGCTGGCGCATGATGGGCACCTCGCCGGTGCCGGGCCTGCTGGCGGCCAAGCTGCTCGAACGAGCGTATCGCGACATGCCGGAGTCCGAGCAGATCCTTTCGGCGTTGACGCAGGTGTACCTGCTGCAACGCCGCACCGATGATGTGCTGGCGCTTTGGAAAGCGGCGGTGAAACGAGCGGAAGGCAGCACCGCGGCGGCGCTGATGGAGCGGCATGCGGACCTGCTGCTGCGTTTGAACCGTCTCGAGGACTTCGTGCAGACGCAGGCGATGATTTTGGAACGCGAGACGGACATCAAACGGCGTCGCGAGATGCTCGGGCGCTGCGTGGACCGCCTGACCTTCTCCGATGCGAATGGCGGCGAGCTCGCACCGAGTGTGGTGAAGGATCGCCTGCAACTCGTGGAGAATGCCTTGCGTGGTCTTTTGCAGCGTCATCCCTTCGACGGCTTCTACCACGAAGCGCTGGCGATGGTGGCGGAGCGGCAGGGTGATCACGCGAAGGCCTTTGCGAGCATGAAGCAAGCGTATTACACCGCACCGGAGACGCCGTTCTCGCTCGACCAGCTTCGCGAGGCGGCGCTGAAGGTGGGAGATCTGAAATCCGCGATCTATTTCCAAAAGCAGATCGCCGCCGCATCTCCGCCGCAGGAGCTTGCGGCGGAATCACGACGTCTCGTGGAGCTGCTGGAGCAGACGTTTCAAATCGACGAGGCAGATCGGGTGCGGCGTCGGCTCGAGAGCCGCTTCTCACAGGATGTGAAGGCGCTCGACGAGCTGGCGAAGCACTATCAAACGACCGGCCAGGACGAGGCCGAGAAGCGTGTGTATGAGCAGGTGGTGAAGGTGCAGTCGTGGGATGGCCGCTCGCTGCTGCGGCTGGCCTTGAAGTGCCTGCGCTTTGCCGACACTGCGGGCGCGGAGAAGCATCTGGAGCAGATTTTGGCGCTGAAGACGAAGACCACGATCACCCGCAGCGGCATGCGTGGACCGCTGCCGCTCTCCGATGGTCGCAAAGGCGGCGGCAAGTCACCGGTGAGCGATCTCGCGCCGCTGCTGGATTTTGCGCCGGGCATCGAGCGGCCGGAGATCGAGAAGCTGCGTGCCTTTCTCTCGATGCCACGGCCGGAGTTTGCCGATGTGCCGGAAGATGCCGCGCTGGTGCGTCTGCGTGCCATCGAGGAGCTGTCGAAGCTGAAAAAACAAAGTGGCGGCAAGCCGCTGGAAGCCTGGACGCGGCAGTGGAGCACGGGCGTGCACTCGGATTGGGAAAAACTGTGGGCCTTGTATTACAGCGGCGAAGGCGAGGAGTTCCGCAAGCTGCTGAAAACGACGCTGAAGGCTGATCAAGGCACGCTGGAAGGCCAGTTCTGCCTGCTGTGGATGACTCTACGCAGTCACGGGATGGATGAAGCCATCGCGTGGGCTTCGCCGGGAGCCTTGATGCCAGAGGTGATCGCGGCGCGGGAGCGGCTGGTGCATGCCTGCGTGTCGATGCTGGTCGATGCAGAGGGTTTTCGATTCAGCGAAGAAGAGCTGCGGCAGCTCGGTCGCTCAAAGGTGATGCGCACGGCGGCTATCTGGGATGTGACGGACAAGCTGAAAGGCAAACAACGCTACCACGAGGCGCTCGCACTCGGCGAGGGGCTGCCACGGCAGACGATGGACAAGTCGTCGATCTACTCGCTCTTCCTCGCCCGCATCGCCGAAAGCGCGGAGGACTGGAAACTGGCGCGGCATTATCTTCAAGAGGCGGTGAATGCGCCGCTGCTGCCGGAGGCCTATCGCAGCCGCTTTGATACCTTCCTGTCGAGCTTCTCCTCGCTGCAACGTGTGGCCGGTTCCGATGCCGAGCGGGATGCGATCACAAAACAAGCCTGGCGTCGTTTGCAGCGCTCGACACCGAGTGATCTTACGATCATTCGCGAGGCCGCGGTGGAGGGCGTGTCCGGTGCGGACGATGCGGCGGCGAAAAAGCTCGGCGGCTTCTTCACGGGTGATTTCACCACGACGAGGTCGATGAGTGATGGACGCGGTAATTTGATGCCGCAGGGCTCTTCACGCTACGAGGAGGCGCAGCATGTGCGCAGCCTTTGGGAGGAGACTCGCGAGCTGCAAATGATCCTGCGCCAGCAAGGTCTCGGCAGCGCCATCAAAGGCACGAATGCCGAGCTGGAGCATCGCTGGGGCACGACGATGCTGGCTCCGAGGTCCGACACGGAATTCGGTGAGTGGCGCATCCATGCGCTGCTTTCCAAACTGCGCACCGCCGACCATCCGACGCGTCTGCGCCTCATCCGCGAGCATCTCGCGAGCGTGGACATGCACACCGAGCACAGCGTCGATACGCTCGGCAATCTCGGCAGCCGCCTGGAAAGCGCCGGCATGTCCCGCGAGGCCGTGATCGTGTATCGCCAGCTTCCTGATCGAGCGCCGTCGAATCCTGATTACGCGCAGTGGCTTCTCCGAGCCTGCGAAAACTCCGGCGATGTGGAGCCTGGCTGCTCTTTCTCTTATCACCTGCTCACCGCCGAGGCACCGAACAAGCCACCGGCCATCGGCGACGAGGTGCTGCGCGAAAAACATGCCTTCTTCCTCGCCCGCGACTTCAACCTCGACGAGCTGCGCAAGCATGCCTTCCGCGAGCAGATCTCGCAGGTGCTTGCGGGTCGCGAGCCGCATGAGATTCCGTATTTGAAGACCTATGCGCTGCTGCAGGAACGCATGGGCAACCTGCAGGCTGCGTTGCAGGCCTGGCAGCATTTGAAGGCGGTGTTTGCCGCGAATGATCAAAGCGGCCACGACTTCGAGGCAGAGGGCAATTTGCATCTCGCAAAGCTGCTGCAGCGTCTCGCGAGGCCGAAGGAGGCTGTCGAGGCGCTGCGTGCCGTGCCGGTGAAGGAACCGCTCACCGAGGTGATGACCGAGACGCTCGATCAACGCGTGCGTCTCGCCGCGGGCATGGGTGATTGGAAGGAGCTGGGTGAGTTGAAGGTGCAGGCCGTGGAGCTCAAATCACTGCCCACCGTGCTCGTGATCGCCCGCGAGCTCACCACGCATGATCGCCGCGTGGAGGCGCTGAATTTCCTCACGCAGGCCGAGCGCACGCTGAAGGAGGATCATCAGCGCTTCACGCTGCGGCTGGAGCAGCTTGATTTGCTGTCGCAGGACGCCGCGTGGTCGCCCGAGCGGGATCGCGCCCGTCTTTCCGCCCTCTTCCGCACGCCGACGCGTGATCGTGACACGCTGCTGCGCATGCTTGCTTGGCTCAAAAAGCAGTCGGACGGCCGTGACGCTGCCGCGTGGGTCCGCGTGCTGCGGGCCGAGGCCGCCGCGGGCAGTGATCGATCCGCCGCGGCGCTCGCTTTGAGTGCCTTCGCCACGTCTTTGGATGAAACAACGCCGTCGATCCTCCGCCAGGCCTGGGCCGATGCTGTCGAGAAAGACCGTCTGTGCATCGAGCTGACCGCGCAGCAGTTGCTCGAAGGTCGAAAAGCCGCGTGGGCTCGCGAGGCCTGCCAGGTCGTGGCCTCCATCCCCACGCTGCGGGAGAATGGTCGCAAGCTGCCGATGGCTGTCCGCGTGGCTCAGGCCCTCGGCGATGAGGCGGAGGTGCATGAGCTCTTCAATGAAACGCTGCGCATGCCCTTCCCCGGCGGCGGGCAGACCGTGGCCTGGGCGCTCGCGTTGGAGGAAACCGGTCACGCCGATCTCGCCCGCGAGCTTTTCGATGCCGCCCTGCGCCAGATCGAGGCCGGCGAGAGCTTGCAGCCGGAAATCCACGCCGCGTGGACACGCTTTCTCATCCGCCAAAAAGACTTCGAAGCCGCCGAGGCCTTCCTCATGCGTTTGAGCTGGGCGATGCCCGCCGAGGCCGCAAAACTCGTGTTTGAACTCCACGCCGCTTGGGGGAAACTACATGACCTCGCCGCCGAGCTGCCGAAATACCGCCTCCCCACCGGCACCGCCCGCGAAGCCGCCTTCCTCGCCAAGCAGCAGCTCGACCAAGCCGCCCCACAACCATGAACCGCATCGCCTTCATCGCCCTCGCCCTCCTTCCGGCGCTGCTGCTTTGCTCCTGCGGCAGCGCGAAGGACAAGAAGAAGAAAAAGGATCTCATGGACCAGACACTTGGCCAGCGGCTCAACAAGCCGGACATGAATCGCACCAGTCCGTTTCAGAAATACATGGATGATCCTTCTCAGGAGCGGAGCATTGGCTCCAAGTGGCAGACACAGGAGCACCATGTCTCCAATTTTAGCGGGGCGAATCAGGCCAAAGGGCTGAACTACTTCAAAACTTCCGATGCCAAGGGCCTGACGATGTCGCGAGATGGGCAGGCGACTTTCTCGGGAGCGGGAAAAACGAGCCAGTTTGGCAGCCAGACCTTCGACGCCTCCATGAGTCGCGATGCCACCAAGATGTCACGTGATGGCAGCACTTTCTTCCGGGATGGTGGGAAGACCTTCGGCACAGACTCAGCTCTGCCGTCCAGCCAGCAGATCGGCAAAGCGCCCAAAGTGATCGAGAACCGGCCTTTTGACGATCTCAGCAAAACCTACTCTGAGGATGAGATCAAAAGGCTCCTCGGTCGCCCTTGAGCAAGTGGCACGATTTGGCGCAATAAGTGAAAATCATGCCAAAACGCCTTGAATCGCGTCAATTCTATGCCACTATCGCGCCAATCATGCCAGAAATCATGCCAGAAACCCTAAATCACGCCATTTCCCAGGCCAGCCGTGGCCTTGGAATCGACGAGATCATGGCACGATTCGGCGAAGAAGCCTCCCGCCGCACGCTGCAACGTCGCTTGGACGAGATGGTGCGTGCCGGGCAGCTTGAGCGAGTCGGCAAGGCAAGGGCCACGAAGTATCGGATCGCCCAGCCGACGACGCAGCCCGTTCCAGCGCCGGTTTCGATCCCACTTTCCGAGTCCAACATCCTCCGCGAGGACAAACCCGCCGAGGCGGACGATCCGCTCCGCGACCTCAAGGACTACTTCCGCGAGCATTTCAGCCTGCGGAAGCCCGCGGGTTACCGTCGCGAGTTCCTCGACAGCTATGTGCCGAACGAAACGGCCTGGCTGCCGGAGAATCTGCGGGCGCATCTGCGCACCCGCGGCACGCCGCCTGAGATGGAGGGCATGCCGCCGGGCACGTATGCGCGGCAGGTGATGGACCGGCTCGTGATCGACCTCGTGTGGAACTCGAGCCGTCTTGAGGGCAGCACCTTCTCGCTGCTGGAGACGGATTTCCTGCTCCAGCAGGGCTGCAGCCACGACCCCGCGCGGCAGCAGGAGGCGCTCATGATCCTCAATCACAAGGCAGCCATCGAGTTCCTCGTCGAGGAGCCGGAGCAGCTTGGCTACAACCGCTACACCTTCCTCAACCTCCACGCGATCCTCACGGAATACCTGATGGAGAGCCGGAGCACGGAAGGGGCACTGCGGGAAAAGCCGGTGGGCATCGGCGGGAGTGTTTTTCATCCGACGAACAATCCCGCGCTCATCGAGGAGTGCTTTGACCTCATCCTGCAAAAGGCCGCAGCGATCCACGATCCGCTGGAGTGCTGCTTCTTCCTCATGGTGCAGATGCCGTATCTGCAGCCCTTTCTCGATGGCAACAAGCGCACCTCGCGCCTCGCGGCGAACATCCCCCTCATCCGCGGAAACATGTGCCCGCTGTCCTTCACCGGCGTGCCGGTGCGGGACTACACGACGGGCATCCTCGCCGTGTATGAGCTGAACCGCATCGAGCTGATGCGGGAGGTGTTTGCCCATGCTTACGAGGAATCGTGCTCACGCTACGGCGTCGTCCGCGACGACATCGGTCCTCCGAACCGTCTCGCGGTGGGCTACCGCATGGAATTGAAGGAACTGGCCCGCGATGTGGTCGTGAAGCGCATGTCGAAGCCTCAGGCGGCGGAGCATCTCCGCCGCTGGACGGCCAAAAACATCACCGCCAGCGACCGCGAGGACTTCATCGAGCTCATCGAGGAGAAGCTGCTCTCGTTGCACGCGAACAACCTCGTGCGCATCAAAGTGCGTCCGTCGGAATTCGAAGCGTGGTGGCCGGTGTGGAGTGGTCAGCAGGGCAAATGAGGCCCGAAATCACGGCGCCGCGGCATGGAGAATGCCGCGGCGCTTTTTGTTTTGAGCGAGTTCGTGGCAGGAAGAAGGTGATTTCGGGTGTAAAAGCCTTCCATGAAGCTCCGCCACGAACTCCAGGCCGAATACGCCCGCTACCGCACCCGCCGCTGGTTCTTTAAAGAATGCGGCGTGGGCCTCGCCAGCATCGCGGCGATGGATCTGGCCGCGAAAGCCGCTCCATCGGCCGCTGACCCGCTGGCCATCAAGAAGCCCAACTACCCCGCGACGGCCAAACGCGTCATCTATCTCTTCATGGGCGGCGCTCCGAGCCATCTCGAGCTCTTCGACAACAAGCCCGAGCTGTCGAAATGGGACGGCAAGCTGCCTCCGGCGGATTTGCTCAAAGGCTACCGCTCCGCCTTCATCAATCCGAACAGCAAGCTGCTCGGCCCGAAGTTCAAATTCGCCCGCCACGGCCAGAGTGGCGCGGAGCTCAGCGAGCTGCTGCCGCACACCGCGCAGATCGCCGATGATCTCACCATCGTGCGATCGATGAAGACGGATGCCTTCAATCATGCGCCCGCGCAGATTCTGATGAGCACCGGATCGCAAATTTTTGGCCGTCCCAGCTTTGGCGCGTGGACTCTCTACGGTCTCGGCACGGAGAACCGCGACGTGCCCGGCTATGTCGTGATGCAAAGCGGCCAAAAAGGTCCCAGCGGCGGCATGAGCAACTTCGGCTGCGGTTTCCTGCCCACCGTCTATCAAGGCGTGCCCTTTCGCAGCAGTGGAGAGCCCGTTCTCTTCCTCAACAATCCGCAAGGCGTCGATGACGCCACGCAGCGTGACACGCTCGATGTGCTCAAACAGCTCAACGAGGAGCGGCTCAACGTCGTGGGTGATCCCGAGATCGCCAGCCGCATCAACAGCTTCGAACTGGCCTACCGCATGCAGCAGACCGCGCCGGAGCTGATGGACATCTCCAAAGAGCCTCAACACATCCTCGATATGTATGGCGCAAAGCCCGGCGAGGCATCCTTTGCGAACAACTGCCTGCTCGCCCGCCGCCTCATCGAAAGTGGTGTGCGCTTTGTGCAGCTCTTTCACGAAGCCTGGGACCATCACGGCGGTCTTACCGGCGGATTGAAGACCCAGTGCGGCCTCACCGACAAGCCCTGCGCTGCTCTCGTGCGTGATTTGAAGCAACGCGGCCTGCTGGAAGACACCATCGTGATCTGGGGGGGCGAGTTTGGACGCACGCCGATGGTGCAAGGCGGCAGCGATGGCCGTGATCATCACCCGAACTGCTTCAGCATGTGGTTTGCTGGCGGCGGCATGAAGCCTGGCATGACGCTCGGCGAGAGCGATGAGTTCGGTTTCAATGTCACCCAGGATGCCGTGCATGTGCACGACCTCCACGCCACGCTGCTTCACCTGCTAGGCTTTGATCACACCAAGCTCGCCGTGCGTTTCCAAGGCCTCGACATGCGCCTCACCAATGTGCATGGCGAGCTCGTGACGAAGATGCTGGCGTGAGTCAGCCTACTCCTCGCAGCGCCATCATCAGCGCATCGAGCTCCTCGTTCACATAGGCCGAATCGCTCACGGTGTGGGCGATCTCGGTTTTCACGACCTC
>Ga0315902_10013332_pt1 | contig 10634 bp, 11 predicted proteins | sample LakEriMetagenome_9_FD_203523 | JGI IMG/M metagenome (GOLD analysis project Ga0315902, IMG submission 203523) | Freshwater fungal communities from buoy surface, Lake Erie, Ohio, United States - Buoy 12 MA117 | ecosystem: Environmental > Aquatic > Freshwater > Lake > Lake biofilm | place: USA...
CGCGCCAGCTCCACCACCACCGCCGCCCGAATATGCTGAACCATCATCGCCAGCATTTCCACCGCCAAAACCTTCATTGGCTGTGCCTGTCCCACCTGTTGCCGTTCCGTTACCTTTTGCACCACCGCCACTTCCACCGTTGCCACCATTGACTGCAAGATTGCTACCACCACCACCGCCACCTGTTGTTGAAACTGTTGAAATTGACGATGTTCCGCCAGCTCCGCCGCGAACTGCACTTGCCGCGCCAGCACCGCCAGCACCCACGGTCACGGTATAAGTCGTGCCAGCGTTCAAACTTATTGGAGATGGTAGTGATCCACCACCGCCCGTAGCTGTTACGCTGCATCGCAAACCGCCAGCTCCACCACCACCGCCACGATCAAAACCACCACCAGCACCGCCCGCGACAACCAAATAATCTACTGTCACAGCTCTTGGATAATTTTGTGCCGCAACAATTCCCAAAATTGTCATGCAATATCGCCTATAACATACCAAGTGTCAGTTGCAACTTTGATACACGAAGCAGCTGAATATTGTGCTCTCAATTTCGGTTGTGCCGCAGTCGCACCCGTTGAGAGAATGCTTGTCGTGCCCGATGTCACGGCTTTGATTGTCGTTTGACCAGCACCGATTTGAATTACATTGATAACGGTTCCAATGGCAAAACCAACATTTGCATTTGTCGGGATTAGAAAATCATTGGCTGATGCAACACTCATTGTAATAAGTTTTTGATCTGCGTCGCTCAATACGACGGTATAAGTAGCCGTCTGCGCGTTTAAGGTTACTTTTGAGCCTGCCGCATAATCAAAAGCGATGCCTACCGATCCAGCTGTGCCGCCACCTGTGATTGGCGATGTTACTGTGACCGCCGTAATGTCGCCTTGATCGTTTGCAATCCAAACATAATCCAGATCGGTGTTTGAATTTTTAGACAATATTTGACCGGTCGTGCCGCCTTTTAGATCAACAAATGAAGAATCGATGCTGTTGCCAAGCGTGCGCATGGCAGCTGCACCATCTTTGACAAGATCGGTATCGTCGGGCGTTTCCCACCCAAAATTCGTTGTGTTTGCCATTCCCGCTCCTTACGCGACGATTGTCGCCTGTTCCCATGTAAGTGTATTCGATAAAGTGTTCCAATATTCGGTGACAGGCACAGAATTCCATCTGAATGCCTGCAAGCTAAACGACAGCGGCGAAACGGTCATCGTGAGCTTGATGTCAGACACCGTGGCTTGAAATGTCCAGCCTTCAACAAATCCCTGAAATTCGCCGTTATTCATATTGGCTGGCAGATTTTGAAGATTAATTGGCATACCCATAAAAATGCCTAATAAAGCCGCGCGATCCGTTTCATCGATTTCAGGATTGCCAAGCGCAAAAGTGACGCTGTCAAACACCGCCCGCGGGTAAGCTCGCAACGCTAAATAAAACGCTGCCTGATCCTCAGCGTCGCCCTGATTCTTTAGATATGTCCTGATTGTTTGAGATAGCTCTCCATATTCCGCTATTGACACGACATCGCTGTCGCTGACTTCCGAATTCCCACTTGATGTGTATTGAAGCGTGATGCTGTTGCGGACATCGCCTGCCCGTTTCTTTGTCGTAATATTGCCAGCGAGAGCGTGAGAAGCGTCTAAATCGACATAGCCATTTGTTGAAAAATATTCGGTTCGATGCGTGCTGTCGGCATAATTAATGAGCCCATTTGCCGATTCATAAAGATAACCTAAACCTGAATTGGCAATACTCGCAGCCAATGAATACACATCAGAATCAACGCTGTTTTGACTGTCAAGCGTGTAATCACCAACATCAATTTCGCCTAAACCGTTATTTTGAGCATTTGCCCATGTAATTGTGGGATCGTAACCTGACCAAGTTTCACCCGCTGGAACCAGATTCCAATTGGCAAAAAGCACCGTTTCAAGCACTTCGCGCATTTGCTCACCGTCTGTTCCTTGCGCAAGATTGCCCACAAAAACAGCTTTTGGCAGCCTAGCTAAAGCACCTAAAGCCGTAATTGCGATTGTTTGAGCAATGCCAATGATGCCAGCTGATGACACGCTCACATTCATGTCCGTAATGTTGCCGCCAAATAAAACGACCCATGTGCCTGCGTCATTTTTTACTTCGACGGTTACGCCGTCATTTATGTCAAAATTGATTGAACTTAGATCATTATTGATTAATTGAAGCCGACAATATCCCGCCACAGGTTGTTGATAAATATTTGTGCGACCTGATGTGATTGTGAGATTTGAAAGCGTGAGATTTGTATATTCAATGCCCTGAATTTTGACACGCCACTCAGGTGTCCAAACACTCATAAAGCGACCTGAGCAAATGCGCCCGCGCCCAATGTGCCGCGCGCCTGTGAATCATTCAAAATGGTAACAATTTGTCGCGCTGTCGATTCAGGATCAACGGCACCATTAACGGTCAAATTGATTGTGTTTCCAGCTTCGTCAGCACGACGCACGCGAGATATATCAAAATTTGACGGAATCGTTCCCAATAACGGCGGCAAACCAGCACGGGCACGATTGGCAATATCCGCATCTAAAGCTTCAAGTGTCGTTAAAGCTCGATTTTGATTTGCCAAAGCGTCTGCAAATCTGTCCATCGCGTCCATTAATAATTGATCCCAATCGACAAGAGCTGCCGCTGATCCATTACCCGCGCCACCGCCGCCCATAGCACCACCACCGCCGCCCGTAGCTCCACCGCCGCCCGTAGCTCCACCGCCGCCCGTAGCTCCGCCCGTTGCCGTGCCGCCGCCTAAAGGTCTTGCGCCAAGATTAACGCCGTTAAATGCTCCCGTCACTTCACCAATTTTTTCAATTGGGTTTATTGTGTCGCGTCCGGTCACGCGCGCAAAAAGATTGTAAGCACGAATGGCAACATTAATGATTTCAATAAAACCGTTAATTGCGTTTTTTGCTTGATCTACAACAAATTTCACGACAGGTGTTAGCACATTGATTGCGATTTTTATTTTATCAACACTTTCTTGAATTGCCGCGACCAAAACAGTTTTGAATATTGGGATAAGATATTTATCAATCCAATCCCAAACTTCTTTTAGCGTGCTCAAAATGTCTTTGAAATCTTGGCGTTTGTCTTGAATTGTTTTGCCCACCGTAATGAAAGCATCTTTAACCGCGGTTATAATTGGCTCAAAAAAGTCTTTGATGTAATTGACGACGCTTGTAAAGCTGGAAACGATGCTGTCGCCTTTACCGCTTAGAGTGTCGCTCAATTGTGTGAAAATAGGCAGAATTTTGTCGGTGATAAATGTCAATAATTTATCCAAGATGGGCAATAAAGCCGCTCCGATTGTTTCTTTTGCTTCATCAAATGCGACTTTGATTCGATCAATCCGCCCTTGATAAGTATCAGCGTTTGCAGCTGCCGCGCCACCATAAAGATCGGTCAGCTGTTGAACCGCCCCTTGATAGGTAAGCGTTTTGGCTTCGGCTGCCGAAATTCCAACATTGAGTTTGGCAAGCGCGCTCGTATTGCCTTCATAAGCTTTGCCAAGCGCATTCGACACAGCTTCAAGCGGTTTGCCTGTTGCCGTGGATATGTCTAAAGCTAAAGATAAAAGTTTCTGCGCTTTTTCCGTGTCGCCTGTTGCAACAGCCAACCGCTGCAAGGCAGGGCGCAATTTATCATCGGCAACGCCCGTGGCTAGCGATGTCTTAAGTATCTGATCTTCAACAGCTTTGATCTGCGCATCGGTCGCGCCTGTGGCGGTTTCTAACGCTTTTGCGAGCTTTAATTGGGCTTGCTCATCTTCAATGGCAGCTTTAACACCATCGATGGCAAGCTTGCCAGCATATGCAACGGCGGCGGCAGCGGCTACGGCAAAAGCGGCAGCCGCTTTTTTTCCAAACTCACTAACCTTGCCCGCAAAACCATCGACTTGATCTTCGGCATCTTTTGAACCTTTTTTCAGACCATCAAGATCGGCGTCAAATTGAATTTTGACTTTAGGAATTCCAGCCATTACGCACCGCCTTCCAGCTTTAGACGCCTAACAATATCTTTGACAATTGCGACATAAGCATCAGCCACGGGCTTGATATTTGCATCGACGGTGGGATTGATCCAATAACCGCGCTTATTGCGACCCTTGACAAATCGATTGCCCATTGTGCGACCCGCATCGTCGGTGGGTCTGCCCGTGCCGCCGTATTCTGAGCCCCATAAAAGTGCGCCAGCTGGCGCAGCTTGTCGATTTCTTGTTTTGCCACGGGTATCGCGCTCGCCGCCGTAAGGTCTGCCGACTTTTTTTGATCCGCCAATATCAACACGAATCATGCGATCTCTTGGCGTGCTGATTGATCTGGCGACGAGAATTGCCTGCGGCGGTGCTGCCGAAAAGGCAGCGGCAACAGACAATTCCCGCGCCAATGATTGTGAAAGTGGCTGCGCTTTGTCGCGCAATTCTTGTGAAGCTTCTTGCGGCAAAAGCCGAAGCGTGGCGCGCAAGTCTTTCAAAGCAATAGGATCGACTTCGATGCGGATTTTACCGCGCTCTTTTGTCGCCATTTTGCTTCTCCAATACTTCAATCGCCGTTAAAACATCTTCGGCGGATTCCCAATATTGCATCGGAATCCCTGTGGCAATAGCCAGCTCGACGAGTAGCCGACTTACTGATCCGCTGGCGTGGCTTTTGGGTTATCGTCACCCACGACGATTTCGGTGATCGTTTCGCACCACGCTTCAAAAGGCTTGACAGGTTTTCCACCCGCTTCGCGCTTCATCGCGTGATAAGCCAAAAACATCAAATCGGAAACGCCAATCTTGTCTTGCGCTTGCCCGATCCGAAATCCCGTGCTTTTTTCCCATTTAGCCCACTCAGGCGGTGCAGCGACATAAGTCGCGACATCGCCTGAGCTGTATTCAATTTGAATTGATAGCTTCATTTTGCTCCCGTTTCTCTAATTCCTAGCTGAACGATTCAGCAGGTGTTCCAATGACCGTGAAGCTCATCGACACGGTTTGTGCATCAGGCGCGGTTCCGCCTACCGATGGGAAAACGGGTAGCACCTGAAATGTGAATGTAGCACCTGACGCAGCTGTGAGAACAGTGCTGATGCCTGTGTTTGGCGCAGATTCGCAAACGCCCCAAAGAATTTCGCAGAGCGATCCTGTTGCGCCCCAATCTGCAAGCATTTCGACATCAAATGTCCATTGATCGTCGATTGCCTTGTAAGCGCGACCATCGAGCGTTTGATATGTTTCGATGATGTGCTCATTTGAGAGCACCGCGCTTGTTGTTTGGGCGTCAAAATTGTTTCCACCGATCGTGAAAGACACATCGCGCCCCGTGATGATGTTTGCCATGTTTGCTCCTAGTTTGTCTGAGTGTAATAGGTGGAAACGGGTATATCTGCCGAAAGCAGGTTTGACGATCCGACCGAAACAATCGACGGCACGGAAATGTCGCCGACGATGTAACCTGACGGAATAACCGCCAGAATGCTGATAATAAGTTTTTCTAAATTGTCAAGCGATGCGCTGTTTGACATATATGCCACAGCTGCCGTGATCTTGAGATTGATTTGCAATTTGATTGTGGATTGTCCAATCAAATTCGGCTGCAAGTAAGGATCATTCGGCACTAAAGCGCAAAATGGCGGGATCACAGCTTCGGGCACGCTGTCATACACATTCGCGGCGACGCTCGAAAGCGCGCTTTGAAGCGAATCCCTGATGCTTGTTTGGATCGATGATGCTGGCATTATTGAGCCATCGTTTCAACATCGGCAAAAGGCGCGAGCAATGCTGACACCCTTGCGAGCAGCTGCCGTGACATTCTCCACGGCGAAACTTGGAAATCTACGCCGTCAATCGAATTGCCCGCGGCTGTTTTGGCTTGGAATATCTCTGAGCTTGTCATAATGATTGCATTTTCAACCGCGTCATTATTTGCGTAAATATCTGACGCGGATTTGCCGACAAGCGTGGCTGATCCGTTTGGAATGACCGCGCGCAGCGTTACATCGGCTGTCACTTTTGCAGCTGTAAAAACATACGGCGAATTTGTGTAATCCGCGGTCACGGTATAAGTGCCATCAATTGCAGCGGCGACATTATTGATTTGCACGCTCTGTCCGGTCACAAATCGGTGCGGTCTGACCGTATAAACATAAAGCACATTATTTTCGATTTCATACTGCGCAACAGCTGATGAATGTGCAACAAGCATCGGAAGCACGACCGATTCGGCGGTGTTGATGATGTCATCGAGATAGCTGTCGGGATAAAGCGAAACGCTCACGCCAAGCACATTGCGCAATTCTTGTGCGCTGACAATGTTTGGCATGAGCGTTCCTTTCGATTCTGCTCGATCAGCTACGGGAGCGCAGCTGATCGATGATTAGTTTGTCGGCTTAGGTGAAATTGAAACGGTTGCAGCCCGCGCCTGTCTTGACGGCAAGTGCTCCGAATCCATAATAAAGCACGCTCACCTGTCCATTTGCGATCACATTTGAACGCAAAGTGGCGCGTGGGCTTTCATACCATGTGTAAGCATCAGGATTGATAACAAACATTGAGTTGTCACCTGATCCTGTCTTGTAAGCATCGACATAAAGATTTAGACCAGCAACATTGCCGACAAGTGATGTCGGTGAAACATTACCGCCCGCATTCTGTGGCGCAACAGCATTGTAAATTGGGCGACCGTTGTCGGAATATCCCATAATGTTTGCCCATTGATCAGGTGCAACAACAAGTGATCGAGCAAAGCCTTTTGTCGCCGAATAAACGGCAGCTGCTCCGCTTGCAACATAAGCAAGCAAACCATCTTTGTCATTTGCGCGAGCTGTGCCATTAAGTGCGCCGTTTGCAACCAAAACATCGTTTGCATATTCGGTTGTCGCCTTTGAATAGGCTTGTTCCATCGTTAGGAGAAGCTCGTTCAAAAAGACAGGCGATGATCTGTCGAGAAGCTCGACGGAAAATGTCTGAGAGCCACTAAACTTTTTGACACTCACAGAAATAAACTCGCTATTGACATTAGTATCTGCAACAACTCCGCCTTCGGCTTCTTCGGTTACAGCTGGAAGCTGTGTGATCTTTGGAATTTCAAAGGTAAGCCCTGCATCAGGCAAAGTTCCGCGTGAAAGTGCATCGATGCAACCGCGCACATTTGTTCCAAGCGGATTCCAAACCTCTGTCAATTGACGGGTCGGGAACATTGCTGGATTGTTTGAGGCGTCATCTGCGGCTTTGACATAAAGCTTCGCATCTTCATCGCCCATTGCTGCACGGATTGTGTTTTCAAGATACTTGATCTTTGTTAGTTCAATCCGTGGAGCTGTGTAAAACTTCGGCTGTGTTGCAGCCGCGTTGAGAGATTGAGCAGCTTCCACCGTTTCGGCGGGTGCTGCCTGCTCTGTGACGGTGTTTTCCACTTCGTCTCCTTTTTCTTCGGTTTTTCCTGAATCGATCGATTCGGAATCTTCTTCATCGTCTTTCTTTTCGTCGTCGTATGACGCAGCGACATCGCTGACGCGCGCGCTATTAATGGCGGGCTCTGCGACCAAGCTGACTTCATCAAGTTTGCCAGCTGATACAACAAGCACGCCGTCTTTGTTATCCCACGCATCGACGGAAATGCCAACGCTGAAACCATCACGCAGCTGTGTTTGCGCTTCTTCGAGCGCATCTGATCCCGCGGTTGTGTTTGCAATTTTGAATTTTGCATCGATACCTTGTGGCGTTTCTGTCATTTCAATTACGCGCCCGATTGGTCGTGTCCGGTCATGCTCTAAAAGTAGCTTGACATTTTTTGGCGTAATTGATCCAGCTTTGAACATGGTGCGCCCTGCGCTCGTGTTACCTTCTTCATTCCAAGTCACGATGCGACCTGAAATGATGCGACGCTCTGAATCTGCCGCTGTAAGTGAAATCGGAATGGATAGCTTCATCGGATCAAATCTTCTTCCTCTCGAATTTCATCGATTGACATTGCGCCAATGCGATTGAGTATTTCATAGACTTCCGCGCGTTCTTTTGCTGATCCGCGTAGATAATCGTCTAAGTCATAACGCACGGTTTGACCCGCTGGCGTGTAATCGGGCATTGATAACCGCGTTTCGATTGCGCGTGCAAAATTGCGCAATGAAAAATCAAAAAGCGATTGGCGTGCCAATGTCGCGTTTGAATATGTCATTGATGATCCGCTGTTTGCATCTGCGTAATATGCAGGCAAACCGATTGCGCGGCAGAGCTCTGTCGAAACTTGTTCGCGGGCTTCATTCAGCTGCAACGATTTAGGATCATAGCCGACCGATTGCAATTCGATGTCGGCGTTCAAGAATGCTGTGCTTCGCGTTGCACGCGATGTTTTCCAGCTATCCAAAAGCGCGCGAATGCGATCTGCGGGAAGCGCGGTGCCAGAAGATTTCAAAACCATCGTTGGATAAGGCTCCTGTGCGTATATTGTCGCTGCCTTTTCGAGCGCAAACGCGGCTTTGATTGTTCTTCCAGCACGATTTAACAAACCTTCATCGATGCCATTAAATACGGCAAGCGATCCCACGCCCTGTGTCGGCACAGCCATTCCATCGACGCGATAACCTGTGATTTCTGTGCCCATCGCATTAGTGATAATCTGCACCCGATCAGGCGAAATTCTTTGCGTGTCACGAATGCGACCTGTGTCTGCATAAAGTTCCACGATCTGCAAATATGCGACGCCATAGAAAAGCAAATCCTCGACAATGAATGAATAGGCGGAATAACCTGTCACACGACGATCAGGTTGATTGATAATTTTTGGCGGATAGATTTCTTGCCCTGTTGATTCATCGATTATATGTAGCGGGATCGATGCAATGCTGGCGCAAATGATGTTGCGAGCGCGCGCAATTGTCGGCACAGCCATCGCCTCATCGCGCGTTGCGGTTGCAGGTGTCAGCAAATAGCTTGACAAGCTGTTCATCGTGTTGAGCGGTGCAAGCGCAGCTGCAACATCGACAGCGGTTTCAGGTTTGACCGCGCCAAGTGTCGGCGCGCCGACTAACCAATCACGAATTGCCATGCGCGAATTCTCCCGCGCTGCTAAACACTAACCAACAAGAATGTCAATCTCCGTCGATGGGCGTGTCGCAAAATGGCTGACAAGAGCTGCGGCGACGCAGGCTGTGACTGTGCTTTGTGACGCACGCCTGCCGATCACCCACCCTGTGTCGCCCATTCTCAGTCGAGCAGCTGACAAAACCTGCGATGTCAATTCAGGCTGATTGGCGTGCCGAAGCCTGCGCGATGTGATCGCGCCCAAGAGCTCGTCACACGCTTGTGCATAAATCGCGCCATCGATGTCGGTGATCGATATGCCAGCGGGCTGCAAACGCATCGCCGATGCCGCAGCTGTGCGCCTGCTAAACGCCACGGTTTCGGTCGCATATTTTCGAGCATAGGTCGCGACATCATTTGCCACAGCTCGATCATCAAGTGCGATCGGGTTTGTCCAAGTGTGAAGCAAACGCACCTGAAAACGATCCTCTGACATTTTCTGAGCTCCGACAAGGGCTGCCGATCTGCGATCAGGCGAGAAATCAAGCCCAAGCCAAGTCGGCGCAACCGGATCAAATTGCAGATCATCTTCGCCGCATTCATTCCACGCATCTTGCGGGATTGCGCTGGAAATCGTCGCCACCCACCTGCACAAGACTTCCGTCCGCACAACATCAGGCGGATCATTCAAAACGGCGCGGATATTATCTTCATGCACCGTATATCCAAGCGCGGGATTTGCAGCCTTCCAATTCTCAGGATCATTAATGTCGTCGGTTGCCGCAGACCATTCGAAATAACCAATGTCGTCAGCTGCGCCGCTGGCAGCTGCTAAACCACGCTCGCGCAGCTGATTCAAAACGACAGAATGCTGATCACCCGCATTCGACAGCCCAATCACCATGGGATTTTTTGACGCCATCGCGGTATAACGCAAGCTGGCAAAGCTGTCCAAGTCTTTCATCTCGCGCAGCTCATCAAGGAAAATCGTTTCGGGTCTTGAAATTCCGCGCGCAGCTGCACCGCCCGCTTTTACCATGTAGCGATTGCCATTGAGCAGCTCGATTTCCTCTGATCCGTGCGCCCACCTGATTCGTTTGACCTGCGAGCTCAAGACGGCATTGGCTTCGATGATGGAAACCATGTGGCGAAAAGTTTCAAGCGATGTCGTCAGGCGGTGAGCTGTGCCGATTTGTAGCGGCTCGTTCCATACAAACAAACCCGTCAAAGCCCGCATGATCTGAAATGTCGTCTTTCCCGATTGGCGTGCAACCACGACGCAAATCTGAGAATTCAGCCACCGACCATCGGGCTTGACGCGATGGCTCTCCATAGCGAGCCATTCCTGCCACGGCATCAGCTTCATTCCGATGCTGCGAGCAAATTCGATCATCTCGACGCCTTTTGATGGCAATTCTGATGGCTTTGACGCGATTCTAGGCGTCGTTGAGCCTATAAGTGAGCCTGTGGCTGGATAAATTCCCGATTCAACCCGATTCGAGCCTGTAACAGCCTTCAAATGGCTTTTTTGAGCCTTTCTAGCCTTAGTCATGACTGCGCGACTCGTTTTGCGGTGAAACTAAACCGC
>Ga0315902_10013334_pt1 | contig 10633 bp, 6 predicted proteins | sample LakEriMetagenome_9_FD_203523 | JGI IMG/M metagenome (GOLD analysis project Ga0315902, IMG submission 203523) | Freshwater fungal communities from buoy surface, Lake Erie, Ohio, United States - Buoy 12 MA117 | ecosystem: Environmental > Aquatic > Freshwater > Lake > Lake biofilm | place: USA...
TCGGCGGTATGGCCGACCGCCACGTGCCGGGCGGCGTGGTCACGGGCGACGTCTTCGAGAAATGCATACCGCAGCCGTCGCGCCCGGGCCTCGACGCCCTCGCCTCGATCCTCGGCGGTTCGCACGAGCAGCCGGCGACTCTGCACCTCGAGCCCCAGATCGGCGGACAGCCGCTCGACGAACATGCGGTCGTCGGACGCCGCGTCCCGCAGGTCGTGCTCCGCGTGGGCCACGATCAGCCGGCGGCGGGCATCCGCGGGGGCGATCGCGAGCAGGCCGAGCAGCAGCGCCACGCTGTCGCCCCCTCCCGACACGGCCACCACGGCGGGCGCCCTCCAGAAGCCGGGCGGCACTGCGGCCGCGAGCGCAGCCAGCAGCGGCTCGGCCTCTGCGGCGAACGGGGCACCCTCGGCATGCTGGGCAGAAGACACGAAGCAGGCTCCCTCGAACTCGAATCGCCAGTGTCGCACACCCCGGCCCGCGACGAAAACAACCCCGCCTCGCCACGAGTGGCATGCCAGGGAGGGGTGGCGGTCTGGTTGAGCCCACCGACCTGCCCCGCCTGAACGGAAGGCTTGGGCCTGCACATGCCCTCTCGCGGGCTATGGAAGCGAGCGTAGGCAAGGATGCCGAAGCGAAGCGGACATGCAGTGAGTGAGGGACAGGATGTCCCGAGCGAACGTCCGCCGAGAGGGCATGTGCAGGCCCGAGCCGGCGACGCAGGCTGGCGTGGTCGCGGCCGGGCTGCTGAAAGCGTCGCGAAGCGGCATTGAGCGGGTTTGGGGGGGCCGCTACCCTTCCACCGCCATTCCGGCCCCCGACCACCGAAGGACCACCCCATGTCCCTGCGGATCGCCCGCGGCCTCTGCCTGAGCCTCGTCGCCCTGCTGCCGCTGCTCTCCGGCTGCTCGACGCTGCTCACCGTCGCCTACCTCGTGCAGCCCGCCGACATGCCGGCCGAATTCGCGGGCCTGAAGGGGAAGCACGTGGCCGTCGTCTGCCGCCCGATCGTCGAACTCGAATTCAGCGACGCCGGCTCGGCCCGCGAATTGGCAACGCTCGTCGATGCGCAGCTCGAGAAGAACGTGCGGAAGATCAACATCATCGGCCAGCAGGAGGTGGCCCGCTGGCTCGACGAGCATTCGTGGGTCGACTACCAGACGCTGGGCAAGTCGCTCGACGCGGACTACGTCGTCGGCATCGACCTGGAACGGTTTCGCCTCCACGAGGGTTCCACGCTCTACCGCGGGCGGGCGACGGCCACCGTCCGCGTGTACGACGTCGCCAAGGGAGACCTCGCCTTCGAAAAGCGGCTCGACGACTTCGCGTTTCCCGCCAACAGCGCCATCCCCGCGACCGACCGCTCGGAGACGGAGTTCCGCGCGATGTTCCTCCAGATGCTGTCGCAGAAGATCTCGCGGCTGTTTCACGCCTACGAGAGCCGCGAAACCTTCGCCGAGGAATCGCTCACGTTTTAGGGTCTAGAGATTCTTCAGCGGCCGCTTCGGCTTTCGCTTCTCGAGCATCCGCTTCGCCGCGTCGGACGGCACGTTGTCGTTGCCGCCCCCGCCGTCGCCCATCTTCTCCTTGCCGACGCCGGTGTGCTTCTCGTTCCAGGCATAGCCCAGCGGGATCGCGAGTTCGTCGGCGGCGATCATGGCCCAGGGTGTGCCGGGGTGCTCGTCGACCACCCGCTGGAGATACGTCCGGGCCTGAGCGGCGAGCTTTTCCGTCTGGGAGCCGACGTCCTTCACCTGCGGGCTCGGCTCGAGCACCCACGTGTCGCTGGTGGGCTTCTCGAACTTCCGGCCCGCCTTGGCCTGGGCGAGAATCTGGTTGTAGGCATCCGTCCGCACCTTCGCGGCCAGCACCCGCCCCATCGCCAGGTCGTAGCCCGCCTGCCACCGTTTCTCGGTGACCTTTTCCCGGTCGGCCTGGCCCGCGGCGAGCAGCTCGTACACGTCATTGATCTTCGGGCTCAGCACGGCGGCAGCCTTCTGCGCCTCGCTGAAGAGCAGGGCGAGCTTGCCTTCGTCCTCACGGGGAAACTCGGTCTGCGGCGACTCGAGCGCGTCGATTCGCGCCTTCTCGGCAGCCTTGACCAGTGCCTGCTTGGCCTTGTTCTTTCCGATCAGCTCGTTCACCTTCGCCGCGGAAACGTAGTCGGGCCGGTAGTTTCGCATCACTTCGGGATCGAAGAACCGTCGCAGCCGCGACGACATCGGGGCCGTCTGCAGGTCGCTCACCCGCCCCGCGGCCCCGCGGTTGGGATGCACCGCGAAGTAGATGCCGTGGGTCTGGGCGCAGAGCTTCGAGAGGCTGAACGGGCCGAAGCCCGAGTCGATGGGCTCGTCGGCATCGCGGCCCGACCGCACCCGGACGACCTCCGGCAGGAGCGTCTCGGGGCCCTGGTCGACGACGGCCCACTGCTCGTCGCCGGCGGCGTATTTGGGATCGAACTCCACGAACTTCATCTGCACCTGCCGCATGCCGAACGGGGCGGGCACGCCGACGACGTACACCCGCACCCCCTGCTTCTGGCAGAACGCGGCCACCTCGTCGGCCCGGGCTTCGTCATTGCCCACTTCGTCGGTGAACGCGATCACCATCACGTTGCGAGACTGCCGGCTCGACCGCGCCTTGTCGGCCCGGGCCGCCGCGTAGCCGATCGCCGAGAAGGTGTTCTCGATTCCCAACTCGTCGACCGGGATCGATTCGATCGCCTTGATGACGGCCTGCCCGTCCTGGGTCGGCTTGCCGATCACATCGGTCACGTCCTTGCCGTAGGCATAGACGAGGTTCAGCAACTGTCGGCCTTCGGTTCCCGCATCGATCACCCCGAGTTCATCGAACACGCGGTCGAGCCGCGCGGCAATGTCACGGCGCTGGCCGGCCAGGCTCACCGACTGGTCGAACACCCAGCAGACGATCGTGGACCGCTGGTCGAGGGAGGCGGCGATCTCGGCCGTGAGCCGATCGACGGCTCCGCTCGCCCCCGTCGTGCCCACCGCCGCGGCCCCCTGCACCACGAAATCCTGGGCGGCCTCCAGACCGGTGGGAACCTGGCTGTCCACGAGATCCACCTGAATCTCGCTGTCGGGCACCTCGACCGCATCGACCGGCACGACCGACTCCTCGGCCACCAGCGCCGCCACCGACTGGGCGGCCTCGGCACTCTCCTGGCTCTCGGCTCCGACCGATTCGTCCGGCTCCGCGGAAATCGCCAGCGATTCGGGCTCGACGAATTCGGGATCCGGCGTGTCGGGCGGCTGCAGGATCGTCAGCGCCGGCACCACGGGCTCGGGAGCGGGCGTGATCGCCGCCGCCATGCCGAGCAGCACGCACACATGGAGGGCGAGGCTGACGATCCACGCCGGCGTGTCGCCGTCGAGAGGCGTGTCGTCCTCGCCCGTGCGGAGCTGCCACCACCGCCGCGCCTGCTCGATCGGTCCCATGGCTGCCCTCGCGCCGGAATTCGATTGAACTCTCGGACAACTCAAACTCTACTGCGTAGAAGTGTATCGGATGCCGACGGCATCAACCACGTGCAGAACCGTCCACAGCAGGGAAATCATGGTGTTTTCGACACGAATGACGTCCGGACTGGTGATCGCTTTGGCCCTCCTGTTGGCCGCGTGCGCCCCTGCCCACGGCCAAGCCCCGGCGACAGCTCCACCCCCTGCCACCACCGACACTCCCTCCCCCGCCGGTCCGCCGAAGAAGCCGCGTGACCCAGTGGAAACGCTGGCCCTCGAAACGTCCGACGGGGTGTCCTTGGCCGCCTGGCACTATCGGGTCGCGGGAGAGGCGGAACGCCCCCCGGTGGTGATCCTGATCCATGATCTCGACGGATCCCACACGACGGTCGAGCCGCTCGCCAAGGAATTGGCACGGCGGGGCATCGCGGTCGTCGCCCCCGACCTACGGGGCCACGGTGCGAGCACGGCCCGGCTCACGGCGGGCGGCGGCGAGGAATCGCTCGACACCCGGTCGCTGAAGAAGCAGGACCTCGAGGCGACGACGCTCACGCAGGGGGGCCGGGTCCGCGACCAGTCGGCGGTGCGCGGCGACATCGAGTGCGTCCGCAACTGGATCAAGCTTCGGGCCGACGACGGCAAGCTCGACATCGATCGGCTGTTCGTGGTGGGCTCCGGGCTCGGTTGCACGCTGGCGGCGATGTGGGCCATCAACGACGCCGCCTGGCCCGATCTCGTCAGCGGGCCGCAGGGCCGTCAGGTGAAGGGCCTCGTGTTCATCAGCCCCACATGGTCGAGCCGCGGACTGACCGTGTCGACGGTGCTGGCGGCCGATCGCGTGCGGCGCGAGCTCCCGCTGATGGTGCTCGCCGGCCGCGACGACCGCGATGCCCTCAAGCTTTTCGAACAGCTCAAGCGGCAGCGGCCCAACGAGTGGTTCGAGCAGCGGGTCGGCCAGGCAGCCCCCGCGAAGGCGGCCAAGCTCGAAGGCAGCCCCACGCTCTTCCTGCTGCAACGCGACAGCGAACTGACCGGCGACAAGCTCGCCGCCATGCGATCCGCCGATCCCCGCCGTGCCGCCGGCGATCCCGCCTCCCTCATCCAGGGCTTCATCAACGCCGTCGCACCTCCCCGTGAGGAGGAATAGTCACGGCAGCTTCAGCTCCATGCCCGCCACCACCAACTCCGGGCTGCGCAGCTGATCGCGGTTGGCCTCCCAGATCCGATTGGCCTGGGACGCGTCGCCGTAGAACCGCTTCGCGAGCGTGGCCAGCGTCTCTCCGGGCGCCACCCGCACGTGCCGCGGCGTTGGGGCGTTGGCCGCCGGCCACGCTGCGGCGGCGGGAGCATCGCCCCCGGCCCCGAGCCACGAGACCGGTGCCGCCCGAGGGCTCCCCGTCGCGTTGGCGGTCATGGCGGGCGGTTCGATCGCTTGGCCGCCCGCGCCGCCGGTCGGCATCCTGCCCACCGTCCATGCGGCCGGCAGCCGCAGTTCAGCGCCGATCGGCAGCAGGTTCGGGTCGGAAATCGTGCCGCGATTGGCTTCCCAGATGGCCGCCGCGGCACCGGGATGCCCGTAGAAATGCGTCGCGATCGAGGTCAGGTCATCGCCATCCTTGATGCGATAGATCTGCGGCACGTCCCGCGCCGGCTGCACCTGGACCGGCGCCGGCGGCGACACGCTATGGGCCGACCAGGCCACGGCCAGCGGTGGAGGCTGCTGCGAATCGAGCAGCGGCGGCGGGGGCACCTCCAGCGTCGAGCGGTAGGCATTGGCCACCTGCGGATTGGGCATCACGAACTCCGCCGGCAGGGTCGGCAGCGGAGTCGGTGGTGTCGGCGGGCGGTAGTCACGATCGAGGGCCGGAGGCGCTCCAGCGGCAGGCGGGTTCCCCGGTGGTGAGACCGCGGCCTGCATCGCCGAGGCCGGTTCCGAAAGTGCCGGCGACGGCTCGACCGCCCCGACCGACAGCGTCGGGGGGGCGGGAGGCGCCGGCATCTGGGGCACGGCTGCCGGCGGCGGGGCGACCGCCGGCTGACCACCTGCCGCCGGAGGGCTGAAGTGGGCGGTCGCGAGCCCCGCCAGACGATTCGCCACGGGCGCCGCAAGCGTGGCCCCACCGGCCACCATGGCCAAGCCGATCAGAAACCGAATCGCGCGGGCAATGCCGGCCATGCCTGACGTCTCCTGCGGCGGCCGGCCACGGCCGCCAACGCAAGCATGCCCCTCCCGCTGGCGGGCGGGGTCGGCAGTCGCCGTTTTCCGCGTTCGCCGGCGACGCAGCCCTCGCTACGTTCGGCAGGACCGCGCCATTTTGCCAGCGGCCATTCCCAGCGGCGCCGCGGGCGTTCTCAGGCCGGCTGGGCGGCCGCAGGGGCCCGCGCCCGCTCCCGGGCGGTGCCGGTGCGGTGCTGCAGCCAGAGCACGATCGGGGCGGCGATGTAGATCGTGCTGTAGGAGCCCGTGATGATGCCGATGAGCATCGTGAACGCGAAGGCATGGATGCCCTGGCCACCGAAAAGGTACAGGATCAGCGTCGCCAGCAGCGCCGTGCCCGAGGTGAGGATCGTGCGGCTGAGCGTCTGGTTCACGGCCCGGTCGACCATGTCGGCCGTCACGAACGGGCTCTTGCCCCGCAGCTCACGCAGCCGGTCGAAGATCACGATCGTGTCGTTGATCGAGAAGCCGACGATCGTGAGCAGCGCGGCCACCACGTCGAGGCTGATCTTGAAGTCGTCCACGAGGGCCCAACCCATGAACGGGGCCACGAACTTGCTCAGCGCCAGGCAGGCCACGGCCACGAGAACGTCGTGGGCCAGGGCCACGACGGCCGCGAGGCCGAAGGCAACGTTCTGGAACCGCACCCACACGTAGAGCACGATCATGAGCAGGCTCGCGAGCAGGGCGTAGACCGCCGTCACCTTCGTGTTGCCGGCCACCTTGCCGCCGATCGTGTTGGCCGAGAGGTAGACGGGCGTGTCGGCGAGCTTCGCGGCCACCCGCTCCAGCACCTTCCGCGTGGCCGGAGGCTCGAGCGAGGTCGCCAGCGCCCAGGTGCGGTAGGCCTTCGTGCGGCTCGTCATGCCTTCCGCCTCGAGTTCGAACGGCGTGCCCGCATGCCCTTCGGCCGCGAGCGCCTCCTCGATCGTGGCCTCGAGCGTGGGGCGGTTGATCTTCTCAGGGAAGTCGAGGGCGACGCCCGTCAACAGCGTCGTCTCGTTCTTCGTGTCGCCTGCTTCGCCCTCCTTGCCCTCCGGCTTCGAGGGGGCCGACGAGCTGATCTCGCCGAACCCCATCGAGTAGGTCGCCAGCCGGCCCGGAAACACCTCCCGCAGCGTCTTCTCGACCGCCTCGTCGTCGCGGAGCGACGTGTCGATCTTGTAGCGCAGATCGGCCGGGCCGTCGCCCGCCGTCACCGAGCTGACCGCCACGTCAGGCAGCACCGACACGGCCTTCCGCACCTCGGCGATGTCGAGCCCCTTGTCGGGCTGGAAGGCCACCTGCACGCTCGTGCCGCCGGTGAAGTCGATGTCGAACAGTCCCTGGCCCCGCAGCCAGGCGGCCGCCAGCCCGGCCAGAATGAAGAGCGTCGAGCAGGCGATCGCCGTCCGCATCCACCGCACGAACCGGAAGTTCGGCTGGCCGAAGATGCGGGCCATCGAGAGCGTCTTGAGCCAGCCGTTCCGTTCGGCGAGGTCGAACACGACCCGCGAGCAGAACACCGCCGTGAACAGATTGAGCGTGAGGCCCAGCACGAGCGTGACGGCGAAGCCCTTGAGCTGGTCGGTGCCGATCGCGAACAGCACGACGCCCGTGATGAGCGTCGTGAGGTTGGAGTCGACGATCGTGGAGAACGCCCGCTGGAAGCCGTTGCGGATCGCCATCCGCACCGCGGCGCCGCGGTCGAGCTCCTCCCGCATCCGCTCGTAGATGAGCACGTTGGCGTCCACCGCCATGCCCACCGAGAGCACGAGGCCGGCGAGGCCCGCCAGCGTGAAGGCCGCCTTGATCGAGATCATGAGGGCGAGCACGAGCACGATATTGAGCAGCACCGCGAGGTCGGCGACGAAGCCGGAGAAGCGGTAGTAGGCCAGCATGAAGCAGAGCACCACGATCGTGGCCAGGAGCATCGACTGGGCCCCGGAGCGGATCGTGTCGGCCCCCAGCTGAGGGCTGATCTTCTGCTCGCTGATGGGCTGGCTTTCCAGCGCCGCCGGCAGGCTGCCGGCGTTGAGCACCTCCACCAGGAAGTTGATGTCCGACTGCTTGAAGTTGCCGGTGATCTGGCCGTTGGATGAGATGGCGCTGCGGATCACGGGGGCCGACTGGAGCACGTCGTCGAGCAGGATGCCGAGCCGGCTCTCGAGGCGGTTGGCGGGGTCGGGCAGATTCTGGCCGGTGAGCAGGCCGAACCGGGCGGCCCCGCGGGAGTTGAACGTGAAGTTGACGCAGGGCTGCAGGCTCTCGTCGAAGCTCGGGCTGACGCGGCCGAGATCGCCGCCGGTGACGTCGAACCGATCGAGCACCACGAGCACCTCGACCCGGCCGTCGGGCATGGCCCGCGTGACGAGCCCGCGGTTCTCGGCCGGGTTCATCTTCTGCGTGTCGAGCTCCACCCAGCGGCCGGCCGGCTTACCTTCGAGGTTCACCGTGGTGCCGGCGGTGCGGCCGGCCACCTCGACCACCTGGCGGTGCCGCGGATCCTCCGGGTTGGCCAGGATGCGGAACTCGAGCACGCCCGCGCTCGACACGATCCGTTTGATCAGATCGACCTCGGACTGATCGATCTCGGGCACGATCACCTCGAGCTGATCGAGGCCGTAGCGGCGGACAGTGACCTCCTTCTGCCCGCCCGGGTTCACGCGGCGGCTGACGGCGGCCACGAGCTTGTCCATGTCGACGGGCTCGGCCCGCGCGGTCACGTCGTAGTCGAGCACCGGCGCCTCGGCCGTGCCGCCGCGCCGCACGAGCCGCAGTTCGCCCCCGTCTCCGGCCAGCGCCTCGAGGCTCCGCAGCCCCGCTGCGCGGGCCGCGGCATCGGCCGCATCGATCTTCACGGTGAGCCGACCTCCCGGCCCCCGGCTCACGCTGCCGAGGCGGGGCTCGGTGGATGAGAGCACCCGTTCGATCTGCGAAATCGCATCGTCGATCCGCGCGGCCGACTGCTTCGACGTGTCGACCTCGTAGACGAGGATCACGCCCCCCTTGAGGTCGATGCCGAGCCGGGGAGGCCAGCCGAGCCAGGTGATCAGCCCGCCCGCCGTGGCAGCCACGAGCACGGCCGCGATTCGGCCCCACATGTCGGAGGCCCGCAGCCGCTTGGCGATCACCCAGGCGAGAAACGTCGGCACCGCGACGGCGGCCAGCGCGATCATCCACATCGCCCAGCCCTCCCGCCACCATGGCATCGCGGCCGGCGCGACCGCCGCGGGGGCGGCCGTCGTGGCCTGGGCGAGGAGTCCGATGGCGAAGCTGGCGGAATTCATGATTCGTCTTTCGTCGTTCGGGAGGATTCGGCGTCGCCCAGCACGCGGGCGATGCTGCCGAGGGTGACCGTGAGCTTGACGTTGGCCGCGTCGTCGATCTTGAGCGTCACGCGATCGGCGTCGCGGTCGACGGAGGCGACGCTGCCGTAGATGCCCGAGGTGGTGACGACCCGGTCGTTCTTCTTGAGGCCGGCGAGCAGCTCCTGCTGCCGCCGCTGCTTCTCCCGCTCGGGGCGGAAGAGGAGCATGTAGGCTGCCAGCAGCACCAGGGCGATCGGCAGCGTATTGACGAGCGTGCGGACGAACTCGGGGGGCTGCTGCGGGGCGGCCGGCTCCGCCTGGGCGACGAGCACGACGGCCGCGGCCGAAGGAGGCGGAAACGACGGAGGCTGAAGCGGCATGGTCGGAGGTTCGAGGACGGGCGCATCGACGGCCCGTGAAGCCGGCCACGAGGCCCGCCGGACGGCCGAAAGCCCGCAAATGTAGTGGCCCGGGCGCCGCATGGACAAGCCCGAATCGCCGTCCGCGGCCGCCGCCGCTTCAGTCGCCGGCCCCCGGGGCGGCGCCGGCATCGGGGGCGAACGCCGCCAGGAGCGTCTGCCGCTCGGCCGCGAACCGCCCCGCGACGATCGCCGCACGCAGCCGGGCCACGAGCCGCTGGTAGAAGGTGAGATTGTGGATCGAGGCCAGCACCGGCCCGAGCATCTCACCGGCGAGGAAGAGATGCCGGAGGTAGCTGCGGCTGTGGCGGCAGGCGAGGCAGGGGCAGTCCTCCTCCAGCGGCCGCTGGTCGGTGGCATGCATCGCATTTCGCAGCCGCACCTGGCCGGCGAACGTGTAGACGAGCGAGTTGCGGCCGCACCGCGTGGGCAGCACGCAGTCGAACATGTCGATCCCGGCGGACACCGACTCGACGATGTCCCGCGGCTGTCCCACGCCCATCAGGTATCGCGGCCGATCGACGGGGAGCGCGGGCACCGTCACCGCGAGCGTTGCCTGCATCGCCTCGGGGCCTTCGCCGACGGAAAGCCCGCCCACGGCGTAGCCGGGGAAGTCGAGCTTCCGCAGCTCGGAAGCGCTCTCCTGCCGCAGTTCCGGGTCGAGGCCGCCCTGCACGATGCCGAAGAGCGCCTGATCGGGCCGCCGATGCGCCTCCCGGCACCGCTCGGCCCAGCGGAGCGACCGCCGCATGGCGTCTTCCACGACGCCGCGCTCCGCGGGCAGCCGCACCACGTGATCCATCTGCATGGCGACGTCGGCGCCGATCCGCTCCTGGATCCGCATCGAGTTTTCGGGCGTGAAGGCCACCGGCGCCCCGTCGATGTGCGAGCGGAAGAAGGCCCCCTCCTCCGTCACCTTCACCTGCGCCGCGAGGCTGAACACCTGATAGCCGCCGGAGTCGGTGAGCGTCGGCCCGTTCCAGCCCATGAACCGCGCCAGGCCGCCCCCCTGCTCCACGATCGCCTCGCCCGGCCGCAGGTGGAGGTGATAGGCGTTCGAGAGCAGCATCCCGGCGCCGGTCTCGGCCACCCGCCCGATGTCGACCCCCTTCACGGTCGCCGCGGTGCCCACGGGCATGAACAGCGGCGTGTTCACGCTCCCATGCGGCGTCGCGAGCGTGCCAGCGCGCGCCGCCCCGTCGGTGGCGTCGACTTGAAACGAGAATCCGG
>Ga0315902_10013335_pt1 | contig 10633 bp, 20 predicted proteins | sample LakEriMetagenome_9_FD_203523 | JGI IMG/M metagenome (GOLD analysis project Ga0315902, IMG submission 203523) | Freshwater fungal communities from buoy surface, Lake Erie, Ohio, United States - Buoy 12 MA117 | ecosystem: Environmental > Aquatic > Freshwater > Lake > Lake biofilm | place: USA...
TACAGCGAGGCCAAGACTGGTGGGGCTGACACAGCAACGCTAGACAAGATCAAGGACATCGCCAATGGACTATCAGGCTCAAAGGATTCTGCTTAGTTCCATACTCGAAGTGCAAGAGTGTCTGCATGAGCAATACGAGAAGGGTGAGCTAGACATCCTCACCGACCTATGGCGATTACAAAGAGAGAAAGCTAGAAGGCTAAGAGATGGAAATTATTACACCAGGCCACATAGTCCAGGAGCTACAACGCCTGACAAGCGAGATGGACAAGGGAGCTAACGCACTCTACGATGCAGAGTGCAAGATGGCTGATGCCGATGCTGCTTATGACAAGGCAGTGTCTTTAGCCTTCCTGAACAACGCTGGCACTGTGGCAGACCGGCAAGCTGTGGCTAAGTTGCAGGCAGTAGAGGAAAAGCTAAAGGCTGATCTAGCCAAAGCCGAATACAACAGAGTCCGAACCAAGCTAAAAACCTTGTCAGACCAAGCCACAATGATGGCAGTTATCAGCAAAAATGTCGAAATACAGTGGAAACACGCCTAGCTGGTAGCCTACTTGGGTGATTGCCGAAACCTGCTCATGTGGGGCCAAGTTCAGGACCGATGAACCTGAGCCGGTCAAGCTTGTCCGAGAGTGGAGAAGGAAACACACTTGCCAGGAAGCTGCACCAGAGTTGCGTGACATAGAAACCACAAGCAGCATTGGCTTTAGTGCCGACTATCGAGGCACCGGACTAGATCTACCTGCTAAAAAATACGACCCTTGGGAAGATGATGAATAAAAAAAGCTTCCAAAAGTTTATAGATCGCGACAAGTGTTGCAGTCATTGTGGAACTACCGATGACACGCTTATCCCACAGCATCGAGCTAACAGAGGCATGGGTGGCAGTAGAGCCTTAGACAGACCTAGCAACATTATTGTGCTTTGCAGTGCTGCCAACTTTATGCTTGAGTCCAACGCTAGGTTTGCCGAGATGGGCAGACTATTCGGCTGGAAGCTAGAGCGACACCAGGTGCCAGAGTTTACCCCTGTTTACATGGGTGACGGCTGGTGGCTGTTAGATAACGACTTCAACAGGACACCTGTGCCAAATAACGACATCGAATACTTTTGATGCTAGGGTCAAACCGGACACCCCAGAGCGGTCCCTGTAAATCCCACAAGGATTAGATCAAACCGCTGGGGTTTGGCCCCTTGTACCAAACAGGTGCTAAGGTAAAAACATAACTAAATAAAAAGGCCCCCCTGAGATAACTCAGAAGGGCCGATACCAACAACCGAACTGTTGGCATCCTTACTAATCATAGTGTGCCGACTCAGCAGAGAAAGGCACATTTTATGTTTAACTGGGAGAACAAAACACTCGCCGAGGTACTTGCAATGTACGGCGGCAACATCTTTATGGCAGAGATGGATTACCGAGCTATGGGCTTGACCCCTGGCGATTGGGTAATGCTGGTCAAAGAGGGCTACGATAACAGAGTCGTAAGCCCAACAGTAATGATGCTGATGGCTGAGAGAGCAGAAGCGTCATGCCTCTAATTCGAGGGCACCACACCTTTGATGACCACTTCACCCAGATACCTAACGACTGGGTAAGGGATTCTCGATTGACCCTAAAAGCCATTGGGCTACTAACGCAACTAATGAGCCACCGACCTGGTTGGAACATGAGCGTTAGCAGCTTGGCAAGGTTCAACAAGACCGGAGTGGATACAATCAAATCGGCAGTCAAAGAGCTTGAACTCTATGGCTACCTAACTAGATCAGGTAAGCAAGAACACAACGATGACGGAACCTTTGCCGACTTTGTTTGGACTACTGCTGACCCCTTCCAAAACCCCGATACGGTGAAACCCGTTAGCGGTAAACAGGACACAAAGAACACTATTACTAAAGAACACCAAAGAACTAAGAATAAACAAGAGAATAAAGCAAGCAAAATTACAGATGATTGGCAACCTGCTCAAAAGATTATTGACGAGTACCCAACCAAATACCCTGGCTTGAACTACGCCAAAGAGCTTGCTAAGTTCATCAACTACTACACCTCAAAAGCTGAGAGTAGGAAAGACTGGAACGCCAGTTATCGCAACTGGCTAATCAACGCAATGGACTTCCAAGGCATCAAACCAGAAGAACAAAACAAACCCCTACAAAAGCTAAAGATTGGTAAATGGCATGAGTGAGTTCGAGCTATCAGTTATCGGCTCCATCCTGCTGACCAACGGCAAGGCACTCGATGACCTGACCTTGGCACCGGATGACTTCCTAGATCCAAGCCACGAGATTATCTACAAGACCATGCTCGAGATGAAGCTGCACCGCAACCCGATAGATGTTGTGACAGTCGGGGCTAGATTGCCAAAGCTTGCCAGCTACCTGCATGACTGTGTGACTGCTACCCCAACCGCTGTCAGCGTGAACTTCTACGCCAGCAAGGTTGTCGAGGAAAGCACTAGACGCAGACTGAGCACCACCGCTGCTGTAATCAGTGAAACAGCCAAGCACTCTGACCTTGCAGAGGTAATGGAGAAGGCTAAGAAAAGCATTGACGGAATCATTGAGCGAAACATTGCAGTCAAGCCGAGCTATGTTGATGACGAACTTATCCCTTACCTTGACGAGTTAGACAAGCCACGCAACTATCCGCTGACACCTTGGGACCAGCTCAACAACATCATCGGGGGATTGCGACCAGGTGCCCTTTACATCATCGGTGCTCGACCAGGCGTGGGTAAAACAATCGTTGGTGTGCAGTTAGCTTGGCACTTGTCTAAGACTGGACCTGTGTCGTTCCACAGCCTCGAGATGGGCAAAGCAGAACTCTACAACCGCATCATCGCGATGGAAGCTTCTGTCTATCTCGGCAACATTGAGAAGGGAACCATTAGAGATCACGAGTGGCAAAAGATAGCTCAAACAATTAGACAGACCAAACACGAGCTTGCCATCCATGACAAGTCAGGGCAGACCATCCAGCAGATTAGGGCACTAGCCAACAGCGTGAAGTCTGACGGCAAGCTCAAGGCGATTGTCGTTGACTACCTTGGCTTGATTCAGGACACAGAAAAGGGCCGTAAGCGTTATGAGATGATTACCGACATCTCTATCGGGCTAAAAAACCTTGCTCGCGATCTCGAAGTGCCGGTCATTGCTCTAGCCCAGCTCAATCGAGGACCAGAGCAACGAAAGAACTCGGAGCCTGACATGGCAGACCTTAGAGATTCAGGTGGCATTGAGCAGGATGCCGATGTCGTTATCTTGCTCCACCGCGAGCAAGTTGAAGGTGACCAGGAGTGGGAGCGTTCCCAGATGATTCTCAATGTTGCTAAGAACCGACATGGCACCACAAATAAAGCGTGGCTCAAGTTCGAGGGTCACCATGCCAGAGTTGTCGAAGGCTAAGATTATGGCGTGGATGACAATGTGGCACTGTGTTGCCGATGCGGTGCTACCTGGAAGGTCAACACCCATAAGCGAAAGAGGAAAGACCTCAAGTGCCAGTCCTGCCGGATGCACCGAGCCTTGGTCATCAAGTACGGCTCTGAGAAGTGCATCCCCTGGCAAGGCGAGTTTGACAAGGCAACCCTCACTGTGCCAATCTTTGATGGCCAGCCGGTCCTACCTGGCATTAGATCCTGTGGCCACACCGACTGCACCAACCCCAATCATGTCTTAGGTGACCACTAGAGTAAACAATCAACAAGAGATAAGGAAAAGAGATGGCAAGCATCAAGGTAAGAGGCACCATTAGCCGAGTGTTTTACGAAGGCAAGGGGCTAGAAGTAGTCGAGGCTTATGAAACTAAGTCCGGCGAAACAATCAACAAGAGATACACAGTTTGGCTAAAGCAGCCAGGTCTATTCGATGTCGGTCAGACAGTAGCAGTCGAGGGGCTTTACAGCTCAGAGATTGACAACTGGACCAACAAAGAGGGTGAGGCCAAGCAGTCAATAAAGGTCAGCATAAACAACCCACAGGTCACACCTACCGACCCAATCGCAACTATCAAGGGCATCTTTGAGCCGACTCACAGCGAGCCAATGCCCTTTTGAGAAAACAACTCCGGTGGCTAGTCCCTGCCCTAACAGCAGGAGTGCTATTCAACCTATCCCTAAACACCACTAGCCCTTTGGCTGGGTGGGGGCTAGTCCTCGGTACTCTCTACGCCATAGCTGCCATACTTGCAGCATGGGAACTTTATGGCAGAGGTAAGCCTTAGCGTTGTAGGTAATCCTGCCAGCCAAGGCAGCCACGCAATCATGCAGGGCCGGATAGTCCAGGTCAACAGCAAGAAGCACAAAGCTTGGCGAAACGCCATAACCCAGACAGCCCTAGCAACTCTCCCAGCCGACTGGGAACCCATTGACGAACCCTGTGAGCTTATTGTCAACTTTTACATGCCAAAGCCAGCGTCAGTCAAACGCTCATTGCCTACTGTCAGCCCAGACCTAGACAAGCTGATCAGGGCAGTCGGGGATAGCCTCACAGACTCAGGGGTTGTCGTAGATGACAGCCGAATTGTCAGGATCTCAGCCCGAAAGCTCTATGCAATAGGCATTGAACCAGGGGCCACCATCGAGGTCAAAACCCTCAACTAAGGGTCTAATCCGACACGCCGAAAAAGGCAAAAAAACCTAAAAATCTCCCAAAAAACTCAAAAAACAGGTATAGAGTTTAGACATGGCTCAAGGGGAGCCGGTTAGGAGATACAAAATGAGAGGTTGGCTACTTACAGTCAGCATCCTGCTGTCCTTTGGGATGGTCTTAGCTATTCAGGAATACAGCTTTAATCTGGGCTACCTCATCGGGGCAGTCCTTATCGCGATCCACTTCTTTGTCATCGCACTTTGGTTTACTCGCAAGGATGCCAGATGAATAACAAACAACTTGTCAAGGTGCTTGAGGATGCAAGACTCTGGACCAATGCCGAATACGAGGCAAAGACAACACCAGAAACTAACAGGTATCACATCCAGAAACAGATCGCCAGGTTAGAGCTACTTCACTACATCGCAGATACCTACATAGAACAGAGAGAAAATGCCAAACTACAATCCTGAACCAATCGAGTTTGCAGTCATGGACTACAACCCGAACCAATACAACTTTGGAGTAGCAAAGTCTGACGGCATACACATGGGCCGGATGCTAATGAAGGATGAGGTGTTGCGACTTATCAAAGCTGCCTACCCTCAGCCAACCAAAGCAATCACAATCATCATTGACCTAATCGAGGGGGTGCCAGTTGATACAGATAGCCGTTTCTCAGATTCCACAAGATAAGCTCGCTGCCTACAACAAGGGAAGGCGTGACCAGCTCAACGCAACCTGGTCAATCATCGAGGCACTACGCATCGAAGGGGTGCTTGACATTGCAACCGGACACATGATCCTCAACGAGCTACACACCATTGACCAGCGACCAAAGGTGGAGATGTGACCAAACTTGACTGGGCAAAAGCCAACAGAGCTGAGATGCCTAAAGTTGCCAGAACCAAAACAGAAATGCAGAAAAGGCAAGAAGCTGTTGCCAAGGCTTATGCTAACGGCACTGTAAGAGAGCGTGAACGGATCATTAAGTTGCTAGAAACACAGATGGCAGGTAGGGATTCTTGGCTAACTGCTATTGAGCTAATCAAAGGAAAACAAAAGTGAGCGAGCTACAGGACATCATTGCAACCAGCACAGTCCGAGCCTTCAACTCTGGTATCAGGCATGAGCGACAGCACATCATCAAGTTGCTGGCAGAAACAAAAGATGAAACCCTTTGCACCTGTCATGGCTGTCAGGAATGGCTCAACGCTCTTGACTTTGTGATTGCCAGGATAGAGGGCACTATCCATGACTGAGTACGAGCAGGGCATAAGCCAAGGCAAGCGACAAGAGCGTGAAGCCATCCTGGAATACATCGAGTATCACCCACAGGCCACACTCTCAGACATCGTTGACGAGATAGAGGGGCGATACAAGTTCGACCAAAAAATGAAGTTAGGGGGCATCCAATGGGCAGCACACTGGCGGAAATAGAGATGAGGCTAGAGCTACTGAGCATCGAGCTTGCAGAGTTAGCCAAGATAGTCAACGAGATTGAGGAGAGGTGGAAGTGTTTAGATCTTACGAGCGAAAAGCCCTAAAACGCAGAAGTGTTGACATCTGGTACAAGGGCTACGCTGCCGGATACAGAGATTCACACCATGACACCTTGGAGTTCTTTAGCGAGCAAGTAATCTTCGAGATCCACGAGGATGCAGTCCTGAGCATGACAGCCGACTTAGACACACTAGAACGCATTGTCGAAATCATCGAGGCGGTGAGGGACAATGGGGAAACACAGAGGGATAAGAGCGAGGAGTAACTGGGCCTTTCAGCTACGCTATTACAGGTACAGGCTTCACTTCTTTATCGGCAGACTTGTCAAGGCTTACATCTCACGAGGCAGACACTAAGGGGGCAGAAATGCTTGAAGGGCTAGAACCACCAACCAAGATTGGTGCTTGTAAGGTTAGGACTCTAATGCAAACACTAGAACCTAAAGACCAAGAGATACTGAAACAGGCAATAAACAATCCAGATTGGCCAACGCTAACCTTGGCAGAGGCACTTACAAAGAGGGGTTTGCTAATCAGCGAATCACCTTTGAGAAAACACCGAGCGAAAAGGTGCACCTGCAATGCTTGAAAACTTAGAGCCAACCCCAAGGATTACGGCCCCGAAGGATTGGCGTCCAGCGGTGGAGTTCGATGGCACAAGCGGTCAAGCCACAACCCCACCAACAACCGGCGACCAGCCAGACTTCACCCAGTTTCTAATAGACCAAGGTTTCGATCCTGAGAGAGTCGAGATTTATGGGCCTGTTAGAACTTCTCGATGGCAACAAAGAGAGGGTGGGGACTGGCTGGTTAGCTGGCGGTTCAACTTCCGCAACAAGACAGAGGCAGACATTGACTTGCCAACGCTTTACGCTCAGGCAAAAAAGATTAAGTTGCCAGTCAGAAAAGAAACCAAACAGGGCAAGGCCTTTGTCATTGTCCCAGCCGATTATCAAGTCGGCAAAGTAGGAAGCAGGGGCAATACCCAAGACCTAATTGCTAGAGTCTTTGAGAGCTACCAACGCATCGAGCAAAAGCTTAAGCAGGGCAACTATGAAAAGGTCATCATCCTTGACGCAGGGGACATGATTGAGTCAGTATCAAACAAGGCGAGCATGGCTCAACTTGAATCAAATGATCTCTCACCTTTTCAGCAACAGGATCTAGCTGCTGCTTTACTGTGGGACCTAATCAAGATTGCTCACAAGTACGCACCGGTGACCTACGCATCAGTTGGGTCTAACCATTGCCAGTGGAGAGTGAATGGCCAAGCAGTCGGTAAGCCAGGACTTGATGATGTTGGCATTGTCATCCTGCAACAGCTAAGGCGATTGAGCACCGAGCTAGGCATGGATGTCAATTACCTTGTGCCTGATCCTTACGATGAGTCACTAGCCTTCGATGTCTTTGGTGATGAGTTTCACATTCTTGCCCTAGCTCATGGCCATCAAGCTGCCCGACCTAACTTAGTACCTGATTGGCTTATCAAGCAGACCTACTCACAGGGCCCTATCTCAGCCTTTACCACCTTTGTCAGCGGTCACTTTCACCATGTCCGAGTTGAGGAACTAGCCCCAGCAAGCAATGGTGGATCTAGGTATTGGGTGCAAGCGAGCACTAGCGACTCAGGTTCAGATTGGTTCCGCTTGAAAGCAGGAAGCGAAAGCACAACCGGCATTGTCTGCTTTGAGCTAGAGAAGCAGGTCCACTTTCAAGGTACTGTTTACAAACTCTAAGTTGCAGGAAAAGAGAGATGACCTACCAAATACTTCATGGCAACAACCTAGACATCTTGCCAACCCTAGCCGACAACAGCATTGACTCAATAGTCACCGATCCACCCTATGAGCTTGGCTTCATGGGTAAGAAGTGGGACAGCTCTGGTATTGCTTATTCTGTTGAACTCTGGCAACAATGCCTAAGAGTGCTAAAGCCAGGTGGACACTTACTCAGCTTTGGTGGGACACGCACCTATCACCGAGTAGCAGTAGCGATTGAGGATGCAGGGTTCGACATTCGGGACAACATCGCTTGGCTTTACGGCTCTGGATTCCCAAAGTCAATGGACATTAGCAAGGCGATTGACAAAAGCGATGCGACAGCACTGAGGCGTGAAAGAGATTTAGAGTTTGTGCATTGGATGAGAACCACAGGACTCAAGCAACAACAAATAAACAACATCATTGGTAAGTCAGATGTTGGCTCACATTACCTAAGACTTGATCAGCCAGTTGTTGCCACAGCCGAGCTGTTTGACAAGCTACGCCCTTACTTGCCAGAAGTGCCAGAAAACATAGAAAAGCTGGTTGCAGAGAGAACAGTCGAAAGCGAGAACTATAAAAAGCGTGAAGTGATTGGGCAGAAGCAAGGCACCAAGTCAGTTGATTCTGGGGGTCATGGAATTGTGCCAGGTGGAATTACCGAGCCAGTAGAGCTAGACATTACTGCACCAGCAACACCAGAAGCTAAACAATGGCAAGGATGGGGAACAGCACTAAAGCCAGCCTTTGAGCCAGTGATAGTTGCCAGAAAACCCTTGGGCGGTGAAATCGCTGTTAGGTGTATAATTGAGAATGAACTCAAAAAACTAGGACAAGAGGAAATCACTTGGACAAGACCTGTAAAAGATGCAGTGAAACAAAGCCAGAACAAGACTTCTGGCTCAACAAGTCAGCCAAAAACGGCGGAAACATCTGCAAAGCCTGTAAGCGAATCAGGGATGCAGAACACAGGTCAAACAACAGAGAGCTTTATCGAGAGTCAGCCAGAAGGTTTAGTGAACGAAACCCAGAGCGAGTTAGGGAACTTGCAAGAGAGTCTAGCCAAAGACTTAAAGACCAAATCTTTGCAGCTTACGGAGAAATCTGTCAGTGCTGTGGAGAATCAGACAGAACATTCCTTACACTTGACCACATTGACGGGGGCGGATCAAAGCACAGAAAACAAACCAAAGGCAAGGTCTGGAACCAGCTCAGACGGCAAGGATTCCCACCTGGTTATCGAATCCTTTGCTGGAATTGCAACTGGGCTTACCGGCTCTCTAGCAACTGTCCACATCAACAAACTATCTGACGGCACCTTTGAGTGGCCAGCTAATTTGCCAGAAGTAGAAAAAGTGGCCCCAACAGTTGCTAACAATGTCCTCAAGTGGGGCACAGGTGGGCTAAACATAGATGGCTCAAGAATCGGCACCGAAACTATCTCCACACATAACGCACCCAAAGGCAGTTTTGCAGGGGGAGAACCAGACAGAGGAAGCGATACATCAAGCTATAAAGAACACACAGGCAGATGGCCAGCAAACATCATCCTTGACCCTTACACAGCAGAGCTACTAGATGAGCAGAGTGGTACAACTAAGTCAACGATTCACTCTAGAGGCGGTGGCAGCAACTCAGGCTATCAAGGTGGCTGGGGCGATGACCTGCCCAAGTTAAGGGGCTTAGAGGATAGCGGTGGAGCATCAAGATTCTTTTATGTAGCTAAAGCATCAAAGCGTGATAGGAACGAGGGGCTTGAGGAACTAGATGCTCAACGGCACAGCGATAGAGAACTAGCCGATGGTGTTGGTGGAGATAACCCACGCAACCGAACTAACCAGGCTAAGCAAAACTTCCACCCAACAGTCAAGCCAACAAGCCTTATGGAATACCTCATTAAGTTAGTCACCCCACCTAACGGCACAGTCCTAGATCCGTTCACCGGCTCAGGCTCAACAGGCAAGGCAGCAATCTTGCAGGGCTTTGACTTCATCGGGATAGAGATGACCGAGGAATACTTGCCAATCATCGAGGGCAGACTAAAACACGCCGAGCGCATAGTTGCCGAAAGAAACAAAGAAGCCTCACTACTTGAACAGGAGAAACTATTTTGAGTCCAGCTTACGACTACAAGTGCAACGACTGTGGGATGACCCTGACAATCATCAGAGGCATAGCAGACGAGGAACACAAACCTATCTGCATCAACTGTGCCAAGGTAATGCCAAGAGCCTACGACTCAGCTCCAGCAATTACATTCAAGGGTGAAGGCTGGGGCAAGGATTGAGAATCTTCCCTAAGCCCTGCCTCAAGTGCAAGGCCATCTTTACCGCAAGGTCAGAGTATTGCGAAGGTTGCAGGCTGGAAAAGAAACCAAGAGAACAGAAACCAAGAATAGAAACACCTGAACGCAAGGCTAGGAAGCGTTTGCTTTACAACTACGGGTATAAAAAAAGGGCGGGGGCTATCAAACAAACCGCCACCCACTGCCACCTATGCCAGCAGCCATTCGCCAGTCGCAATGAGATACAAGCTGATCACTTGATTCCAGGTGACCCGAGTAGCCCACTAGCTGCTGCTCATGCTAAGTGCAATGCCAGTAGAGGCAACAAGAAACTAACCTAATCGCCACAGACCGCTACAGGTCTTGACCAAGCCTTGTTAGGCAAACTTCACAGACATTTTGTCAAAACCCTCGTACAAGCCATACACGGCCCCCCACGCCAGGTTCTATCGAGGAGTGGGGTAAATCTTCGCTACATTGCAAGCCAACAC
>Ga0315902_10013336_pt1 | contig 10632 bp, 10 predicted proteins | sample LakEriMetagenome_9_FD_203523 | JGI IMG/M metagenome (GOLD analysis project Ga0315902, IMG submission 203523) | Freshwater fungal communities from buoy surface, Lake Erie, Ohio, United States - Buoy 12 MA117 | ecosystem: Environmental > Aquatic > Freshwater > Lake > Lake biofilm | place: USA...
CAGAATTGGTGATGAATTTAATTTGGCGAGGTATTTCAGGGTTTCCTAAGTCACAATCCTAGATTCGCAAACCTTTCAAGCAATAGATAGAGTTATCACATGGCAACTGCAAAGAGTGCAAGTAAAGGTTCAGGTAAAACTGAGGTCAAGATTGGTATTTCAGATAGCACTCATGAGATTAATTTTGAATCTCCAAGCTCTAGTGCTGAGGTAATCGCAAAGGTTAATGAGGCGATTAAGTCAGCAACTGTTTTGGCACTAAGTGATATTAAAGGACGCGAAATTTTGGTGCCACATAACAAAATTAGTTATATTGAAGTTGGTCAATCAGCTGACCGTCATGTGGGATTTGCCAATCAGTAAGATTTCTGCTCACTTACTATTTTGTTCAACAATTTTTGTACACTGCTCAATGTAATCTCGATAAGTTACTAGGCCTTCATTTTTAATAATTTCTGCTACAGTTATATCAGCACTGAGAGATTGTAAGATAAAAAAGTGTTCTTCTGTAAAACTCTCAATTGCAATTTTTGAACCATACTTATTTTGCATTTCTTGTATTTTTGAATACTGCCCATCAACATGAAAAATTTCACGATCTAAATTAAAATCAAAAAATGCCATACGATTCCATCGCGTAGTGTTTGTAAGTATTTTTCCAGAAATATCAAAAAGCTTTGAATGATAACTCATGACAGATGTAGCTATTGGAAGATGGTGCAACCACGCTCGTGCTTGAAGTGGAAAACCACCCTCATATGCTGAAATCCAACAAACAATATCTACATTTCCCTCAAAACTTGTCCAAATATCTGACCAGTTGAGATCGAAGCAAATAGCTAGACCAATTTTACCAACGTCTGTTTCAAAAATATTTTGTGACTCACCTGGAACTACACCCGCACTAATCTCACCTTCTGTTGTGTATTTTTTAATATAAATACCGCAAACTTCACCCTCGCGGTCAAAAAGAATCGCAACGTTCCTAAGGATTCCATCTAAATAAAGATAAAAACCCGCCACAACATTAATCTTGTGCTCTTTTGCCTTCCTAGCAACAGCTTCGACACACTTTCCTGGATAATTTTCAGCCAATTTTTCTATGCGGCTTCCGTCAATTCCTGCATATGGAAATGACTCTGGTAACAGAGCTATATCAACCTTATTCGCTCCCGCAGTATCAAGCAATTCCAAACCTAAATTTAGGTTTTCTTCGACAGAAGGTTCTCTTAAATTGTGTGGTGGTTTAATACTTTCAAAAGTAGCAAGCGAAGCAAGCCCTAATTTTATTTTTTTCATAGGCTTACTATATCGTAATTCGAAAATCTACCAAGACTTTTTGAGAATAGCTTCTAATTGACACATATCTATCGAACATGCATTTGTCCAGATATGAGATGTGCTTAAAGATATTTGATCCAAAATTTTTGGTATTGCCTCGTCACTAGAAAATTCACTTAACTTAACATTTAAATCAATTTCATTCATCAAATCTACAATTAAGTCACTCATTTTTATATTTTTTAGTCTGGAATCAATATCTAAAAACGAGATAAAATCATCATAAAGATTTGGGCAATTAATTTCGTTATACATAATTACTTCCTTAAGAACAAAACTTAGCGCCAAACCATGAGAGGATCCGAGCACTGCAGTAATAGGTTGTGCAAATATATGGGCTGCTCCTACACCAGCGTTTAGTGCTTGACCAGCTAAATAACTTCCAACTAGGAGATTAGAAAAATCTTCCTCTTTTGGTATGCCTTTAACAACACGTGCTAAAGACCCATAGATTAAACTTGCTGCTGATAGTGAATTTGCTCGTGAAATTTGTGTGGATTTTGGCGAAACAAAACTCTCTAGAGCATGGGTGAAGGCATCTAAGCCTGTCGTAGCTGCAATCAGAGATGGAACGGCTTGAATTAAAGCAGGATCCAAGACGACAATTTGTGGCACCATCATCGGATTACTTATACTTTTAATGAACCCATGGCTGGAATTCTTAATAACTGATACTGCCGTAGCTTCTGACCCTGACCCAGCGGTAGTTGGCACGGCTACTACTGTCAACGGCTTGAACTTGAAAGCACTATTTCCAAGTTGATAATCCTCACTGGGACCTAGGTTTGTCGCTAAAATAGCGATGAGCTTACCCGCATCGAGTACCGAACCTCCTCCAACGCATAAGATCAAATCAATTTTATGATCTCGTGCAAACTTGACGCCCTTATCAATTAAATCAGTGGTTGGAGTATTAGATATTGAAAATTTCTCATTATAAATACCTAAGGTATTCATTTTATTTTGAATGAATTCAATTATTCCAGATGATGTAAATCGACCTGGTGCGTGAGTTACGATCAGTACTCGTTTTGCAACCGGTTTAATTAATTCGGCTAAGCCATTTATTGCTTCTCGACCAAAAATTACTCTTTGAGGATAGATAAACTCCTTTATACCATTATCTAAAGTCGCTGGCATTGTGAAAAACATTGACTGCGACTTTTGATTCACTCAATTCCTTTCATTTACTTTTCTAGCTAAGCGAAAAAGTCGCAGCCTGTGTACTGCGGCTTTTTCGCTTGAGTTTGAGTATAAGTTACCTAGCGTTTTACCAGCACTGTTCCATCCATTGATCAATATTCTCTGGAGTCACAGGGGCGGTAGGAGCAAGTGTTTGAGAAGAAATCAAACGACCAGCATTCAAGTCATAAGCAGCGCGTACTGCATAAACGCCCACTAAATAACTAAGTTGAAGAGCGGTACCAAACATCTTTCCTTCTTTGATACTTTCACACGCTTCTTTATTTCCGTTTACACCGAAAGCCTTGATTCCAGTGCGGCCTGCAGCATCAACTGCGGCTAAAGCTCCTAGAGCCATTGGATCGTCATGACCGAACACAGCATCAATTTTTGGATACTTTGTCAAAAAGTCAGTCATAACTTTTAACGACTCGTCTTTACTCCACTTGCCAGTTTGCTCTGCCAAGATTTTTATTGAGGCGCCTTGAGCCTTAAATGCAGCTTTCATACCTTCTGTTCTATTCACTGCATCTGTTTGCCCAGGATTACCAGTTACCAGAACCATATTTCCAGTATTATTCAGTGCTTTAGCAATCATCAATCCGACTGCATAGCCTTGGGAATATGATTCAGATCCAATAAAGCCTTCTATATAGCTAGCTCCACTTTTGTCTACATTCGCATTAACTGTTATAACTTTAATTCCAGCTTCTTTGGCCTTCTTAATTGCTGGTATTACAGCCAATGGGTCTACAGCGTTAACAGCTATAACGTTTGATTGAGCAGCAATACAATCTTCAATCATTGACACCTGCTTTTGAGGATCCATAGCTGGATCAAAGAAACTGACATCCATACCAGATACCTTGGCTTCATCGTTCACGCCATTAGTTAAAGCAGTGATCGAAGGATGATCTGCATTATTATGGATTACACATAATTTTGCCCCAGCTGAATTACTACTGGATGCTGTTTCCTCTGAGGAAGAACAACTACTTAGTAGTAGCCCTAGCGTAGTTAGGACTACTACAATTTTTATGTTATTTAATTTTTTCACTAATTTTCCCCTTTCAGTGCATTAAGAATAATTAAACTCATTTAACTTTTGAGTTTTTTATTCGTTGTGCCAAGTCTATGACTAAAAAGAGAATTCTTTCTGAAATTATTTATAACTAAACTGACACAATTCAAACTTATATGACAAGTAGTTATATGACAGGTTTTCCTAGCTGCTATCTTTCACAAAACTTATTGCACGACGAACTAATAGAGCGTCTATGACAACGACACAGATAAAAACAAATGACTTTATACCAATCTGAAAATAGGTAGTAATTCCTAGTAAATTCATCCCAGTACTTAGTGTTCCGAGCGTTGCAACTCCTAAAAATGCGCCAAAAACGCTCCCACGACCGCCTAGTAGGCTTGCCCCGCCAATAATTGCAGCAGTGATACTAGCCAAGGCCGTATCGATTCCAATTTGTGGGTTAGCCGAGTTCAATCGGGAAGCTAACAAAATCCCTGACACGCTTGCCAATGAACTGCTAATTACATATGGAATAAATCTCGACCTAAAAATTGGAATGCCAGCTAGAAATGCATTATCAAGGTCTCCTCCAACTGCAAAAAAATTACGGCCGATTCTCATTTTTGTTAAAACGTTATGGAAAATTATTAATATTAAAAATGAGATTATAAATGGTGTCGGGATAAATCCAACTGATCCACCTCCTAAAAATTCAAAACCAGGAATGGTACCCATAATTGCTTTCTGATCCGTATATACTAAGACTAATCCCCTCACAACACTCATTGTTCCTAAGGTTGCAATAAAAGGAACGATTCTTCCTTTTGTAACAAGAAGTCCATTTATGCACCCCACAAGAACACCAAATAGCAAAGCTAAGAAAACTGACACTAAGGTTCCCAAAGATTGAGTACCTATTACTATCGCAGCGGACATTGCCATTACTGCACCAACTGAAATGTCGATTCCACCAGATATCAAAACAATTGCCTGTCCAATTGCAATTGGTGCATCAATCGAAATCTGCCGCGAAATATTCGTGATAGTTAGTTGATTAAAAAATGACGACCCGAGTACAATTGCAAAAAAAGTTATCGTAAATATAAATAAAAAAACCGGAGTTTTCTTGAGTATTACTTTAAAAAAATAGTTTAATATATTCATGATTTTGACCTCAACGAGATATCCAGCCAAACTATTAGTAAGAATATTGCACCTTTAATTATTTGCTGAACCTCTGTTTGTACATTCATTAAAATAAGTAGGTTGTTTAGTACCCCTAGAACGAGCACACCAACAACTGTTCTCAGCGCACCTCCTGACCCACCAAATAAACTGGTTCCTCCCAGCACCACAGCAATTATTGATTCGAATTCGAGCCCTAGTCCAACGTTTGCTACGGTGCTGCCGTTGCGGGAAGTCACGATAAAACTAGCAATAGAAACCATAAAGCCACAAATTATAAAAGCTCCCAAGACAATTCTATTTACTGAAAAACCTGAGAGTTTTCCAACTTTTTCATTTAGTCCAATTACAAAAAGGCTTCGACCAAACTTACTGTACCTAAGCAACAGCTCAAGCATGATTGCTAAAAATAGAAAAATTAAAACTGAATAGTGAACTACTCCAAATAGTTTGCCACGCCCAATATCGGTAAAAGCGTCAAACGGCGTATAAACGGTCTTTGACCTAGTAATCGACAAAGAAGTTGCATATATTAATGTGCCAGTTCCTAAAGTTACAAGAAACGGATTTGCATTAGTACCAACACAAATTAGGCCGTTTAAAGCACCCACTAATAAACCAACAAAAACTCCCATTAAAACTGAAGCCGCCCATGGCACTCCAGCATTTTGAAGTACGACCATTACAATCCCGCACAAACCTATTGAATATGCAACAGACATATCGAATCGGCAGGCAATAATCAGTACACATTGACCTAGAGCAACAATTCCTAAAACAGATACAGCCCAAACAATATTAAGAAGATTTTTACCTGATAGGAAGACATCAGAAAGTTGAGATCCTGCAATAACCATAATCACTAAAAGAATAAGGGCAATCTGATCACGGACACTTTTTATTACCTTAAATTTTAATGAACCTTTGCTATCGAAATTCAAAACAAATCTTTTAGAATTAAAACGCATTAGATTTGCTCTCTTTTGTCGTACTTTCACCAGTCGCTAGCTCCATCATTTCATGAGTGCTTGTATCTTTTGTGAGCAGTTCTGCAACTATCCGACCACGATTAAGTATCAAGACTTTTTCACATACCTGAAGTAATTCGCCTAGTTCAGATGAAACTACAATGATTGCCATACCATTTTTAGCCAAGTCAAATAGAATATTGTGAATCTCAGATTTTGCAGATACATCTACCCCACGTGTTGGTTCATCGACTAAGAGAATCTTAGGGTTCGTGGCCAGCCATTTACCTAATACAACTCTTTGTTGATTTCCGCCACTCAACGTATTTACTGTTTGTTCAATTGTCCTGAATTTAATATCCAACATTCCCAATGTAGATTTTGCCAATTCACTCTCACTTCTTGAATTTATTAGACCAAAGCGCTTTAACTTATCTAAAATTGTCATACTAATATTTTTCTTTAATGAAAAATTTAGAATTAAACCTTGCGCTTTTCTATCTTCAGGAACAAGAGCAATGCCCTCATTAATTGCTTGAGTACAATTATTTATTTTCACGGCTTTACCATCAATTTTAATTGTGCCGCCTGAGAAAGCCAGATCTCCAAATATTGCCCTAAGCAATTCGGTTCGGCCAGATCCAACTAAGCCTGCGAGTCCCAAAACTTCACCTGCTTTCACTGAAAATGTTATGTCTTGAAGCATCCCTGGAACACATAAATTTGAAATTGACAGTCGTTCTTCATTTCGTGATGGTTCTCTTTCATCACTCGTAGAGTTTCGACGTACCTCCGATGCGATTTCTCGCCCAATCATATGTTTGATCAGCTGCTTCAAATCAATATCTTTAATGTCACTATCACTAACAAATTTTCCATCTTTAAAGACAGTAACCCAGTCGCATAGCTGAAATATCTCTTCCATTCTGTGCGTGACATAAATTATACCGATTCCTTTTTGCTTTAGCCTTCGTATAATTTTAAAAAGCTTATCGGTATCAGAAAGCGTGAGAGCTGAAGTTGCTTCGTCAAATATCAATATTTTGCTCTCTGCCGAGATTACTTTTGCAATAGTAATTAACTGTTTTTCTGCAATAGACAGATTAATGCCCAATTTATTGATACTGACATCAATGCCAAGATCATCTAGTATTTCTTGTGCCTTACCACTCATTTTTTTAAAATCAATTTGGATATTTTTCATTGGTTGTTTTCCAAGAAAGATATTTTCAGCGACAGTCATATATGGTTGTACTGCAATTTCTTGCGGTACGTAAGCGATACCATTTTTTTGAGCTTCAAAAGGATTTTTTATTGAAATAAGCTTATTGTTGATTTTAAAGATTCCACTGTCTGGTTGATAAACGCCACACAATATTTTAATCAGTGTAGATTTACCGGCGCCATTAGCTCCCATAAGGGCATGTATCTGCCCCTTATATAGTTCAAAATTGGCATTGTCTAAAGCTTGTATTCCAGAAAAACTTTTAGAGATGTTCACCATATCTAAAAGTTTTTCGTCACTCATTTATTCTCCTTAAATCTGAATTACTTTTCCAATATACACTTTTTTGTGAACATTTGTGTTTTGGTATTTTCATAGACTCCTTGGTTATATGACAAGTTTTATCAAATACACGCTCAGTTATCTCTTTTCCTAGCCAAAAACACAAGTCCCGTATATTGTTCATTTTACTAAGCGGTAGGAGATGCAAAATAACCCCTGAAGAGCTTGTCGAAGAAATCTATCGTTGCTTTATTGTTGGCAACAGCGCGGGTAGCTCTTTGCCATCTGAGCACAAACTATCTGAGTACTTTGGTGTAAGTCGGTTAAAAATTCGTGAATCTCTTAAAATTCTTATTGGTAAATCACTCATTACATCCAGTAAGGGACGTCGATCGCAAATAGCAAGTGAACACGGTGGTCTTTTAGACTACATAGTCACTACCGATGCCGCTTCTCATTCTAATTGGTACTCGAATTTGTGCCATGTTCGAACGGCATTGGAGTCCGAAGCAGCAGGCTTGGCAGCATCGGATTACAAAGATATCGACCTTAGCTTTGCGAAAGAATCTTTATTACAAATGAAAGTTTGCGCAGAAGAAATAGAGTTTTCGCGGACGCAAAATATTGGAATTTCAGATTTAGTTACTAAATATAACAAAGCCGACCTAGATTTCCATACAACTATTGTTGATGCGTGCCATAACAGCACTATTTCTATTTTTTACTCATCATTGTCAACTTTGATGCAACAGAGTTTTGAATTAACTCAAAATGTTATTCTTAATCCTACTAAAAACTTTTGCACAAATTATGAATTACATAGCCATATATTCGAAAACATTAAGCTCGGACATGCTAGTAGTGCAAAAAAAATTATTCGTAATCATATGAGTAAAGTTAACCGTGAACTTAAGTTAGCAGTGGCTGCTAGTTCAAAAACTAATGACTAATCTATATGTGGATCTAAGGTAATCTTACCCATAGTTTTTCTAGCCAGCATTTCTTTGTGCGCGTCCACAGCTTGGCTCATAAAGAAACTTTGGCCAACAACTGGGTGAAGATGTCCACTTTCAATTAATTTGAAAAGTTCATTTATAGCCTCAGAGATTGATCCAGGTTTGTTGACACAATCGGCCAAGTAAAATCCTGAAATCGTCCTACTGCCTGTAAGTAGAGACAAGGGTTTAATCTCAGATGCCGCTTTTCTAGACGCAGCACCATAGCTAACCAGTCTGCCAAAAGGCGCAAGTACTTCTAAACTAATGTCAAATCTTCTTCCCCCGACCATCTCAAGTACCAAATCAAATCCAGTACCCAGACTTGCTTGCATCAGAGCTCCCCGTAGGTCTGAGTCATGAGGATCGACAATTACATCTGCGCCTAACGTTTTAACCAGATCTGCTTTTTCTTTGTTAGAAGTTACTCCAACTATATACGCACCAAAATACTTTGCCAGTTGTACAGCTATTGTTCCTACTCCACCAGCAGCAGCGTGAATTAAAACTTTTTGACCTTTAACCAAGTTTCCCATTGTTTTTAATGTGTGCCAGGCAGTACAGCCTTGTACTAGACTTGCGAGCGCTTGTTGATCGCTAATATTGCTGGGAATTTCAAATACATTTGATTTATTTGCTGCAGCTTTCTGTGAATAGCCACCACAAGAAAGTAGTGCCATAACTCTCTTTCCATTTGATAATGTGCCAGCCACTTCCATCCCTGGTATAAATGGGAGAGGATGTGAAATCATATAAGAGTCCTCAATTTGATGTGTGTCAGCGTAATTGACCCCAATACAAGTGACATCGATTAAAACTTCATCACTATTTGCAACTGGATCAGACACATCAGATATTTTCATTACCTCTGGCCCGCCAAATGCCTCTACTTGAATAGCTTTCATACATTAACTATAGGTGATGGTATTACTTTTTCAGATAAATGCTTCATACTTAAGCCTTAATAACCCTTCGATACTTAGCTCGAGCTTCTAATCTCTCCCACTGTTCGGGCATCGTTACATACTCACCTAACTGGTTTAGCTTTCCATTTCCATGGTAATCACTAGCTCCAGTCATCACTAGATTATTTTGCTTGGCCAATTCAATAAGTTGAGTTTTTTCATCAGGTGAGTGATCGCGATGATCAACCTCAACACCATCTAGGCCGGCATCAATCAAAGAACCAAAGGTTTCAAGTGAGATTGTTCTACCCCGATGTGAAGCCATTGGGTGCGCAATTACTGAGACCCCACCAGCTGCTTTAATCATTTTTATTGCTGCCTCAGGCAGCGGTGAGTAATGGGAAACATAATATTTTGATTTATTGTGCAGCATCTGAGTAAACGCCTCATCCCGGCTGGCTACAACACCTTTCTTTACTAATGCATCTGCTAAATGCGGGCGCCCTAAAGTTGCACCATCTGCTAATTGATCTAAGACATCTTGCATACTTATCTCAATTCCGGCCTCATTAAGCCGTGTAATAATTTTTGCCATTCGACCATGCCTATTTTCTCGGGTCGCTTGCATAGTGCTCATTAACTCTAAATTTTCAGAATCAAATAGCAATCCCAGAATATGCACACTTATTCCATCTGGTGTTTGGCAGGAAATCTCAGCTCCGGGCACAAGTGAGATACCTGGTCGAAGCGCTGTAACTGCCTCTTGCCAGCCACTTGTTGAGTCATGATCAGTTAGACCCAATACTGTAATTCCAGCAGCTAGTGCTTTGTTTATTAACTGAGTGGGTGAATCGGTTCCATCACTAAAGTTTGTATGGGTATGCAAATCAATCATTTGACTTACTCTCTTCTTGGTTTGATCGCAATACAAAGAGTGAGCAACCAAATAGTAAGCCAATTATTCCAGGAATGGTTCCAGCTGGTGGTTGCTGTCCAAGCCAAAGATATGCAAGTAGAGCGCTAACTGGCACTTCGAAAAATACAACTAAAGAAACAACTGCTGGTGAAACTCGCTTGAGAGTGAAGTTAAACAAGGTGTGTCCTAAGAATTGGGCACCAATTATTAACCCTGCTAACAAGATCCATTCTGTAGTTGAAAAACCTGTTAAATTCGATTTAGTGGCAAGTACTACTGGAAAAATCATTACAGCACATGTTGAATAGCAAACTGTAGTAAATGTTGAAGTTGATATAACTTTTTGTGAATTGGCAGCAATTATCATGTAAGCAGCGCCTACTGCCCCACCTACTACGGCTAGCAGATCACCTTGAAAAGCTTGGATTGAAACATTGAAATCGATTCCAGTAATTACAACTACTGAGAAAAATGCAATAACCATTCCACCAATTGATTTTTTGGGTATGTGACCACCAGCTAATTTAATAAATATTGCAGCAAATATTGGTTGGGTAGCGGTTAACGCTGTTCCAGTGGCCACACTTGTTAATTTCATAGCCCAAA
>Ga0315902_10013337_pt1 | contig 10632 bp, 5 predicted proteins | sample LakEriMetagenome_9_FD_203523 | JGI IMG/M metagenome (GOLD analysis project Ga0315902, IMG submission 203523) | Freshwater fungal communities from buoy surface, Lake Erie, Ohio, United States - Buoy 12 MA117 | ecosystem: Environmental > Aquatic > Freshwater > Lake > Lake biofilm | place: USA...
ATGTGAACATCGGAGAATAGGTAAGTTGTGTATTGAGGTTCCACCAGATGGCAGGCCAGGGTGTATTGCTGGTGAACCAAGGACCCATCAGATCAATCATGGGTTTATTGGCTCTTGTTGCTGATGCGAGCTTATACATCTGAATCCAGTAATAAGTTTCTATTCTTTTATCAGGAATCGAGATGAAACTTTTCTGATAGAATGCATTCCACCATTTTTTGTGTTGTTCATAAACAGTATTAAACGGCTTACCCTGAAAGGATTTAATGGAAGCGATTCCTTCAGCTATGGCTTTCCCTTTTTCTTTGCTGCTGAAACCAACAGCAACGTCAATGATGTGTTTTTCTTTTTCCAGTCTGTGAGTCCAAACAGTAGCAAATTCTCCATCAGAAAGTAAAGGCTGATAGCAGATGCCATATCCAGCTGAATCTTTCAACTGAAAATCGGGGTTTCGTTTGTATTGGTAATCTTTTTCTGATACTCTGCCAAAGCTGATTCTGGGTGTTATTGCTTTTTCGCCTGTCCACTCACAGATAATTTTTTCAGTACCGGTTTCACTCAACTCAATGTGCACAACCTCTTCACCTGAGGGAACAAAGAAAAATACATTGATGCTTCCATTTCTTGTCAACACCCGCCCCCTCGCCTCAGCATTGTAAATATCCAGATGAATATCTGCTTTCGTGATTTCGGATTCTGATCGGATAATCATTCGTCCTATGGGGAGTCTTGGTCGGGAAACGAGTTGTTGGGTAAATACGGAATCGGGGTAATGCGGTCGTTGGTCTGTTACATCCGATCTTCCAATATCAAAACGGATAGCCCTGTTGTTTTCTTTATACATATTCACACCTAGCCTTCCATTTCCGGCAATGATGCCATCATAATAATCGGTACCCAGGCTATCCCAATACATGCGGGTATGTTGCATGTAGTTCTTCCATTCGGTGCTGTCGATGGGTTGCGAAATTGATCGAAATGAAAATAACAGGAATAAGGAAACAAGGAGTCGATGCATCATGTGATCAGATGATAAATTGAAAAAATTATTTCACAGCTACTGCAATCTTTGAATCGGCAGTGCCATAGTACAGATACCACTTACTTTTAAAGTATACCAATCCCTCCAAAAAACATACTTCATTCACCTCTCCAACCTTTTCATAAGGCTTATCAGGATGGATAAAGTTGGATTCAGTTCTGTTGATCAAACGATATGGTTTTGTCGAATCAAAAAGTGCCTGCCCTCCGCTGTAAGAAAATTTAGGGAGAGAGGGATCATTGTAGTTGGCTGCATTGCTGCCATTGTAAATCAGCAGTATGCCGTCTTTTGTCTTGAGCGCATAGGGCCCGGGCTCTACCAGTCGACTGTCATGATAACCCATGCGGGGATGAAGGACTGAAATGATTTTTTTGCTTTCGCCATTTTCACAAGCCTCCCAATGAACCAGGTCTTCAGAAGAAGCCAGGAAAATATCCGTATCTCCAAAATACATCCAATACCTGCCATCGACTTTTGCAGCCACCATATGGCCATTTTTTTCTTCCACCACGATCGCTCCTGATTTCGACCAGGTATTGATATACTTTTCAGATTTTAATACTGGTCCCATTTTCTCCCAACTTTTCAAGTCACTTGAAAAGGCATAACAAAGTCTGGCAGTTTTCCCATCATAGGAAGTATAGGTCAGCAAATAACGATTGTCGGGTGTCTCGACTATCCTAGGATCTTCAATACCGCCGGTCCATTCATACTTCAGCAAGGTATCATTGTCGGGGTAAAGAATTGGTGAAGGCATTTTCTTGAAATGCAAGCCATCGTCACTCACCGCCATTCCAAGTCGCGAGGTACCCAAGCGATCCTGGGCACGGTAGACCAAATAGACCTTGTCGTCCTTGACGAAGGCTGTTGGGTTGAGCACATTGCGTTCTTCCCAAAAAACAACGCTATCGGAAACGGGACAAGTAAAATTTTGTTCTTTATCGGGGACCAGGATGGGATTGATGCTATCTACTTTCACAAAACCATCCAATGTCCAATTGACTGTTGATGGTTGCTCCTGTTGCCGACAAGCAAAGACAGCGACGAATAGATACATCAACAAAATGAACCCTGCAATTTTTCTCATGAATGGTTGGTTATTCCTTCTCAAATTCTATGATGTACTCAGAAACATATTCTGCTTTCGGACCTTCCATGTCCTTCACAAACAACCTTGCTTTTTTCCCAAGTCTTAAACAAGTATTCTTGGCTTTGATATCCTCTTCTGTATTCATGGGTTGCAGGGAAGGATACCATAGAATATGTCCGGGTTTTTGCAAGAGCAGCTTGGGCTTTGTCCATGCTTGTGAATTGTCGCCCTCTCCCAGATCTTTGTTCTTGTTGAAAGAAATATAGATCTTATCACCAACCCATTTTTGTCCCTCTACCCTTCCCATCATCATTACCCAACAATTGAGGTAGGTATTCCAGCTGACGGATGGACCCCAATGGAAATTGCCTCCTGCCCTGGACGCAGCACCGCCCTTGTCTTCCTTGGAGATCTGCAGAGAAGCAATAGGCTTGCCAATACCATTGTAGGATGCTCCAAAAGCCTTGCCATCCCAGCGTTGCGCCTTGCCTTGGGGATCATCGAGGTCGGACAATTTTATCCTCGCGATACTGATGCATTGTCCACTTGCTTCAAAAACACTGTCATATTTTGATGCATCGTATGTTCCCGGATATCCATACTCACCATAAAAAAGATAGAGATACTCTCCACTCGCAACTGCCGAAGGATCACCCACGCCTCCCGCAAAGGTCAGTGAATTGTTGTGCGGCTTGGGAATCATGCGGGGTTGCAGGTCTTCAATGAAGATCCCTTTATTCTCCCAGGAATGTCCGCCATTGCTGGATTTCATGATGCCGATGCGACAAACAGCTGCAACGGATTGCGGACCGGTCAGTCCCTCTGGCCACAATGAATCGATGTATCCTTCTCCGGTTTGGGGATCATAAGGAAGCGTTTCAGGATAATTCTCGTTATGATAGACCGCATAGAGTGTCTTGCCACTGGCATCGTTAGGAGATTGATAAACAGTTTCAAACCATACCGCACCATGCAGACCTTTTTGTCCGGGTGGCACATTCGGCGGCATCACCGGATCGATGAACTGATCATGAGGCGTCAGGAAAACCTGATCGGGATCCTTGCCACTGGCAAACTCGAGCTCATTGGAATAACCCCAGACAGGATCTTCACCATACTTGCCCGGGAAGATGCGGAACGTATCGCCGATCCAGGCTTCTGCCATGTTGCAATCCACAAAGGATTTGAACAGGAATTTCTCGGAGGGTACCAATTTGAATTTCGGCTCAAAGGCTTCCTCATTTTTCATCTCACAACCAAAGAAAACCAGCGTGCAGATCGGAATCAGAAATTTATACATGACTATTTTTTTACAACGGGTTGAAATCCACTCTTCGCTAAATCATCAAACAGCTTCTGCACTTTGGCAATCCCAATGGCATCATTCATATCGTAATAATGATAGATCTCCATATCGGTCTTGTGGATACCATTCTCTTGGATCGCTCCCTGTGATTTATATTCTGCAATCACCCAATCTGCGACGATCTTGTAACTCAGTTTATCATTTTCGGCAAAGCGATAGGCCCTGTTCAGTGTAAACTTCGGGGCATCTGCCTTGATGCGGGTTTCTGGATAACCTTCCAGCATGCTGAATTCAGTGGGCTTCATGCCTTCGCGCATGGGACTACCCGCGATGATGATGGGTTTATTGGGACCTTTGTAACGCTGTACGGCCCTTAATGCCATGAGCACGGATGTCTTGTGGTGACCATGCTGACCGGGATGGGGTAACATGGTAATGACAAAATCATACCCTCTCTCTGCCAACAAACGGTCCATCCTGCTTTCTACATAAGGGATGTTCCAGTTCTTTCCAGAAATATAGGGATTGATGTCCAGTGTATACCAGTCGTCTGGCTGCTCCATGAAATAGATATTGCGTACCCCCATGATCTTGCCTGCATTGATGATCTCCTGCTTCCTGATCATAGGAAGATGGGTGCGGGCAACGACTGAATCCGTCAGATTCAATCCAAAATAAATGGCACCCAGTTGTGAATCGGCAAATCCACCACCACCATCGGTCATCACCGCCATGTCTACCGTTCCTTTCAATTCTTTGGTGATCTTGAACATGGTAACCGAGAATCCGGTTTCGTCGTCAGGATGGGCAGTAACAACCAATACTTTGGGACCTTGAGCAAAAATGGTAGCGCTCATCATGAGCAGGGCGACAATGGCAAGCATTCGTTTCATGATATTCTGTTTTGGTATCATGAATATAACAAAAAAGTCACGAGTCGAATGGACCCGTGACTTTTAGATTCAATAGAAAAGTAATCGCTTATTCTTTCACGCTTGTGGTGATAGCTGGCGACTTGGATTCCCACTCGCTCCTGTCGAGTTTCTTCTTTGCTGGAGCCACTTCATCACCGGTTGTTCCGTTGTACAATCTTCCGTTCTTCATCACATATTTGATGCTGTTGGTATGGCGAATATTCTCGAGTGGATTTTTATCCATGATCACCAGATCAGCCAGTTTACCAGCTTCCACTGAACCCAGGTCTTTATCGAGTCCCAATGCCTCCGCACCCAGTATAGTAGCGACTTTCAGGGCATCGAGGTTGCGCATGCCACCGCTTTGCATGGCCCAGAGTTCCCAATGGAAACCCAAACCCTGTAGCTGTCCATGTGAACCAATGCCTGCCAATCCGCCCTGCTCCACAATCGACTTCATGCTTTGTGCATGCTTCTGGAAAACATGTTCTTCCGGCAGGAACCAAGTGGCTCTGCGCCTGGACTTGGCCGCCAGCTCTTCATAGGGAGTGAAGAACTGCAGTTTTTTATCAGAATAGGGATTGTCGTTCTCGTAATAATAGTTCTCTGCCCAAGGACCACCATAGGAAACCAGCAGCGTCGGTGTAACCGCCATCTTCGCATCGGCTGTTACCTTGGTCACGTCTTTGTAAAGCGGGAAGATGGGAATGGAATGCTCATGACCAGGATATCCATCCAACAAATTGGTCATGTTCAATTTGAAATCCAATCCGCCTTCGGTAGTGGGCATCAGCTTCTGGTTCTTGGCCGCATTGATGATCCACTGCCTGGTTTGTCTGTTGCCGGTCAGGTACATTTTGATGTACTGGGTATTATAATATTTGCTGTATTGCTTGAGGATGCTTTCTGCCTGTGCAGAGTCCTTCACGTTGTAGGCCCAATAGCCCACACCGGGACCTGTTGAATACACACGGGGACCCACCATTTGTCCCGCTTCCACCATATCCGCATAAGTCAGCACATCCGTAGTAGCCGTTTGCGGATCCCTTGTGGTGGTTACGCCATAGGCAAGGTTGGCTGCATAGATCCAGACTTGATTTTTATGGATACCCCAGCTGGGCCACATGTGCGAGTGCACGTCTACAAAGCCAGGCACAATGGTCTTGCCGGAAACATCGATCACCTGTGCTCCTTTGGGTGCTGCAATGTTTTTCGCAACCGATTTGATTCGGTTGTTCACCACCAATACATCGCCCTTGCTCAATACTTCATCGCCCTTCATGGTGATGATGCGGGCACCTTTGAGCAGGATGGTTGCCTGGGGATTATCTTTCTTGTAATAAACTTTTACCCAGGTTTCAGCAGGGGTATATTTCGGATCTTCTTTCTTGGCCGGCGCTTTCTTGGTCGTGTCGGCTGGCTTTTGATCGGCCAGCTTTTTCGACAGTTTGAGGCTGTCTTCCAGTGTTTCCGCCTTGGCTAGGTCATATATAAAATGAGCAGCACCGAGACTGAAATGGATCTTTTGTCCGTCAGCCGACCAGGATGGAAATTCACCTCCCAGCTCCGTCAATTGCCTTGCTGGGAAAGCAGCACTGCCTGCATCTGCCACAGAAATGCTGATGGTCTTTCCGGTAGAAGGGATGGTAACGCTGTAGATATTGTTGTTGACTTTCGCAATGGCTTTCTCCCCTTTGGGTGAAAGCCAGATCTCGCTGGCCGGAGAAGGAGGATTGTTTTCACGAGCATCATCAGAACCCAGTTCTTCGGGGATGATGCAGGCATCGATGGCAGGTTTGCCCTTGTGCATGGGAATAGAACCATAGGTAGTGATGCCACTGATCCTGGCATGTACTTTGGTATCGGTGCCATCCCATTGGATGGAGATCAGGCTTCCACCCTGGTTCAGGTAGATCCTTTCATCATTGATGGCAAAATGAGGATTGTAGCGACCATTGGCATGATCGATGACATGCTCTTCGCCACCCTTTGCATCCATCCAGCAGAGCAGGTCTTCTGCATCATCATAACCTGGATCAAAGGCATCCCTGAACTTCTGATTGGGGGCATGTACATAGACAATGCGGTCACCTTTCAAGGTAGAACGCGGCGATTGATACAAGCCCGGTACTTTGGTCAGCGTGGATAGTCCGCTACCATCAGGAGAGATGGCATGAATATGCCCACCACCTGCATTCCAGGAACTGAAGAGGATGGTCTTGCCATCAGGACTCCAGGAAGGTTGTGCTTCCGTGAATTCATTGTTGGTCAGGCGCTTGGGTGTACCATTGGGATAATCCATCACATACAATCTGTTCAATACCGTGAAGGCCAGCTTGCTGCCATCGGGTGAAGGAACCGCATCACGGATTTGAGTAGCCAAAGCTGCACTGGTATCCTTGATTGGATATTTAAAGAGTACTTCCGGTCCAAGTTCCAGTTTGCCATCCACTTCAAATGCGATCTCATCATATTTGCCCGTGCTGATATCGATCTTGTTGATCTTGCCACCAAAGGAGGCAAGAAGATGTTTGCTGTCGGGCGTAAAGGTCATGGCAGGCAGGACACCGGAAACGGCGATCGACTCCTGATCATCGCGCTGAACAGGATAGGCCAACCACCTTTCGTCACCTGACTTCAGGTCTCTGATCACCAACCCTGTCTTGTCCTCAAAACGGGTACCATACACCAACCACTTACCATCATCGCTCAATACCGGCGTAAAAGCTGAACCATAGCGGGAAGTAAGTTTGTTCGTGCGGGCATTCTGGCGATCGTATACCCCGATCTGGTACTGGGGCAGCTGGGCATTGTAGTTCCAGGAACCGGTGCGGAAAGAGTAATAGATGTAGCGGCCATCGGGACTCACAGCAGGATCGATGGTTTTCAATGTTGCCGGTTCTTCAATCAACTGTGTTCCACCACCACCATTTACATGGATCATGTACAGCTTGTTGACACGGCGGCCTTTGGAATAGACGATATACTTGCCATCCGGTGTCCAGTCGGCCGAAGGAAAATTCTGGTTGGTCTCCTTGGTCAGCTGCACGGTATCTTTTTTCTCAGTATCGATGTACCAGATATTTTCGGCACCGCTTTTATCTGATACAAAAAGGATCTTTTTGCCATCGGGACTGTACCTCGGATGCTGGTCAAATGCGAGTCCCCGTGTGATCTGGGTAGCCTTGCCGCCTGTTGACGGAATGGAATAGAGATCTCCCATCATGTCGAACAGGATGGTCTTGCCATCTGGACTGATATCAACGGATGTCCAGGTTCCCTCGTTTGTTTTGAGGTCAAACATACGACTGGCCTTCAAGGGAAGGTTTTTGTAACGGGTGAAGCTGGTATCTTTTTGCGCTTGCAGATGTTGGTTGATGAAGCAGATGGCCATCAATCCCAGTAAGAGCCTTGTTGTTTTCATTGTTGAAAATTTGAAGGCCGAAAGTAGCGAAATTGAATGATTCGCTGTGACTATGTCTATCCCCTGAATTTTTATTAAATTGTTCACTCAACTCATCACCTTAAACAACATATTGCCATGAACAAGAAGATCTTCCTTAACGAAACAGAAATGCCCAGGCAGTGGTACAATATTGTAGCCGACATGCCCAACAAACCCTTGCCTCCTCTTCATCCCGGAACCAAGCAACCCGTGGGACCGGAAGATCTTGCTCCGCTTTTTCCGATGGAGTTGATCAAACAAGAAGTATCAGCAGAAAGATATATTGATATCCCGGATCAGGTCAGAGACATCTACCGGATCTGGAGACCTTCACCCATGTTCAGGGCTACCGGCTTGGAAAAACTGTTGGATGCACCCGTCAAAATCTATTATAAATACGAAGGGGTTAGTCCCAGTGGTTCCCACAAACCCAATACCGCTGTTCCTCAAGCGTATTATAACAAACAGGAAGGAGTAAAAAAGATCACTACCGAAACCGGTGCAGGTCAGTGGGGGACTGCACTCAGCTTTGCTTGTCAGCAGTTTGGTATTGAATGTGATGTATACATGGTAAGGATCAGTTATGATCAGAAACCTTACAGAAAAATCATGATGAATACTTTCGGTGCCAATGTTTATGCTTCCCCCAGCACACGCACACAGGCCGGCAGAAATATCCTTGAAAAAGATCCACACTCCACTGGAAGTCTCGGTATTGCAATCTCAGAAGCCATTGAAATGGCCGCGCAGGATCCCCATACCAAATATGCTTTGGGTTCCGTGTTGAACCATGTGCTCATGCACCAGACCATCATCGGACAGGAAGCAGAAAAGCAGTTGGAGATGGCAGGTGACTTCCCAGATATTGTGATCGCACCATTGGGTGGAGGTTCCAATTTCGCAGGCATCGCCTTCCCCTTCCTAAGACACAATCTTGCAGAGGGTAAAAACGTAAGAGCGATCGCTGTTGAACCGGCTTCTTGTCCCAAGTTGACCAAAGGCAAATTTATGTATGACTTCGGTGATACTGCAGGCTATACGCCACTGTTGCCCATGTATACACTGGGACATAATTTCAGACCTGCTGCGATTCATGCAGGGGGACTTCGTTACCATGGCGCCAGTGTATTGTGCAGCCAGTTGCTGAAAGATGGACTCATCGAAGCAACCGCCCTGCAACAACTCGAATGCTTTGAAGCAGGTGTCGCTTTTGCCAAAGCAGAAGGCATCATTCCTGCACCCGAAGCCACCCATGCCATTGCACAGGTGATACGCGAAGCCAATCAGGCAAAGCTGGAAGGCAAGCAAAAAACCATTCTGTTCAACCTTTGTGGACATGGATTTGTTGACATGCAGGCTTATGCCGATTATTTCGAAGGGAAGCTCAGCAACCATGAATTCACAGAAGAAGAACTCATGGGAAGCCTTCCAGAAATTGATGCACTTCAACCCACTGCTTAAATTTTATCATGAGAATACTTACACTGGCCATGCTGTTTTGCTTTCTGGGTGCAAGAGCCCAGAAAGCAAACAGTTTTCAATCCAAGGATTTGAAAATTGATTGGGAACTGATCACCAACAACCATCAGGGAAAAGATCAATACCTCTTTGCTTTTACGCTGACCAATACTTCCAAAAAAAGCATGGTTCCTGCCAAAGGATGGAGCATTTGGTACAACGCTAACAGGGAAATTGCCGACAGCAACCTGAGTGGTCCCTTTACATCTTTCAGATGGCACGGTGATCTTTTCTATTTGAAACCCACAGCGAATTTCAAGGGATTGAAACCCGGTGAAAGTATTCGTGTGGAAGGTATCGGGGATGCCTGGGCTTTCAACATATCCGATGCACCTTCAGGGTATTATTGGGTATGGGACCAGGATCCCAAGACGGCACATGCCATCGTCAACACTTCTGCAAAGCCTCCGGCAGACATCAACAAATTCAAACTCAGACCTGATCAGGTAAATGACCAGATCAACGCAGAGATGGTCTTTGAGCAAAATAAAAATATCAGGGATCTGCCATCAGCTTCCATCCCAAAGATCCTTCCTACACCAGTGTCTTTTGAGGCCAAAGAGGGACAATTTTTGTTGAATGAACAAACCGTCATCCAATCAGATATTGACTTTGATAAAGAAGCCAACTATCTGGGGGAAGAGTTGAAAATGTTTCTGGGCAAATCATTGCCCAAGGGCAATGCCGCTAACAATATTATCCAATTGGTTGTCGACAATTCCCTTCCCACAGAAGGATATTCGTTAGAAGTAAACAGCAATGTTATCTCCATCCGATCATCCAATGGTGCCGGCATTTTTTACGGCATCCAATCCCTCAAGGCCTTATTGCCGCTTAACGCATGGAAGAGTCCACAAACATCACTCGCTATTCCGAATGCAGTTGTGAAAGACAATCCCCGATTCGGTTACAGGGGATTGCACATTGATGTGGCGAGAAATTTCCAGACCAAGGAACAGGTGATGCGCGTGTTGAACTGGATGGCGATGTACAAGTTGAATAAACTGCATTTTCATTTCAGTGAAGACGATGCCTGGCGCGTTGAGATCGCAGCTTTGCCGGAGCTGACCACTGTCGGCGTGCAAAGGGGACATACACTGGACAGCAAAGATCATATGCCATCAGCCTATGGATCCGGTGGTAATATCAACAATCCACAAAGCAGTTTTTATACAAGGGCGGATTATATCGAGATCCTTCGTTTCGCCAAAGACAGGCATATCGAAGTGATCCCTGAGATAGAAACACCGGGACATGCACGCGCTGCGATCAAGGCCATGGATGCGCGATACAGAAGATTGATGCAGGAAGGCAAAG
>Ga0315902_10013340_pt1 | contig 10629 bp, 7 predicted proteins | sample LakEriMetagenome_9_FD_203523 | JGI IMG/M metagenome (GOLD analysis project Ga0315902, IMG submission 203523) | Freshwater fungal communities from buoy surface, Lake Erie, Ohio, United States - Buoy 12 MA117 | ecosystem: Environmental > Aquatic > Freshwater > Lake > Lake biofilm | place: USA...
TCAAGCTGTACAAAGGCTTCAGTGAACACCCCGAGGTTTTCACCGGCAACAACATTTCGCTTTTATTGATTGGAAATGCGGTTGCATTCGTTGTTGCCCTGTTCGCTATTCGCTTTTTCGTCCAGTTCCTTACCAAACATGGGTTCCGTGTATTCGGATGGTACCGCATCATTATAGGCGGCATATTGCTGATATTGCTGGCGCTGGGGGTAAATCTGGAGATTTTGTAAATGCGAGGTAGCAGGTGACAGGTAATAGGTGATAGGTAACAGGTGATAGGTGATAGGTGCCTTGGGCCATTCCTTTTTGAATAATGCATTCTTTCGGCACTTCGTACCTCACACCTATTACCTATTACCTATTACCTATTACCTATCACCTGTTACCTATCACCTCTCCCCTAATCCTATTACCTTTCGCTCGTGAAACTTTCAGTCGTCATCATTACACTCAATGAAGAGCGGAATTTACCGCGCTGCCTTGCTTCACTTCAAGGTGTTGCCGACGAGGTGGTTGTAGTCGACTCATTCTCGAGCGATGGCACTCGTGCTATCGCTGAGCAGTCGGGAGCGCGTTTCATTGAACACGTGTTTGAAGGGCACATTCAACAGAAAAATTTCGCACTGAGCTGTGCATCTTACGAATGGATACTCTCGCTAGACGCGGACGAAGCGCTCGACGATACCTTGCGAGAGTCGATACTTCAGGTCAAGAAAAGTGGCCCTCGACTTCGCTCGGGCACCGAAACTCAATCGGGCACCGAAACTCAATCGGGCACCGAGACACAATCAGACAACACGACTCAATCGGGCACCACGACACAATCAGACAACACGACTCAATCGGGCACCACGACACAATCAGACAATACTACCTATAACACCCTTAATGGCCTCGACCATGCAACGGGCTACTCGATGAACCGACTCACGAACTACTGTGGTCATTGGGTGAAGCATTGCGGCTGGTACCCCGACACCAAGGTGCGCCTTGTGCGAAAAGGCGCAGGAGAATGGCGTGGCGTCAATCCGCACGATCGACTGGATTTGATTGATAACGCGCAGCCTACTCATTTGAAGGGCAACATTCTGCATTACTCATACTACTCACTCGACGACCATCGCAAGCAAATCGAATTCTTTGGTGATATTGCAGCGCGCGAATTATTTGCGCAAGGCACACGTGTTACAATGGGGATGATTTACACCAAAGTAATCGCTCAGTTCATCAAGAGTTACATCATCAAGCTTGGCATACTCGACGGAAGCACCGGCTGGACTATTTCGCGGATGTCAGCCTTTGCTACGTGGCGCAAGTACATCAAACTTAAAAAGCTTCATCAAACCACATGAACCCTCAATCACGCATTATCATATCGCGCGCCGATAGCATTGGCGACGTCATACTCACGCTTCCGATGTGCGGTTGGATTAAAAAACATCTGCCGAATTCTACCGTACTTTTTTTAGGACGCACCTACACCCGTGCAATTGCAGATGCATGCGAGCACATTGATGAGTTTATCGATTGGGATGAAATAGATGGCGAAAGCCCTGGTGAGCAACTGGAAGTTATTCGCTCCTATGCTGCCGATTGCATCATTCACGTTTTTCCGAGAAAAGAAATCTCGTGGCTTGCTAAACATGCAGGCATAAGCATGCGCATAGCCAGTGGTCATCGATTACATGCCCTCACGAAAAGTAATAAGCTTGTTTTTTTCACCCGAAAAAATTCGAATCTTCACGAATCACAACTCAATTTCAAACTGCTTAAACCCTTGGGCATTCCAGATTTCATTGAACTAGGTGATGTGCCGAAATATTATGGGTTTCATGCTGAAGAAATAGCGCAAGAAGAAATTCATTCAGTGCTTTCGGTTGTTCATGGCCGTCGCATCGTCATTCTTCACCCCTTATCCAAAGGCAGTGCAGTCGAATGGTCTATGGATCACTTTCGTGCCCTGACCACTTTGCTCCCGGATGAAACCTACGCCATTTTCATTACCGGAACTTCCGACGAAGGCGAGCGGATAAAAGCACAAGGTGGCATACCCGGTGACCACGTTTACGATGTGACCGGAAAATTCGACTTGGCAGGGCTCATCGCGTTCATCAATCACTGCGATATACTCGTGGCCGCGAGCACAGGACCCTTGCATATTGCTGCTGCACTCGGAAAGCATGTGGTTGGATTGTATTCGCCCAAAAGGCCTATTCATCCCGGTCGATGGAGCCCGATTGGAACTCATGCTCATTTTATTTGCGCTCCTGAGCATCCGAAAGAGGGCTCTTCCCTTTCGATTTCGGCCGACGAAGTTCTACAAGTGATACAACTCGCTTTGTCGTAAATAACGAATAGAAGAACGCCACAAACATCACTCCCGCTTGCGACTCGAGTGTGTCTTCTGTCAGATATGAAAGCGCCGCCAATAGCACAATCATAACAACTAATGGATCTCGCACATGTGCCGTTAACAGTGGCCAGCACGTGATGAGCACGAATACAAGGAAGCCCAACACCCCATAGGTAATCCACATCGTTAGGTATTGATTATGTGCACGCAATCGATATTGCTCACTCAGCGGTGAGTTGGTTGCGATGTAAGCCTCTCGAAATTCCTCCTTAACATCGCCTGTTCCAACACCGGTCCAGAAATTTCTGCGAATAATCCATGCCGCTGTCTTCCAGAATTCCAATCGCTGAGTTACACTATGACCATCCGGATCGCCACCGGCACGATAGTTCGACCATTCAAAGAAAATGCGATGTAATCTTTTCCGAAGCCCATGCATATGAGCATCGGCAGAAGTAGGAATGCCCGCCTCTATCGCGTCTATATCACCATCGGTTAATGCTTCAACTCCGTCGGCGTCTTTGCGCAATCCTTTGGAGGCCAGGTACCGTATCAATGTTCCTTTGAGGATATGACCCCGAGCATCGCTGCTGTCGGGATGAACCTCGCTCCGTTCATTCCATGCGTTGTACAACTCACCCCACGCCACATAGGTCATCACGTAGTGCCCATCTTCAATGAGCCTAAATTCTGCGTGATGCGCATACACTTCGCCACGGGGAGTTTTCAACTCCAACGAATTCCAGTCGCTCGATTCTACCGTAAAGTAATTTCGATACAATGAGAACACATACACGAGCGTTGTTGCGAACAGCAGAAGAAGCGTTGCCCCTACAATCAATCGACTACTGTTATTTTTCTGCGCTATCAAGTAACGTATGCCCGCCCAAAGAAGCAGCGCTCCCAGACCGATCGCGCCTGTAATGCTTCCGATGATGTAAATGAAATAGAGACACGGCAAGGCACACAACACGATTAAGATTCTTCCCTGTGCGCTTCCATGTGCAAACCTCACGAGCATGCCAAGTGCAAGAGCTATGAGTAAAGAAAATCGCACGTGTGAAATGAAGACAGAAATCTTACGCACATCACCATCAATTTCGGGAGAACCAATCCAGTAAACCTGCAAACACCACATGACGGCAACAACAACGGCGATAATAAACAATCCAATGAGCGCACGAAACTCGCCTTGTGTAATCGGATTGGTAAACGAGATAAGCAGGGGCAACACCAGCAGAGGTACTTTCATTCGCAAATCCCACATCGCATAATCGAAATTCTGTGTCCACAGCAATCCGAGTAAAGACAGCAGAAATAAGACACTCATCATGACCGCTGAAGAATTGGACGTGAACTGCTTCAGCCTATTCAAAACAGGTTGTTTGCGGGCTATGTCGGTAGATACCTGAAGCACACAAACTCCGGCCAGCCAAAACATTCCAAAAGACATAAAGAAATTGCTGAACGGCAGAGCAACCATCACGATGGCCAATCCTGTAAAATGCAGGTAACGAAGCAGATTATTCGAAGTAACTACGCTCATAACAACTGACCGCTGCTGCTATGTATTGAGCAGCTCGGCAGAATTTGAATCATTTCTTTTTTTCTACCGGTGCGAGCAGTTGGTTGTAATTGGAAGCGAAAACTTCCAAAGATTTCTTTATGCATGGATCTTCGGGCAACGCGTTCTTCGATTGACCCGCCTGATAATAATATCTGCCTACAATTTCATTTTCCAAAAACTCCTGGATCTGCGGCCTAAACTTTATCAAATCGCTTTCGCGCTTGGGTTCAATCTTGCTGAACAGATCATCGAACTGCTTTTCGGAACCCTCATAATACTTCTCATCCTTCGCAGTCTTCTTAAGCTGCTCGAATAGTTTTTCTGTATGCGTATCGTAATGAAAGTCTCTTCCTTTTGCAAATTCAACAAAACGATTGTAATCGGAGTCTGTTAAATGAAACACATCTGCGGAATCAATGGAAGCGTGGGTGCTGTGATATTCTGTTGCCCAATGAAAAATTACCCAGTTTTCGATAAGCGACCTGAGTATATGCGCCGCATCCTCATCTTTCACATCGACATCCGGGCTAATACCGCGCCCGTCGGTCACGGGGCGGCCTCCTTTGGTTGTGAAAGAGCGAATCAATGAGTCAGCCTTGACCGCAACCTCACCTGTACTTTCATCACGGTGCGAATAATCGAGACGCTGTATACAACGACCGCTGGGGGTGTAGTACTTGGCGACAGTCAACTTCATCTTGGTGTTGTAGGCGAGGTCCTTCGTTTGTTGCACCAAGCCCTTTCCGTATGACTCACTACCGATAACTACTGCGCGATCCAAGTCTTGTAAGCTTCCGCTCACGATTTCAGATGCAGAAGCAGACATGCCATCCACCAACACAACTATTGGAATTTGTGTATCGATAGGTTCACTTGTGGCCATATAAGTTTTATTCCACTCTTCAATCTTCCCTTTCGTTTTCACGATTTCCGTTCCCTTCGGCACAAAGTAGTTTACTATCGTGATGGCCTCGCGCAATAATCCGCCGCCGTTGCCTCGAAGGTCGAGAATGAGCTTGTTCATGTTTCGCTTTTTCAATGCCAAGAATGCGCTCTTCACCTCCGTTCCGGCCGACTGCGTGAAGCCTGTTAGTTGTATGTAACCCGTTGCCGAATCGGATAGTAATGCGAAATAGGGAACATCCTTAATCTTAATTTCTTCCCGCTTGATTTTAATTGCGCGGGGTTGTGATTCGCCCGGGCGCTGTATGGTTAACTCTACTTCACTGCCAGGCTGACCCGTGAGCTGATCGGTCACTTCATCGTGGCGTTTTCCCTCCACCGATTTACCATTAATTTTCAGCACCACATCGCCGGCGAGCAGTCCCGATTTCACCGCAGCATATCCTTCGTAAGGCTCCGTTATCGTAATCTTCCCGTCGATGGTGTTCACCAGGGTTCCTATACCTCCGTACTGGCCGGTTTGCATGAACATGGCCTCCTCGATTTTAGATTCCGGGTAATACACGGTGTAGGGATCGAGTGACTTAAGCATGGCGTCGATGCCGGTCTTCATGAGCGCTCCCGGCTTGGTGCCGTCTACGTAGTAAATATTCAACTCTTTGTAGACCGCCGTAAAGATTTCCATATTCTTCGATATTTCGAAGAATTCATCGGAAAGCGTAGACGAAATCAAGGCAATGCCCAGCACTACAATGGCAAGTACTCGGCGAAGGCGCGATTGAAAGAAACGTTTAATCATGAGCGTTTAATTGGATTCTCCGGCTTTTGTGCAATTTCGTTGCAGAACCGGGTTATCAGGTCATTCATCTTCCCGAAAACGTAAGCGTAATTGGGAAGTTGTTTTCCGGTAAAAATAAAATGAAGTGCGTATTGTTGATTGCGTGCTTGGAGCGAAGTATAAACACCATGCTTTTGTTTCCTGTAAGCCTCGCGCAGCAATCGTTTCACGCGGTTGCGGTCGTGTGCACGCTTAAAAAGTCGTTTGCTGGCACTGAACATGGCTTGCGCCGGAAAATCGACGGGTAACGAGCATGGCAAATAAACCAAAATGATTGCAGGCGACTTAATACTCATACCCGAAGCATGGACCGCTTCAATAATCTTCCTGCGCGACAATCGCTCGTCCTTGCACAACGTATTTCTTTGGGTTGCTTGCTGCACAGCGCGAATTTAAGGACTGCTTCATTTGCCGAATCGAGTTGGTTCGCTTATTCTTGCATCGAACCAACGAACCATCACCATGCGAATTCTTCTGGCGCTTCTCGCATTCATACCCGCTAGCCTTCACGCTCAGCGATTTACTCTCGACGCGCAAATTTCGGATTCAACAAGTGGAGAAAACCTGATTGGTGTTGTTGTTAAAAACAAGGCCACCGGCAATGGAGCGGTAACCGACTTGAGCGGTCACTTTGAAATGTCTGTTTCAGTTGGCGACACGCTAGAATGCGCCTTGCTCGGCTATCGAACGCTACGCTATGGTGTGAAGGATACAGATCAGTTGGTAGCCATTCAACTCATGATGCAGTCGACCGAAAACGAGTTCAATGTAATCGTAGTTTCCGCGGGCAAATTTGAACAATCGGTCAGTGAAGTAACAGTAAGCATGGAGGTGCTAACGCCACAGTTGCTTCATGATAAGAATGTGGTGTCGGCCGATGAGGCTTTGCAACAAACACCCGGCGTAAGCATTGTTGATAAAGAACCACAAATACGCAGTGGCAGCGGTTACTCGTTTGGTGCCGGTAGCCGCGTACAAATTTTGGTGGACGATTTACCGACGCTTAGCGGTGACGCGGGCCGACCTGCGTGGGATTATCTGCCAATAGAAAATGTATCGCAAGTGGAAGTCATCAAAGGCGCCAGCAGCGTATTGTACGGAAGTGCAGCCCTCAGCGGTGTAATCAACTTGCGCACTGCTGCACCTGCCGATACCGCGCGCACGGTCGTGACCGCTTACCAAGGTATTTTCAGCACACCGCAAAATACACGGTCGGTTTATTGGAGCGGGCATTTACAGCGCAGTGGCTTAAGCTTTTTGCACTTGCAAAAATTTGGTCAACTCGATGTAACACTTGCTGCCAATCTGGTGGGTGACGATGGGCATTTGGGTCCGCAACAAGATACGCTTACCGGAGCCTTCGAAAACGGATACAATCCATTTACAGCGGACCGCTACAATGCGAATTCACGTGCTCGCTTAAACGCTAATCTTCGATATCGCTCCAAAAAACACGATGGTTTGAGTTTTGGGTTAAACACCAATTGGAATATAAGTAATTCGCTGGCAACACTGGTTTGGGCCAACGCCGACTCGGCATTGTACAGCGCCTATGAAGGCAGCGCCACACGCACCCGACAACTGCTGGGAACGATTGATCCGTACGTAACCTATTACACTCCCGGCGGACAGAAGCATAGTTTGCGCACCCGCTGGCAGTCGCTCGACAATAACAACGACAACAACCAGGGCAACTTCAGCGATCAGTATTACGGCGAGTATCAATACCAGCACCACTGGGGCGATAAGAGTGCGGGTGCGCTTACAACTACCGCAGGCACCGTAGCAATGTACACTCAAGCCCGAGGCCAGTTGTTTACAGGAGGTAATTCCGATGGTCGCAACACCGCGGAGAATTATGCTGCGTATTTGCAGGCAGACAAAAAGTTTTTCGGGAAGCTCAATGTGTCGGCCGGTGTGCGATACGAATACTTCCGCATCAATGATGATAGTGATGAAAAGCCGGTATTCCGGGCTGGGGCGAATTATGAATTGGGCCGTGCCACCTTCGTGCGCGCATCTTACGGTCAGGGTTTTCGTTTCCCGAGCATCGCCGAAAAATTCATTGTAACCGGTGTAGGCGCCATCAACATTTTCGCGAATCCTTCCCTGGTAGCAGAAACATCCGACAATGCCGAAATAGGTATTAAGCAAGGATTTAAGATTGGCAACTTTAAGGGATATGCCGACGTGGCCGTGTTTCAGCAGAATTACGAAAATTTCATTGAGTTCACCTTTGGGCAGTGGAGCGAAGTTCCTGCCGGGACTCCCATAACAGAATACTTCGATGAACTTGCAAAAACTTTCGGATTTAAAAGTCTGAATACCGGTAAAGCGCGCATTCGTGGTGCCGAATTCTCGCTTATGGGCGCAGGAAAAATTGGACGGCAAGAATTTCAGTTACTCGCAGGCTACACCTACACACAGCCATTAACACTTACACCCGACTTCAACTATTCGGTGCAAGATGCAAGCAGCAACATTACGCAAGAGGTTACCTATCTAAGCACGAGCAGCGACGTGGCGAACAACGTACTGAAGTACCGATTACAGCATTTAGTTCGCGGAGATATTTTCTGGAAACACAATCAGCTTTCTGCAGGTATCAGCGCCCGATACAACAGCCATGTGCAAAACATTGACAAGGCATTCACTGATTTAGAAGCTATCGAATTTGCGAATTTTCAGCCGGGGCTCACGAAATGGCGGGCAGAGCACACCACCGGCGACTACGTTTTCGATTTGCGCGTAGGCTATGAAATCAAAGGCAGACACCGCTTAGCAATTGTCATCAACAATGTGCTGAACCGCGAGTACTCTATTCGTCCACTTTCCATTGAAGAGCCCCGCCTCAGCATGCTTCAGTACACACTTACCTTGTAGTATTGCACCGTGAAGATTCTAGCCATCATACCCGCTCGTTATGGAAGCACACGTTTTCCGGGCAAGCCATTGATTGACATTGCGGGCAAAACTATGATTCAGCGCGTGGTGGAGCGTGTGCAAGCATGCAAGGCAATACACGACGTATTGGTAGCGACCGACGATGACCGAATCTTCGAGCATGTTTCTTCGCTGGGTGTGCATTGTATCATGACCTCACCTAATCACCCAAGCGGGACTGATCGCTGCTTGGAAGCCTATCAGCTATCAGGAATGAAGGCTGAAGCAATCATCAACGTGCAAGGCGATGAACCTTTCGTGGCTACATCGCAACTTGAAGCACTGGCTGCGCTCATTACGAAGCAAGACGTATCCATCGCAACGCTGGCGAAAAAAATTACGGATATCAACACGTTGCTCGATCCATCGAAAGTTAAAGTTGTACTGAATGCGCATATGCAAGCAGTGTACTTCAGCAGGCAAGCGATTCCATTCGTACGAAGCGCAGACCCATCAGAGTGGTTAGAAAAGCACACTTTCTACAAGCACCTCGGTCTATACGCCTACAAGCCTGAAACATTAGAGGCCCTGTGTGCTCTTGCGCCTTCGTCGCTTGAAATTGCCGAGTCTCTCGAGCAATTGCGTTGGCTGGAAAACGGCTATTCTATTGATGTTGCCATTACAGAGATTGAGACGCCGGCTATCGATACGCCTGAGGATTTACAAGGGATTGAAAAATTTATTTGATTGACTTTAGGCAGAACTGCGTTGGTTAACCAGACGTTCACAAGGTGATATATCGGTCGATCAATTTCTCCAAATAATCTTCAGGGAATGAAAAACCTTTCGTCTGATAAAACGCAACACTCTCGGGCATTTCATAAGCTACACAACTGCCCTTATTCACTTCGGTATACAATGCCTTTTTATTGAGCTTATTTTCCAGCAGCTTCACGAGTTCGGTTACTGCATGATTGGTTGGATTTGCAAGTAAAAAGGTTTGAGCCGCTATACCATCTGCTAATAATGCCACTACAATTCGCGCCACATCATCGATATCGACCAAGTTTCTGCATGCGTGGGTCCACAACTCGAATGAAGCATCGTTTCGGATATGATCGACAAAAAACTTGAATACGGTATGTGGGTTACCCGTATTGCCTACCACGTTAGTAACGCGCAGAATCAAATGACGCTCACATAAATGGCGGATCATTTCCTCGCATTGTAATTTATGAATAACGTAGGGCTCACTTGCCATCTCTTGGTCTAGCACGCTGGCGGTACTGAAGTAAACCAAGAGCTGATGTCTATTTTGTTGAATTGTTTGGTTCAGCAAATCCAGTTCACGGCGAAACTGCGTAAGATCTGTCTCTTTCGAATTGGACACACCGGAGGCGAAGATGAGAGCATCCGATGGCAGATGTTCATTTTTAAATGCGTTTGCTATTAGACCGTTTCCGACAATCATGTTCCGCGTTCGTTTTCATTGCTTATTCGGTTAAGTCGAAAAAACTTCTTCAGCTTATAGAAAAACATCCGCACCATCATCTTGAAAGAGACAACGTCCTTGATTGAATTATAGCGATTCGCTTCAGCAAGTGGGTTTTTCGTGCTATCGATTGAATGAAAAATTCTATCTAGCATGATTTGTTTTTCGGCTGGTTCTGAAAGCATCGATAAAATCGAAATTTCGATTTTCATTTTCTGTCGGCGCAAGTTAAATGGGTCGAGGATTGAATAGATACCTGAACCCATTCGGTAGACTCCCATTACGTCATCGATACGATGGATGCAGCCATGATTAGCCAATTCAATATAGAGCAGCAAATCACCCGCCGGTGAGTTCTTGAGTTCGGGAGGGAATTCGCTCACGCCATTTCGAAAGACGACTGAATGTGTTTGGATGAAATTGCTTTGCCGAAGCAAATCCATCTTACTTACTGGGAAATGAGTAATTCGATTGTATCTCTCTTCAAGCGGATCAGGCAGAATTTGCCCATTCTGCAGCACATTCGCTCGATGAAAACAAAGTACATACTCAGGATTCTTTTCCAAAAAGTCAACTTGCTTCTGCAGTTTATA
>Ga0315902_10013342_pt1 | contig 10628 bp, 8 predicted proteins | sample LakEriMetagenome_9_FD_203523 | JGI IMG/M metagenome (GOLD analysis project Ga0315902, IMG submission 203523) | Freshwater fungal communities from buoy surface, Lake Erie, Ohio, United States - Buoy 12 MA117 | ecosystem: Environmental > Aquatic > Freshwater > Lake > Lake biofilm | place: USA...
CCGCCGCAGAGTTAAATAAATATGGTCATAGTGTCACTGTTTTTGAACGTAAAGATCGTATTGGAGGTCTGCTTCGATATGGTATTCCTGACTTTAAATTGGAAAAATGGGTGCTTGAACGTCGTATTGGCCTGATGGAAGCTGAAGGTATTCGCTTCAAAACAAACGTAAATGTCGGGGTTGATTTGTCGGTGGATCAGTTGAAAAATGATTTTGATGCCATCGTTTTAACAGGTGGTTCTACCATTCCAAGAGATCTTCCCATTCCTGGCAGAGAGGGGAAAGGTATTTATCCGGCAATGCAGTTTTTAGAGCAAAATAATAGACGAGTCGCTGGTGATTTCATTCCTGAAGTAGAATCTATTCGGGCAACAGGTAAACACGTAGTCGTTATTGGCGGTGGTGACACTGGCGCCGATTGTGTGGGTACCTCTAATAGACACAAGGCTAAATCAGTAACTCAATTGGAGGTTTTAGTCAAACCGTCCTTAACCAGAACTCCTGATTCATGGCCAAACTGGCCACTCATATTAAGAACAAGTTCTTCTCATGAGGAAGGATGTACCAGGGAATGGTCTGTTCTAACAGAATCATTTGAAGTGAACGAGAAAGGTGAAGTCTCTGCTATCCATCTTATAGACGTTGAATGGGCTTTTATTCCCGCTGAAAACAGATATGGATTTTCAAAAAAAGCAGGTACTGAAAGAATAATTCCCTGCGATCTTGCTTTGCTTGCTATTGGCTTCGTTCATCCTCAACACGATGGTTTATTAAAACAATTAGGCGTCGCTCTCGATGAAAGAGGTAATGTTAAGGCCTCTAACTTTAAAACCTCTGTCGATGGCGTCTTTGCCGCTGGAGATGTTCGCCGTGGACAATCTTTAGTTGTTTGGGCTATTGCAGAAGGAAGGGATGCTGCAAAGGAAGTACATGTATTTCTTGACAGTGAATCTTAAAAAATATAATCTATCCTTTTTATAAGACACTATTTTCAGGAATCTTTCCTTTTACCCCTTTAAAATAGTTCCATATAAATTGCATGTCCTTTTCCATATCATCAGTAGGGTAAAATGGGTCGCTAATGACCACTTTTTTCTCTCCAAAATTAAATTGGACCATGACAATGGGAACTTTGGCTCCCTTGGCAATAAAGTAGAAGCCTGTTTTGAATTTATCAACCTTTTTTCTGGTTCCTTCAGGTGACATGGCCACAGCAAACTTATCATGAATATTAAATATATTTATCATACTGTCAACCATATTGGTTCTCTCTGATCTATTAACTGGATACCCTCCAAGTGCGTAGAAAATAAATCCTAAAGGGCCTTTGAAAAGAGACTCTTTCCCAATAAATCTTATATCCTTTCTTAGGATTGAACGAAGTACTAATCCTATGGGGAAATCCCACCAGGAGGTATGTGGAGCTGCAATGACTAAATATTTTTTAATATCATTTGGAAAATCTCCAATAATTTTAAATTTTGCTACGGTGAAAAATATAAATTTTGAAAATAGTCGGAACATAAGGATTGATTTTGATAATTAGCCCTTCAATGTAAATCAAAATCTTTTTATTTTACTAAAAAACCTTGGAAATTCCTCCAATAATAAATTGTACACCTATAGACATTACAATAAATCCCATAATTCTGGATAGTGCACGAAGTCCTGCCTCGCCTAAAAATTGATATAACAGTGGGGCAAATCGTAAAATGAGATAAACAATGACAGCCATAGTGAGGATTACCCCAATGATGGTTCCTTTTTGCCACCAAAGTGGATATTCATCGAAATAAGTTATGAGTAAAGAAATAGACCCGGGACCGGAAAGGAGAGGCATGGCCAGGGGGGCAAATGAAATATCTTCTTTATGAAGGGCTTCTTCTGTTACCTTTTTTGAGGTCGCGCCACTTTTAGAAATATTTCCCGTAAGTAGGGTATAGCCAGAACTCATGATGACCAACCCTCCGGCAATACGCATAGCACCAATACTGATGCCAAAAAATCCTAAAATCCAAGTGCCAGCAAGAAAAAATAAACTTAAAATCAGAAAAAAGTATAAACTCGTGAGCCTTGATGTTCTATTTCGTTCCTTTTGGGTGTATTCAGGCGTCATGGCTAAGTAAACGGGAACAGCACCTAATGGATTAACTACGGAAAAGATGGAGGCCAAAGTGGCTATATACAATTCAATCATAATGTACTCTTTTACTTAAAACGTATTTTATGACTAAAGTCACTTTTCCATACTATATTTTGACGAAGGGCTATGATCCTTCGTCAAAATATGTCGTCCTAGTGTTGCTTTTAGCCAAACAAGCCAAGTCAGTGCACTGCCTCATAGAGAAGCGGTGCTTTGAGTCTTCTTTCGGACAGATTTCAAGGGGTCATTTTCCTTTTTTTTCATGTATTTTGAAAAAAATTCCTTTGAATTCTCAGAATTCAAAGGAATTTGATGCCAAAAAAGTTGATTTTTCTTTTAAATTTTTTTAGATTTATGGCATCATATATTTTAAAATGAAGGCAAAAAATCTACCCTTAACTATGCTCCTTAAGACGCGGTTTACTGAGGCTAACTACGTAAAGGCCATGCCAGTAAATTGGGACCAGGGCAATCTATTTGAGTTATCAAAACAAAAATGGATTAATAAATCAATGTTGTTGTTGGTTTTTTTATTCATTTTTACCTCTGTTGTTTTAAAGGCTCAATCTCCACAGAAGATTAACTTTCAATCGATCGTTAGAAACACCAGTGGGGTGATTGTTTCCAATAAGTCCGTCAACTTTAAGATTACTATTTTATCTGGAACCATAACGGGATCCCCCGTTTATAGCGAAACACATTTGAAAACGACGGATGCGATAGGTCTGGTAAGTTTACAAATTGGGAAGGGAACGTTATCATGTGGTATATTTTCCAGTATTAACTGGGGAAATACGTATGGTACCCTTCCTACACAAGAACTGATAAGTGTTTCGTATTCCATGTATGCTTCGAAAACGGATACAATTTTCCATCAAGTCTGAAAATTTAGTGAATAATCTATGATAAATATACCTCAAGTTTTGAATTTGCGCTTTTTTAACGAATCCTCACTTGAAATTTCAAAGCTAAGTTCTGTAAATCAAACCAAAATAAATGAAAAGATCAATACTGAAAAGTATGAACTCTTTTGTAGAAATAAATACAGTAAGCCCATTTTTGATCTTTATGCGATGTTTAACCCATTCAACGAGGCTATCAAAGCATTTTACCCTTTTATACCTTACCTGAAAAAACAAATAAAAAAAGGTGAAATTATACTCGATGTATGGAGCAGAACAGGTTGGTCTACTTCCTTGCTTTCAGGATTATTTCCTGAACAAAAAATCATAAGTATATGGGAAGGTGATACAGATATACTAGGTTATAATGGATTTTCATATTGGTTTTCAAATCAAAACAAACCTTCAAATATTGAAATATATTTTTGTAATCTGAATGAAAAATTACCATTTGAAGATCAATCTATTACTTTTGTCTTTGGATTTGATTTATTACACAGGCAACTCAAATCTAATTTACTCCCTGAAATTTTGAGAGTTAGTAAACCAAACGGTTTGATTTTATTTCCGCATGTCCATTTGGCCAACAACGAACCTTTCCCTTATTTTAACCGAGGTGGCGATTTGATTCATGGCAAAGATTACCATTCCTTTTTTGACCATTTGCATCCATTATATAAAAAAGGGTCTGTTTTCTCAGAGCCTGATTTGTATCGCAAAAGTTCTGACCCTAAATATATCGTAAAAGCGAATCCTGACACCAACGATTACAATGGGTTAGTAGCTATTCACAATTATGAACTTGAGCTAGAAAACGAACTTTCGTACTACGATTACTTTGATTATTTTGAACTTTCTAAAGGCTATTTTTTAATAAATCCTCTTTTAGAAATTGACAGTATTAACACAATTGTTCTAAGAACTTCTTCTATTGCGCAGGAAATATCCATTTTGCTTGAAAATCATCCCGTTTATAATTCGAACCTAAAAAACACCATCGGTTATAAGTTATCTAATGAAGAATTAATTGTGTTATACTGGGCTCGAAAAAACCGTTCTTGTAGTTTTATTCAAGAACAACTGCAATTGGATGTTAACACCTTTAAAGCACTTATTACAAACCTCCTAAAGCTAGATATTATTCAGGTATTACCAATTGATTCTAGGCAGTTGCGCTTGCAAAATTATTTATCTTATCAAAAATTCGATGATGCCATAGATGATATGAATTTACAATCTTTATGGAAAAAAGCCGTGGCAAGTTATGCTGAAAAAACCTATGTATTAGATCGCGATGACGCTACCTTTTATACCTATGCCGAATTTAATGAAATTGTAAATTGCATCACCTCAACACTGATTCAGAATGGGTTTCAAAAAGGAGATAAAATTATTTTAGATGCCAGTATTCATTTTGAAGCTATGGGCTTGTTCTGGGCCTGTATGAATATAGGAATTGTTTTTATACCCATAAATACAGAATTGCCTGATGCAATATTTAGAGCTTTGGTTGAACAGTACGAGCCTAAAATTATTTTTTTAAACGATACTGATGGCGAGCACCAAAAATATTTTCATCAAACTATTTATTTTGATTCTGAAAATGGATCGAACGCCATAACCAAGTCCTATTTTTCTGACTGGCTTCTTGAAAACCAAACGGCAATACATTTGCCTGTAATCATAGAAACTGATTTAGCAGTCATTTTACATACTTCGGGTTCCAGCGGCACGCCAAAAGGAGTACTTTTAACTCAAGGGCAATTGTTTCAGAGCGCTACAAATATGGTAAAAAACTATCTGTTAAGCGATAAAGACTCCTATTTATCAATAGGCCATCTCGACTCAATGAGCGGATTACGCAATTCTTGTTTGGTAACAGCTGCTGCAGGTGCCAGTTGCGTTATGCCCTCACATAATGACCGTAACAATCTAAATTCGTTATTGGAAGGTATATATGAATCAAATATTAGCTTTCTAGTGGCAAGTCCAAGTTTGCTAAATCAATTTTTGAGTAAAAAAGAGGTCAAAAACAGAATAGCCAAAGTAAAAACCGTGTTGAGCACAGGTAGTAATTTGTCTGGCCATTTGAAAGAACAGTTTTTTCAAAAAACCAATAAAATAATTTTTAACTATTACGGTTTAACAGAAACAACAGGTTTTTGTATTGGGGAAACTTTAGATTCGTATCAAATATCTGGAAATACTTTAGGGAAAGCTGTAGATTGTATTGCACAAATTGTAGATACAAACGACATTGAAGTACCCGCCGAAACTATCGGAGAACTCCGTATATACAGTTACTGTAATGCTTCGGGGTACTACAAGGATAGCATAGTATTTAATGGAATTCAAAAATGGTTTTATACCGGAGATTTGGCTAAAAGAAATGTTTCGGGAACCATTGAGTTAATGGGTAGGAAGAAAGATTTTATAAAAAATGCTCAGAGTGAAATTATTTATTTTCAAGAAATCGAAGATGCGTTGTTGCATCTTGATTTTATATATGATACTGGAATTATATCCTTTTTTGAAAATGAGTCCGAAAAACTTGCTTTATTTGTTGAGATGGATCTATCTAAATTAGTTGAAGAAAATCCAATTGAAGTCATAAAAAAAGTACTAATTACAAAAATAGGATCTAGTAAAGTACCTACTGTTATAAAAATTATAAACAAAATTCCTCGCGCAAGCCATGGAAAATTAATAAAACTAGAACTAGAAAAATACTTATGAACATCATACAAGTTTTAGACGTCGCTAAATTAAATCCGAAAAAAGATTTTGCTGTTTTAGAAAATGGTAATACCATAACTTATGATAATTTGGTGACTTGCATTGGTAAGCTGAGCGTGTTTTTTAACGGTCTAGGTTTAAAACCCAATGATAAAATCCTTGTATCAACAACTGACATACAAAGTTTAGTTGAACTAACCATTGGTGCATATCGATTTGGTTTGACAGTGGTGCTTTTAGATAACAATGCTAAACTAATACGCGCACAATCTATTATCAAGAGTTGCAAACCACATGCTTTTTTTGTTGATTCCAACTTAAAGACAGCATGGGAAATCACAAAACCTAATTGCATCGAAATACATAGAGACTCACAGGCTAAGAAAAAATTACTGCAAAAAGTATTTGCAAAAAAAATAGTCGAAACTGCTAATCAAACCAATTCAAGCACCTATCCAAATTGTTTACAAACGTTGCCAACAACACCTATGTATCCCGATACAATAGACCCTAAAAGTATTGCATACATAATGTATACCTCGGGTTCTACCTCTGACCCAAAAGGTGTGGCTATTTCGCACTACAATCTATTCAGCCATTTAGAAACTTTGCAAAAGGTTTATGAAATGAATGATACCTCAGCCATTTTGAACGTGCTAAATTTGTATCACGCCGATGGTATCAATCAAGGTCCTTTGCTGGCTCTTTATTCAGGCTCAACTTGGTTTTGTCCTTTTAGACTCGATACTTCAAAACTAGATTTAATATATTATGCAATTTACAAATATAAAATAACGCATCTTTTTGTGGTACCCACTTTGCTCTCTTTTTTTGAAAAATACCACGAAGATTTTGAGGATAGTTTTCAAACTAATGACTTTAAATATGTCATTTCGGTTGCAGCACAATTAGAAGAACGATTGTGGCATTCCGTTTCGAATTTGTTTAAGATTCAAATCCTAAATGTTTACGGTTTGACAGAAACTGTAAATGGAGGTCTTTTTTGTGGCCCAGGACAGGATTCTTTTAAAATAGGAACCATAGGAAAACCTGTTGATTGCACTATCAAAATCATCAATGATAATGGTAATCCAGCAGGAACAAATGAAAAAGGGGAATTGCTTATCAGCGGTAACCATATTATGGTGGAGTATTTTGACAACCCAATAGCTACAAATGAGGTATTACAAGACGGTTGGTTATATACCGGAGATATTGCCCAGCAAGATGAAGAAGGATTTGTAAGAATTGTCGGTCGTAAAAAAAGCATGATTAATTCTGGAGGATTTAGAATTCAACCCGAGGAAATTGAAGAAATTATCTTAAAAACGACTGAAGTTGATGCGTGTAAAGTTATTGGTATTTACGACGCAATATTGACCGAAAAAATAATTGCTTGCATTCAAATTAAAAAAAACAGTACCTTAAATGAAGTGGTGCTTTACAAATACCTCCGAGAAAATCTAGAGCAGGAAAAAGTACCACATAACATTTATTTTTTAGAAGATTTACCAAGAGGAATTAGTGGTAAAGTGCAAGTGGATGCATTAAAAAACATCATTTTAGAAAAATTTCAAAAAACAACAGAAAAAGGATCAGCCACTTTGGAAACCATTATGCAAACTGCGGCAATTACTTTTAAAATTGATCGTAAAGATATTAATGAATTAAGTTCTTCCAGTACTTTATCCGGTTGGGATTCCTTAAATAATTTGATTTTTATAACAGAAATCGAAGAATTATTTCAAATTCAATTTAGCACTAAAGAGATTATTTCCATGACTAGTATTCGTTCTATTCAGGCAATGGTTGCCAAAAAAATAATAAGATGAACGAATCTAGTCCTCCATTAAAAGTTTGGTTTTATACTTTTACTGTGGTAGTAGCACTTTTGTTGTTTTCTATTTTTTACTTAGAAGAAAACGCATCAAAAGAAATAAATTCTAAAAAGCTAATTGAGATTCAAGCTACCTTAAAAAAAGCATGGAAAACCAACCATAATAGTCAGACAACAATGTTATTTTTAGGATCATCGTTAACCAGTTGTGCGCTCTATAATTTTGCTGATCTAAAAAATAGATTTTATATAAACAACCAAAAAAAGATAAATTTTTTTCGACTTGCTATCAATGGTTTAAACTACCAAACGCTTGAGGATTTACAAATTTTTGATTATATCATTGAAAGTCCACCAGATTATTTATTTATTGAAAGTAACAGAATCAATATTGACGATGAACAGGTTAATCTTTTGACAATGAGCTTAAATAACCTTGTTTCATTCGCAAAAAAATCCATTAGCAGCATAGTGATAAATGAATCTATAATTATTAAAGATAATCCTAAAAACCCTATATACAAAGACAATTTTGATTATAATACGTATTACTACTTCTTACAAAAAAAGAGATTAGTTCGGACATTTTCGCAAAACAAAAAAGCAAATAAGGCTTACTCCGAATTGATAAAAAGAAAAACTAAAATTATTTTTTTGGATATGCCACGAGCTCCAAAACTTGAAATGGTTTGGCTTACTGCAAATCAAAAAAAAGACCTACAAACACTTATACAAACTTACCATCAAAAATATGATATTGCATACTGGAGATATCCCTATATTATGAGCATTACTGATTTTACTGATGGAGGGCACCTAAATTACAAAGGGGCAAAAAAATACCAGGAATGGCTTGCAGCCCAATTAAAATTGTTAAGATGAAAGTATTATTAGATTTATTTTCATTTGCCATTCCTATGATTATATTATCTTGGATATTACCAAAAAGATATGTTTTGTTATCACAAATAATAATTACAGGGCTCTTTATATTTTACAAATCTCCAATTTCTTTTTGCATCTTGACCGTTATTACTTTTGGTAACTTTTATTTATTACATCGATCTAGTTTTGGAGAATCAGTAAAAATTGCCATCAGTTTAATCTTTTTAATTGTACTCATTTTTACGGTAAAAATGGTAATGGCACTAGACCAAGAATGGATAGTTCCATTGGGCATTTCATATTATATTTTTAGAAACATACATTACACTTTAGAATATTTTAAAGGAAAAATAAAAACCGAAAGTATGTTGTTTTATTTTTCTTATAATTTTTTCCTTCCCGTTTTTATTGTAGGACCAATCAATCGCTATTTAGACTTTGTAAAAGATTGGCAAAGAAAGCGATTTGATGCAGACTATTTCTCTACTGGATTGCAACGCATTTTATATGGAACTTCAAAAATTGTCATTATAGGTAACAATCTTTTAACTCTTAAATCAAAAGGTTATATTGAAAATATTGAACCGAGTTATCTTTGGGTAAAAAATTATCTGGAAGCATTACGATTTGTATTTAATGCTTATTTTCAATTTGCAGGCTATTCTGATGTTGCTATTGGACTTTCATTATTAATAGGGTATAGAATTCAAGAAAATTTCAATTATCCATTTTTAGCAACGAATATGCGAGATTTTTGGACCAAATACCACATGTCACTCTCATCGTTTTGCAAGGATTATATCTATGTTCCTATTGCATCTTACTTTAGAAAGCCCTTGTTTGGAATCGTAGTAACGATGCTTATAATTGCACTTTGGCATGAAATTTCTATACGGTATTTAGTATGGGGACTTTTTCAAGCCTTGGGAATATCTCTTTCCTTCTTTTTTCAAAATACATCAAAGTCAATTCTAACTACAACCCTGGGGCGTCTTTTTGTCATTAATTTTTTTGCTTTAAGCTGCATAATTATTAGCCATGATTCTTTAGAAAGCGCTTTTGAAATCTATAAAATCATCTTCTTATTCTACTAATTATGTATTCATTTTTGAAACAATATTTTCATAAAAACATAGCAATACTATTAATAACATTGTGGTATACTTTTTTAGTATTATGGAATTTAAGATTGTTTTTTGCCATCTCGGATGGGCAATTTCGGTACATTGGTTGGTAATTATTCTTTATAAGGTATCCGTCTATCTAAGTACATATTTTATAATTTCCTGAAATTACTTAAGAGTAACTTGGAGAGTTTACGTATCCGTCTGTCTAAGTACATATTTTTTGATAAAAAAGGTCTTTTTAGCTTTAGGGCAAAAAAATGAGACAAGTTTACACAGAAAAGGAGAAACGGAGATTCATCGAGGATTATGAGAAATCCTCCTTGCCAATTAAGGATTATTGTCAGTCAAGAAATATATCCACTTATCTTTACTACCATTGGAAGAGACGTTTTAAAATAGAAGATTCGCCCGTTGAGACAGATTCCATGGCACCCCAATTCCGCCAGATTATAAAGCCCGCTCAGGTTTCAGGTTTATCTATGACCCTTCCCAATGGGATCAGGATTAGTTTAGATGGCATGAGTATGGAAGACTTGAGTCGCTTACTTGTTAACAAGGGTCGTCATGCTTAGTTTCTCTGCCCATCAGCGTTACTTCCTTTTTAGCAATGCTACGGATATGCGCAAGGGCTTCAGCGGCCTGTCGGGTCTGGTGAGGAAACATATCCCACACGACCTGATGAGTGGGGATGTTTTCATCTTCATCAATAAAAGGAGGGATAAGATCAAGCTGCTCATGTGGGACAGTAATGGCTTTGCTATCTGGTACAAGGAACTGGAAAAGGGTACTTTTGGCAGCTTGGAAATGGGTAAAAATACCTCGGTGGAACTGGTCTGGTCAGACCTGGTGATGCTCCTGGAAGGCATCGAATTTTCTTCCATAAAACGCAGAAAAAGATACCGAAAAGTTGGGTAAAACCATTGGTTTTACTTATCTTTAAGGCTATGGAAGTAATCATTTCACATACTGTTTTTCAGGAATTTCTGGCCATTTTTGAG
>Ga0315902_10013344_pt1 | contig 10627 bp, 9 predicted proteins | sample LakEriMetagenome_9_FD_203523 | JGI IMG/M metagenome (GOLD analysis project Ga0315902, IMG submission 203523) | Freshwater fungal communities from buoy surface, Lake Erie, Ohio, United States - Buoy 12 MA117 | ecosystem: Environmental > Aquatic > Freshwater > Lake > Lake biofilm | place: USA...
CGGCAAGGGCGTGCTGGGCTATGGCGATCCCGGGCAAGCGACCACGGTGGGATTTGGTCCGAGTTCCTCGGCGAAATACATCACGACCTACTTCCGGTCGAAGTTCACCGTGGCCGATCCCGCGTCGGTCACCGCCCTGACGGCGCAGGTGCTTCGGGACGACGGCATGGTGGTCTGGCTCAACGGTGTCCAGGCGGCCAAGGACAATCTTCCCGAGGGAGACATCGGTCCGGGCACCCTGGCCAACAGCGCCATCGGCGGCGCCGACGAGACCACCTACTTCGAGTACCGGCTCGACCCCGCGCTGCTCCGGGCGGGTGAGAACACGCTGGCGGTGGAGGTGCACCAGAACGCGGCCTCGTCGAGCGACCTGGGCTTCGACCTCGCGCTCGTGGCGATGGTGTTGCCATCCAACCGGGCGCCCTCGGTATCCTTGGGAAGTGAGCGTCTCCTGTCGGCCCCGGGCACCGTCGTGCTCGACGCGATCTTCTCGGACGATGGCCTGCCGTTGCCGCCGGGCGTGCCCGCCTTCCAGTGGACGCAGGTGAGCGGCCCCGGGACCGTGGTCTTCACCGATCCGAAGGCCTCCCGCACGTCGGCCGCCTTCGACCGCCCCGGGATCTATGTCGTCGCGTTCCAGGCGGCCGACGGACTGCTGACCGCCCGGGAGGAACTCCGCGTCCAGGTGGGTTCCGAGTCCCGCCGGCCACTGGTGTCCGTGGAGGTCGGAGCGGGTGGACTGGTGCTCCGGTTCGATGCCGAGGCCGGCCGCGCCCACGCGGTGGAAGTGTGCGAGGATCTCGCGACGACCTCCAACTGGAAGGTGCTGGAGCAGATTCCGGCGGTCTCCCAGGCCGCCACGCTGCGCCTCTCGGTGCCCCTGTCGGGCCAGGCGCGGTTCTTCCGGGTGGTCGCCCGGTGAGGCGGTGGCAGGATCGCCCGCACGCGTGCCAGGGCGGGGCGGGGCAAGTTCACCTTGCCTCGCCTCCCGCGGCCGTCCCAACGTCGGAGCCATGAACCGCATCGAGCAGCGCTTCGCCACCCTGAAGGCGTCGGGTCAACGGGGGTTGGTGGTCTACATCGGGGCCGGAGATCCGCATCTGGAGGCCACCCGCCGACTGGCCCTGTCCTTCGATGCCGCCGGGGTGGACATCCTCGAGCTGGGCGTGCCCTTCAGCGATCCGCTGGCTGACGGCATCGTCAACCAGTTGGCGGCCCAGCGAGGCCTGGAGAGCGGCACGACCCCGCCCAAGGTCTTGGCCACCGTCGCGGAGATCCGCCGCGAGTCCGGGATCCCCATCGTCCTCTACATCTACTTCAACCTGCTGCACCGGGTCGGGGTCGAGCGCTTCATCCGCGATGCCGCCGCCGCCGGGGTCGACGGGTTGCTCGTGCTCGACCTGCCGCCCGAGGAGTCGGAAAGCTACGAGGCGCTGATGGCAGCGGCGGGGCTGTGCCCGGTGTACCTGATCGCCCCGACGACGCCGGATGCCCGCATCGCCGTGATCGCCCCGCGGGCGCGCGGGTTCATCTACTACGTGAGCCGTGAAGGCGTCACCGGCATGCAGAGCCAGGTGAGCGACACCATCGCGCTCATGACCGCCAAGATCCGCAGCCATTCGCCGCTGCCCATCGCGGTGGGCTTTGGCATTTCCAACGCGGACCAGGCCCGACAGGTCGCCCAGCATGCCGAGGCCATCGTTGTCGGCAGCGCCATCGTCAACCGCATCGCCGAGCATGGGAAGTCACCGGACCTCGTCGAACGGGTGAGCGGGTTTGTGCGCGAACTGGCCGATGCGGTACACTCGGTCCGCTGAGTCTCGAATGCAGGGTTCCCCTGTCGCGTCGGCCATGGTTTCCATGAAACGCGTCTTCCTTGTCGCCGTCTGCCTGGCTGGGTGGGCGATCGCGGTCCGTCCGGCGACCCCGGCCCCGCCTGCCGGGCCGACTCGTCCCGCTCCGGCCCCACAGGCCTTCCGGCAGGAGGTGTCCGAGACCTTCACCGCCCAGGCCGGGGCCCCCAAGGGCCAGGTGTCGCTCGTCATCGGGGGGGCGGGCGGGGCGATCCGGGCCCAGGCCGGGGGGCGTTGGCATGAGCATCGCCAGGGCAGTTGGCGGGTCCTCGACCTGCCGTCCACCGGTCCCGGCCAATGGGTGCTGCCCGACGACGACGGACGGGCGATCGTCTCCGACCTTCCCGGCGATGCGGTGGTTCAGGTGCTGCCCCTGGCCCCGGCGGGGCGGGGGACCCTCGTGGTCCGGCGCCACCGTCTGGACCGCTGGGAGTCCGGCCGTTGGACCCGCGAACCCTGGCCGGAGGCATGGACCCTCTCCCAGGTGGCGGTGGATCGCGACGGCGTCTGGTGGGCCGCCTCGAGCCGGGGCCTGATGCGCCGCTCGGCCGGCGGTTGGGAGGCCGAACCGGTGATCGACGACGGCGACCGCGCCTGGGCGGTGCGCTCGGTGTCCGGGGTGGCCGTGGATTCGGCCGGGCGGCTCTGGTTCGCCAGTCGTGCCGGGGTCGGTTGCCGCACGCCCGCCGGGTGGCGTTTCTTCGAGGGCAAGGACGGTCTTCCCTGGAACGGGTTCACCGGGATCGCCGCAGGGCCGGAGGGGGAAGTCTGGTTCACCACCTCCCGGGGCGTGATCCGATGGACGGGCGACGAGTTCCAGTACCGGCAGGGGCCCCGGTGGCTGCCGTCGGATGCGGTGTCCCAGGCCTGGGTGGCCGCCGATGGGCGCGCCTGGTTCGCGACGGCCGAGGGGGTCGGCTCGATCGCGTGGCGTCCGATGACCCTCGCCGAGAAGGCCGAGCACTACGAGCGCGAGATCGACCGGCACATCCGCCGCACGCCCTTCGGCTTCACCGCCGAGGCGCCGCTCCGGGTCCCCGGGGACCGGTCGACGGCCGTCCCCGACGATTCCGACAACGACGGCCTCTGGACGGCCATGTACGGCGCGGGCGAGTGCTTCGCCCACGCCGCCACCCGCGATCCCCGCGCCAAGGCCCGGGCCACCAAGGCCTTCGAGGCGCTGCGGTTCCTGCAGAAGGTCACCCAGGGCGGCACGCCCTCGCCGCCCAAGGGCTATGTCGCCCGGACCATCCGGTCGGCCAACGACCCCGACCCCAATGCCGGTCGGATCGAGCGCGACCGCGAAGAGGCCAAGCGCGACGGGCTCTGGAAGGTGTACGAGCCCCGCTGGCCGAGGAGCGCCGACGGCCGCTGGTACTGGAAGAGCGACACCAGCAGCGACGAACTGGACGGCCATTTCTTTTTCCATGCGGCCTACTTCGACCATGTGGCCGAGACCCCGGAGGAGAAAGAGCGCTGCCGCGAGGTGGTGCGCGACCTGGCCGACCATCTGGTGGGCCACGGCTTCAACCTCGTGGACATCGACGGCAAGCCCACCCGGTGGGGGCAGTTCGGCCCGGAATCGGTCAACCGCGATGAGCGCTGGGTGGCCGAGCGCGGGCTCAATTCCCTCAGCATCCTGAGCTATCTGGCCGTTGCGGGCCATGTCACCGGCGATCCGAAGTACCGGGAGGCCTCGCGCGACCTGGTCGAGCGTCACGGGTATGCGCAGAACCTGATGTTCCCAAAGGTCCAGTTCGGTCCGGGCTCGGGCAACCACTCCGACGACGAGATGGCCTTCATGTGCTTCTACAACCTCCTGCGTTACGGGAAGGATCCCTCCATCACGGACCGGGTCCGCTATTCGTTCTACGCCTACTGGGCGATGGAGGCGCCGGAGCGCAACCCCTTCTTCAACTTCCTCTTCGCCGGCGATGCGCTCGGCAAGGGCATCCGGAACGTCTGGGGGGAGTTCCCGGTGCAGCCCTGGGACGGATGGCACGAGGACGCCATGGCCACCCTGCGGGGCTTCCCGCTCGACCGCCTGAACTGGCCGCACCAGAACTCGCACCGGCTCGACGTGGTGCGCCTGTCGCGCCAGCAGGCCCGCGACCTCTACGATCCGCGCCCCGAGTCCCGGGGCCACCGCGTCGACGGCAAGGTGTTGCCCGTCGAGAACCGCCATTTCGAGCACTGGAACACCGATCCCTGGGTGCTCGACTACGGCGGCGGCGGCAACGTCCTCGGCAGCGGCACCATTTTCCTGCTGCCCTACTACCTCGGCCTGTACCACGGCTTCATCGAGAAGCCGCGGTAGCCCCGAGCCCCGGATCGGGCCCTGGGATCTGACCTGCTATCGGAGAGTTCTTGGTGGGTCGACGTTGAGCGTCGCTTCGCTCCCATGACCGCCCGGCTTCTTCGGATCGGTGTCCGAGATGAATCGGAGCAGGCTTTCGATTTCATCGGAATACATGGCGAACTCCACCTGCCGTGCGAACGACCCACCCAAGACAGCGAGGAGCCAAAGTCCAAGGGCGCGATGTTTTGCCATCAGCGACTTGGCCAGACGGATCCTCGTTGCCCCGGACCTCCCGAGGGGCGAAATGATCCTTTTCTTCAATTCCATGAGCCCGTCTGGGATGGGTGTGCGGCCATTGATCCTGGTACGCGCCGGGAGTTGGCTCAGGCTCCCGTGGGTGTCACACCAACGCGGTGGTCTTGAGGAATGTCAGTTGGTATTCCAACAAGCCCGGGTCTTGTTGCCTGATCTCGATGAATCGTTCGGCCACTTCAAACCGGTGGTCGCCGTTTGAGTCGGGTTGCCAACCCAGCACCGAATCGGCGATGGATGCCATCACCTCATAGATGTGTCGGTTGGCTCCGGTTTCCGAGGCGTTCACCTTGGGATTCATGAGGACACGGATCCCGATTTCGGCGTCGAGGGTCAACCCTTGGTGACTTTCCGGGTCCCTCGCCCTTGCCCGAAGAATCGGATCGATGACGACCACGCAGCCGATTTTCTCCAATTGCCGTTTGACCATGGGGTGCTGCAATCCATCGCCGACGAGACACTGGATGCGTGGAGGTTTTTGGAATTGGCGATTTGTCGATATGATTTGAGCCATTGCGGTGTGCAAGTGGGTGAGAGCGATCATGAATTCCTTCCTGCTGGTTTGGTTTTAGGGTCTGAAAATGCTAAACTGATAACCGTACTTTGTGTTTTCAAAAAGGCCTCATGGATGTTTCGCGATGGATTTGTGAATCACGAAGTGTGTTGCATCTTTTCGATGCTGAAATCATGGAAATCAAAGTTGCGAATCCATCTTTTGCGCCAATAAAAAAGGTTTCATCAAATGATTGCATCTGTAAATCTTGGCAAGTTCTCGAACAACATCCGAACGGGTCGTTTTCCATTCGATCCAGGTGAAAAACATCGGAGTCGCCCTCCAAACAGGCTTCCTGGTCAACGGTCTTTCAACCGAAGACGGGACGCTGACACCGGCAGGATACCGATAGAGATAGGAGGTTCTCTTCGAACCGTGAAGGAGAATCCGATGCGGTTCGTTCAAATGTACGCTTTATGCATAAGGAACAAATTGCCCAACAATAAATCAGGCAAAAATTACCCAATAAGGCAAATACCGCCTATCTTCCGGTTCGCCTTTTGCGTAGACACAAGGCTTCCATCAAGATGAGGTTCTATGCCAGACTCTCGACGCCCCGGAAGCAATCATGCAACTAAAACCAGGGTCCACTCTGCATGAATCGCGAACCGTCCAACCAGATTGCCGGTGGGTGCATCGAATTTGAGAGTTCAGAGGAACTTGGCAAGCCGCTGCGCCGTTATTTCTCCCTGGAAGTCAGTCAATTGCAGCCCGGATCCTTCACCGGCAGCCTGAGCTTCCTGTGCTCGGGCGCAGCCCTGCTGTACCGTCAGGATTATCCTCGGCCCGTGCACATTACGGGCGAAGTCCTCGGTGGTCGTTTCGGTGTGGGGATCAGACTCGGGATGGGCACAGCGATCTTTGCTGGCGAGACCGTGGATGAGCGCCATTTGCCGTCCGCGATGACCGGAGAGGAGATCGAGTTCACTGGACTAGGTGGCTACCGCCAAATGGTTCTTGCGGTGGATCAGGCGCGGCTCCTGCGCATGGCGGAGGCTGAGCGGGTGGCTCCACGCGTCTTGAGAGGCTTGTCTCCTGGGCGGAACGGCATGGCCTTGTCGGTCCATCCGCGTTGGGGCGCATGCGTCGCCGAAACCTTCGGCAAACTGCTGGATGAGGCCGACGCCGGGCTGATCCGGGCGAGTCCGGAAAACTTCGAGGATCTCATCTACGAGTCCATCCTTTCCGTCGTCGAACACTCGGATCTGCCCTGCGGCCGCACGCCGGCTGCCGTCGTTGTGCGACGTGCCATCGACTGGGCAGATTCATCCCCTGGCAGGCTGCCGCGCATCCATGGACTTGCCGCTGGTCTTCGCATGAGTCCCCGCACGCTGCAGAAGGCTTTCTTTTCGGTCACCGGGATGGGACCCAACGCGTTTTTCCGGACCCGTCTGCTCAACCGCGCGCGGCATGTCTTGCTTCGGTCGGATCCCGAAGAAGTCAAGGTCTGCGCCATTGCAAGGGATTTGGGTTTCACCGAGCTGGGAAGATTCTCGGTTCGCTACCGCGAACTCTTTGGGGAATCCCCCTCGCAGACTCTCCTGCGTCGCCCGCGTCCCATCGTCTTGGTTCCCGGCTGATTCCGTGGGCGTCCCGCCGGAAACCCGCGCGTGCCGCGGGCTGCGTGGGTCGCTTCCCTGGGTGATGGAGGTGGCATGAGCCGAGGGCCATCGTCGCGGGCTCCTCGCGCCCACCGGTCACCGGCTCCCCTCCAGGTTTCAGCGGGATGTCGATGGAGAACCCAAGCTGCCGGGCGCCACCGGCTCGGGCGGCGTTGCGGGGCGAAGATGACTGAGTTTGTCTGAAATCGACCCTTGCACCGGGAAGTGCCGGATTTAGGTTGGCGGCCGGTCGGCGGAACGCCCACTGACCCCAGCATGATGTCCCCGAAGAAGGTCTACTATTTCGACAACAACGCCACGACCCGAGTCGCCCCCGAGGTGGTGACGGCGATGATGCCGTTCCTCAGCGAGCTCTGGGCCAATCCGTCCAGCGCCTACGCTTTCGGCTCCCAGGTGCACGGCCATGTCGAGAAGGCGCGGGAGTCCGTCGCCGCCCTGGTCAACGCCGACCCGAAGGAGATCACCTTCACCAGCTGCGGCACCGAGTCGAACAACGCCGCCATCCACAGCGCCCTTGTCACCACCGGCAAGCGCCACGTGGTGACCACCGCCGTCGAGCACAGCGCCAACATGAACTTCGGCGCCTACCTCGAGAAGCGGGGCTACGAGGTGACCTACCTGCCGGTGGAGAGCGACGGCACGCTCGACCTGCACCTGCTCGAGCGCGCCATCCGGCCGGATACGGCCATCGTGTCGGCGATGATGGCCAACAACGAGACCGGCGTGCTCTTTCCGATCGAGGAGATCGCCGCCATCTGCCGGAGCAAGGGCGTGCTTTGCCACACCGATGCCGTCCAGGTTCCCGGCAAGCTCAAGATCGATGTCCGTCAGTTGGGCGTGGATTTCCTGTCGCTGAGCGCCCACAAGCTGCACGCGCCCAAGGGCATCGGCATGATGTACGTCAAGCGCCGCACCAAGTTCCAGCCATACGTCATCGGTGGCCACCAGGAACGGGGGCGCCGGGGCGGCACCGAGAGCGTGGCCAACATCGTGGCCTTCGGGCGCGCCGCCGAGCTGGCGATGGCCAGCATCGACGACGAAAACACCCGCATCCGTGGCCTGCGCGACCGCTTCGAGACCCACATCCTCGGCCGGATCCCCAACACGGCGCGCAACGGCAACCGCAACCTGCGCCTGCCCAACACGGCCAACATCGCCTTCGACTTCGTGGAGGCCGAGGCCGTGCTGCTGCTGCTCGACCAGGCCGGCATCTGCGCCAGTTCCGGATCGGCCTGCACCACCGGGTCGCTCGATCCGTCCCATGTGCTCACCGCCATGGGCCTGCCGCCGATGCGTGCCCGGGGTTCGGTCCGGTTCAGCTTCGGCATCTACAACACCGACGAGGATGTCGACTACCTGATCGAGAAGCTCACGCCCATCATCCATCGGTTGCGCGAGATCTCGCCGCTGAACCCCGACCATCCGGACAATGATGCCTACGACATCGACGCCGCCCGCCGGAAGCACGAGGTCGAGATGTCCGGCCAGCGTGAGGGTTGAGCCGGCCGATCGCCCCCGGGCCTCAGGCCTGCGTGTCGACGCCCACAACCTCGCCGGACTCGCAGGCGACAATCACCTCGAACGGACGGCAGCATACCTCGCAGTCGGTCGCGAACCGCTGGTGGTCGATCGTGGTGTCGATCAACAGTTCCATCGACTGGCCGCAGTAGGGGCACAGGACCTCCTCGGATTCGTTCATGAGGCAGCGTCGTTCCTCGGGACCGGCCTGCCAAGTCGGCATCCGGCCCCAGTCGGCATCCGGCCCCGGAATCGGCCCGCCCATCCCCCCGAGGTTCTGGGATTCGGCACGGAAGTTGTTTCCCGGGACGCCTGACAGATGCTGGTCCATACCTTTCTAGTCGATTCCGCCGCCGAGGCGGTGGGTCTGATCCGGGGCAAGCTTGGCCCCGACGCGGTGGTCCTCAGCGTCCGGAAGGTCCAGGCCGAAGGGGTCTCCAAGCTCTGGCGCAAGCCGCGCCTGGAGGTGCTCGCCACGGTGCCCCCGCCGACCGGTGGCCCGGCCACGGGCGCAGCTTCGCAGGTCCAGGACGCCGGGCCCGCCTCCGTCGATCCGGCCCCGGCGCTCCCGACGGTGGATCCGCTGCTGGAATTGCGGCGGGAGATGTCCGAGATCCGGGCCGAGGTGCTCCGGGTCCGCGACTCCGGATCCGCCCCCACGGCCGTTGCACCCGCCCCACCGGAAGAGATCGCGCCCCTGGAGCCGTTCATCCCGAAGTCGATCTCCTACCCGGGACAGTGGCAGGTCGGGCCGATCCTGGAGGCCACGGGATTGCTGCCGAGAAACGCCCTCCGGTTGATGGAGCGGCTGTGCGCCGAGCATGGTGAGGTGGGGCCCGAGGCCATTTCGGAGCAGTTGGAACGGGTCGCCTCGGTCCTCAAGGGCGAATGGTTGATCCCGCCGCCGAACCCCGTCCGCGGGGGACCGGAGGTCCATGTGCTCGTGGGGCCGCCCGGATCGGGAAAGACCACCGCCTTGTGCAAGTGGCTGGCCCAACTGGTCCTCGTGGAGGGGCGCTCGGTGGCCGTCTTCCGCCTGGATGGAGCGACCGCCAACACGGGAGAATTCCTCAGCGTCCATGCCGAGGTGCTCGGGGTTCCCGTGCAGCGGAGTCTGGTGCCGGACTGGAGATCCTCCGCCGACATCGTCCTGATCGACCTGCCCGGGGTGTCGTATCTGGATCGCCCTTCGATGCAAACGTTGCGGGCCCAATGGCAGGAGTTGCGGCCGACCCACGTCCATCTGGTCCTCAATGCCGCCTACGATGCATCGCTGCTGCTGGCGCAGGCACGTTCCTTCGCCTGGATGCAGCCGACCGACTGGTGGGCGACCCATCTCGATGAGGAACCCCGTTGGGGCAAGTTGTGGAATGGAGTCATGGGCACAAATTGCCCACTCTCCTGGTTGAGTGTTGGGCAGAATATTCCCGGGCTCTTCCAGAAAGCCGATCCGGATCGGTTGATTCGTCATCAATTGAGACTTCAAACCATGGCTTGCAGTTCCTGAACGGGAGGTGAACCGGCATGGCACTTTAGTTGCTTCCAAGGATTCGCAGCGACGCTCTATGCGAAAATTCATGATCACCGGTATCCTGGCCGGCTTCGCCATCGGCGGCACCTTGGGGCTGCTCCAGGGGGCCAGCGGTGGCGAGTTGTTCTGGAGAGCGGCGGTTTCTTCCGCCGTGCTGGGATTGCTCATGCGGTGGTGGTGGCGGATCTGGAGACGCTCGCTGCACGAGGCCCAACAAAAACGGTTGCAGGCACTGACCGAAGCCATGAGCAAGCTGCCCCATGAAGCGGATCGGGTCTCGAACTGAACCTTAGACCAAGCACCTCCAGCGTATGCCAGCCCCCTCTCCCTCGATCGAAGATCCTGCGATCACGCGGAAGCTTCCCGCCCAGCTCACCACCTACAAGAAGGTGAGGCCGGGCACTCCGAAGGAGGCCGAACTCATCGAGCAGTACCTGCCCTTCGTGAAGAACGTGGTGGGGCGCCTCGCCCTGACGCTTCCCGCGCATGTCGACCTGGACGATCTCTACAGCGCCGGTCTGGTGGGACTCCTGAACGCCGTCCGCAACTTCGATCCCACCGCCGGCTCGACCTTCGAGTCGTATGCCCGGGTGCGGATCCGCGGGGCGATCTTCGACGAGTTGCGGCGCCTCGATTGGGTGCCGCGTTCGGTCCATGACAAGGCGCGCAAGGTGCAGGCGGTCATCAGCCAGATCGAACAGGCCAAGGGTCAGGCTCCCTCGGATGCCGAGGTGGCCGCCGCGTTGGGCTTGTCGATGAACGATTACGACGACCTGATGTCCCAGATCCGGCCGGCCACCTTCGTCTGCCTCGATGCGGTCAGCGGCAACGAGGAGGGTGGCGAGACGATCCACCACGAGACGATCTCCGATCCCTCGATGGCCGACCCGGTCGACTCGACGGCCCGCAACGAGATGGCCCGGCTCATCGAGAAACGCT
>Ga0315902_10013345_pt1 | contig 10627 bp, 3 predicted proteins | sample LakEriMetagenome_9_FD_203523 | JGI IMG/M metagenome (GOLD analysis project Ga0315902, IMG submission 203523) | Freshwater fungal communities from buoy surface, Lake Erie, Ohio, United States - Buoy 12 MA117 | ecosystem: Environmental > Aquatic > Freshwater > Lake > Lake biofilm | place: USA...
TGCCTGCCGTTAAACCAGTAACCAGACCAGTGGTAGCGTTGACGGTGGCTACTGCAGGTGTGCTGCTGGACCAAGATCCACCGGTGATGGTGGAGGTAAAGGTGGATGTCCCACTAACACAAATGCTTTGGTTCCCGCTGAGTGTTCCCGCCGTAGGTGCGGTGGTAACCGTGACTGTGCGTGTTGCGGTAGCATTGGCGCAACCGCCTGTGCCTACTACGGTGTAGGTGATTGTAGCGGTGCCGGCCGTTAAACCAGTAACAAGACCCGTAGTAGCGTTGACGGTGGCAATGCTCGTGTCACTGCTGGACCAAGTTCCGCTTGTGATGTTGGAGGTGAAGGCGGATGTTCCGCTAACACAAATGCTTTGGTTCCCGATGAGTGTTCCCGCCGTAGGTGCGGTGGTAACTGTGACGGAACGAGAGGCCGTGGCGTTGGCGCAACCGCCTGTGCCTACAACCGTGTATATAATGGTAGCGGTGCCTGCGGCAACACCTGTTACGACCCCGGAGGTCGCATTGACATTGGCAATGCTCGTGTCACTGCTGGACCAAGATCCACCGGTGACGGTGGAAGTGAAGGCGGATGTCCCACTAACACAAATGTTTTGGTTCCCGCTGAGTGTTCCCGCCGTCGGCGCAGCGGTAACCGTGACTGTGCGTGTTGCGGTAGCATTGGCGCAACCGCCTGTGCCGGTGACGGTGTAGGTGATTGTAGCGGTGCCTGTCGTTAAACCAGTAACAAGACCCGTGGTAGCGTTGACGGTGGCAATGCTCGTGTCACTGCTAGACCAAGTTCCGCTTGTGATGTTGGAGGTGAAGGCGGATGTTCCGCTAACACAAATACTTTGGTTACCGCTGAGTGTTCCGGCGGTAGGCGCAGCAGTAACGGCGACGGAACGAGAGGCAGTCGCATTGGCGCAACCGCCTGTGCCTACAACCGTGTATGTAATGGTAGCGGTGCCTGCGGCAACACCTGTTACGACCCCGGAGGTCGCATTGACATTGGCAATGCTCGTGTCACTGCTGGACCAAGTTCCGCTTGTGATGTTGGAGGTGAAGGCGGATGTTCCGCTAACACAAATGTTTTGGTTCCCGCTGAGTGTTCCCGCCGTCGGCGCAGCGGTAACGGTGATGGTGCGTGTGGCGGTAGCATTGGCGCAACCGCCTGTGCCTACAACGGTGTATGTTATGGTAGCGGTGCCGGCCGTTAAACCAGTAACAAGACCCGTGGTAGCGTTGACGGTGGCAATGCTCGTGTCACTGCTAGACCAAGTTCCGCTTGTGATGTTGGAGGTGAAGGCGGATGTTCCGCTAACACAAATACTTTGGTTTCCGATGAGTGTTCCCGCCGTAGGTGCGGTGGTAACTGTGACGGAACGAGAGGCCGTGGCGTTGGCGCAACCGCCTGTGCCTACTACGGTGTATGTGATGGTAGCGGTGCCTGCCGTTAAACCGGTAACAAGACCAGTGGTTGCGTTGACGGTGGCAATGCTCGTGTCATTGCTGGACCAAGATCCACCGGTGACGGTGGAGGTGAAGGCGGATGTCCCACTAACACAAATGTTTTGGTTCCCGCTGAGGGTTCCTGCCGTAGGTGCGGTGGTAACTGTGACGGAACGAGTGGCAGTGGCATTGGCGCAACCGCCTGTGCCTACAACCGTATATGTAATGGTAGCGGTGCCTGCGGCAACACCTGTTACGACCCCGGAGGTCGCATTGACATTGGCAATGCTCGTGTCACTGCTGGACCAAGATCCACCGGTTGTGGTCGATGCGAAGGTTGTATTATTCGATACACATATAAAATTAGAGCCCGAAATTGAGCCTGGAACTGGGGGTGCCGCAAGATTCAAATTCAGTGTGATGATAGAATCACAATCATTAGAGGCGGGAATGGTGCGAGTATATATTCCAGCGGAAGTCAGTGTTTGTGAACCGAAGGTAAAGCTATCACCTTGGCAGATGGACACTGAAATGGAGTTTGTTGCATTGAGTTTGACGGTGAGACTAAGGGTTATGGCGGAGTCGCACCCGTTAAAGGCGGGAATGGTTCGGTTGTAGGTACCTGCTGTTTTGAGGGTTAGCAAACCGAATGTGATACTGTCGCCTTGGCAAATAGACTCAGCAATGGAATCTGTTGCGTTGGGTCTCACCGAGAGATTGAGGGTGATAACCGAATCGCAACCATTGGCCGCACTAATGGTTCGATTGTAGGTACCTGCTGTCTTCAGGGTAAGCAAACCGAAGGATAAGCTGTCGCCTTGACAAATAGACGCAGCAATAGAGTCTGCGGCATTGGGGTTGACTGAGAGGCGAAGGGTAATGGTAGAATCGCAACCATTGGTGGCAGGAATGGTTCGGCTATAGGTGCCTGCTGTCTTGAGTGTTAGCAAACCGAAGGAAATGCTGTCGCCTTGGCAAATAGACTCAGCAATGGAGTCTGTTGCATTGGGGTTGACTGAGAGGCGAAGGGTAATGGTAGAATCGCAACCATTGGTGGCAGGAATGGTTCGACTATAGGTGCCAGCAGTGGTCAAGGTTTGGGAACCGAAGGAATAGGCCCGCCCCTGACAAATGGACTCAGCAATTGAGTCTATTGCGTTGGGTCTGACGGTGAGGTTGAGGTTAATGACAGAATCGCAACCTGATGAAGAAACATATCGTTTGGTGTATATTCCACTTTGAGTCAAGGTATCCGAATCAAAGAAAAATGTATCACCAGCGCATATTCTTTCGGTGTTATTAACTGAAATAACTGAATCTACAGTTAATTGAAGATTAATAATAGAATCACATCCTGAAAAGCTTGGCAAGGTATCTGAATAGGTTCCCGACAGTGTAAGAGTTTGGGATCCAAAAGTATACGATTGATTACTACATATTCCTCGAGAAATATTTGTCCTTGATACAGGTTTGACCAAGAGATTCAGCGTAATGATAGAATCACATCCGTTTGCAGCCGCAACAGTTTGAGTATAGGTGCCCGTTGTCTTCAGTGTTTGTAAGCCGAAGGTAATGCTGTCGCCTTGGCAGATATCCTGGCTAATTTGGCGGGTTTGGTTCGCTAAAATTTCTAATCCACCATTCAAAAGGCTGGTTTGCCATTGTCCCTGAAGCGGGTCTGAAATATAGGATTGCTGGGTTAACCACGTAAGCCCAGAGAAACCACTAAAATTTGAGTTTGGAATCAGTTCAAGATCAAACAAAATGCTGTTTGGGGGCAATGAAACACCTGTATTTCCTCCGCCAAATCCACTAACAATGATTGTATCGTCTATTGACTGAGAAATCAATGAAAATAATTGGGGATTTCTATTTTGGATACCAACAAAACTTACAGATGGTGATTTCAAAATTTTGAACATCACTATTCCTACCTGCCTAAACTGGTTGGACTTGATATTTACCGAAAGTGTGTCAGGGGACGCAGATTGGCACCCTATGACTGAGTCAATAGTCAAGGTAGTAGTGACAACTTGGTTAACCGTTAAGTTAGATGATGAGCTAATTAAATCCGGTACACATCGACTAGTCCCGCTCAGAACGGCACGAAACGAATAACCATTTAAACTCGGGCTATTGGCAACAATCTTCAGCGTTGAGGTTGTATCGCCCAAAAACGTGACACTTGAATTCAAATTAGTTCTTAACCATATTAGCGCACCAATTGGCTGATATTCCCATCGGATGGAATCATAATTCGAACATTGAATAGCAATTGTTGCGGTATCTCCAATATTCACGGTATCGGAATTTGGTTGTTGCGAAATTTGAGGCAATAAATTCGGGAGTAATTCGAGTGACACATTATTTGTAAACTCACTTTGGCATCCTTGGGCGTTGGTGACTTTAACAGAATAGTTGCCTCCCTGATTCGTTACGTAACGACTCCCTGTTGTACCAAGGACGCCTACGCCGTAACTGCCAGTTACAGGTATGCCATTATCGAACCATCTGTAGGTCAGGAAGCCACTTGCCGGAGTTGCAATAATGATTGCACTATCGCCCGGGCAAATAGTAGGACTGGATGTACTCAACACCGGAGTTTGAGGTACTGAATTGACTGTCAGTGTTAAAGTAACAATGGAATCACATCCGTTGAAAGTGGTGAGGGTGTCTCGGAAGGTGCCTGGCGTACGCAAGGTGTCTTGTCCAAAAACATAGAACGCGCCAGCACAAATCGAGTCGTTCAGGATGGTTCTAGCTAAGGTCGAAACAGTGACGGAACGATTCGCAGTGGCATTGGCGCAACCGCCTGTGCCTACAACGGTGTAGGTGATGGTAGCGGTGCCTGCCGTTAAACCAGTAACAAGACCATTGGTGGCGTTGACGATGGCAATGCTCGTGTCGCTGCTGGTCCAAGATCCACCGGTGATGTTGGAGGTAAAGGTGGATGTCTCACTAACACAAATGCTTGGGTTTCCGCTGAGGGTTCCCGCTGTAGGGGGAGCGGTAACGGTGAGGGAACGAGTTGCAGTTGCATTGGCGCAACCGCCTGTGCCTACAACGGTGTAGGTGATGGTGGCGTTTCCAGCAGCTACACCGGTAACCAGACCGGTGGAGGTGTCGATGGTAGCAACCGCGGGGGCGCTGCTCGTCCATCTACCGCCGGAAACATTGGATGTAAAGGCGGTGGTATCGGAAACACAGACGGTTTGGTTACCGCTGAGGTTTCCCGCTGTAGGGGGAGCGGTAACGGTGAGGGAACGAGTTGCAGTTGCATTGGCGCAGCCTCCGGTACCTGTAACTGTGTAGGTGATGGTGGCGTTTCCAGCAGCTACACCGGTAACTAGACCGGTGGAGGTGTCGATGGTAGCAACCGCGGGGGCGCTGCTCGTCCATCTACCGCCGGAAACAGTGGATGTAAAGGCGGTAGTATCGGAAACACAGACGGTTTGGTTCCCGCTGAGTGTTCCTGCAGTAGGCGCAGCGGTAACGGTGACTGACCGAGTTGCCGTTGCATTGGCGCAGCCTCCGGTACCAGTAACTGTGTAGGTGATGATAGCGGTTCCTGCGTCAACGCCTGCTACGATCCCGGAGGTCGCATTGACATTGGCAATGCTCGTGTCACTGCTGGACCAGCTACCGCCACTAACCGTAGAGTTGAAAGTGGTCGTACTGTTCGCACAGACTTCTTGCGTTCCGCTGAGTGTTCCGGCGGTAGGCGAAGCAGTAACGGTGACGGAACGAGAGGCCGTGGCGTTGGCGCAACCGCCTGTACCTACAACGGTGTAGGTGATGGTGGCGTTTCCAGCAGCTACACCGGTAACCAGACCGGTGGAGGTGTCGATGGTAGCAACCGCGGGGGCGCTGCTCGTCCATCTACCGCCGGAAACAGTGGATGTAAAAGCGGTGGTATCGGAAACACAGACGGTTTGGGTACCGCTGAGGGTCCCTGCCGATGGCGGGTTGGTAACGTTAATGACCGTGGTCGCTGAAACGGTGGAACAGGTAGGCGCATTGAAGATTGTCACGGTGAATGAACCGGCGGCGTTGGCGGTATAAGTAGCATTCGTCGCACCGGAAATAGGGGCACCGTTAAGGGCCCACTGATAAGTCAAGCCATTTCCACCGGTTGCTTCGAGGACAACAGAACTGCCTTGGCAGAATGAGATAGGACCAGAAGGTGTGATAATGGCCGTGGGAGGGGTACAAGGAGTTACACAACCCGATGCTAAGGAAACTGTTCCGTTGGTCCAGGTGGTGTTAGGGATGACATCGGCCAATTCGTCGGCGTATTCGCAATTGCCAGGTGTCGCCAAATCCCATTCAAGGTTGTGGGTACCTGCAGCAAGAATCTTGAAGCGTACATTAAACATGACACCGTTGAAGGCAACAGGGGTCAGGTTGAACCAAGCGGCACGGAACTGCGAGGCTCCACTAAAGACGCCGCAATTCGAAAGAAATCCAGCTGTAATATTGGAATTCACAGAGGTTGCCGAGGAGAAACACTGAAGCTTGGTGGGATCGTAACCGATAGCCATCGAAATGGCGGCGGTGCTGATACCGGAAGCCATGTTAATGGTGACAGGAACGGATACGGTATCACCAATACAGCCGCTTACGGCTCCAATGCTCGTTGTGATGTTAGGACCCGCTGGTGCACTGACAGCAATACTACCCGTTGCCGTGTTGGTGCCATTTGTACAACCGCCTGTCATGGTGACTGTATAGTTAAAGGTTCCTGTTGCAGTCGGCGTGCCACTGATAGTCACGGTATTGGAGGCCCAGGTTCCTGTTACGCCGGCTGGTAGTCCACTGAAGGTGGCTCCTGTAGCTCTTGTTGTGGTATAAGTAATGTTGGTAATCGCTGTACCAATTGTTAGGGTCTGGGCATTGGAGCCGACAGCCGAACTTAGGGCAATGGTATTGTTGGGGTTGACGGTGATGATGCCGGAGGAGGTTCCACTACCACCCGCACAGCCTGATAGCGTCACTGTATAATTGAAAGTTCCAGTCGCTGTGGGTGTTCCACTAATCGTTACGGTATTGTTGGCCCAAGACCCGGTGACTCCAGTGGGTAAACCGGTAACAGTTGCCCCGGTTGCCCCAGTGGTTGCGTAAACAATATTCGAAATGCTACTGTTTTGACAAATGGTTTGATTTGTTGTTGATGGGGCAGACGTAAGGTTAATTCCGCAAGTTGCAACCGAGGCACCGCAAGTGATGGTCGAGTTAACCCAAGAAACGTTGGGGATAACGTCCGCTAATTCGTCCGCGTATTCGCAATTGCCCGGTGTTGCAACGTCCCAACGCACCGATGTATTTCCTGTTGCCAGAACCTTGAATCGCAGATTGAACATGGTTCCGTTCACGGTTACCGGCGTCAAAGCAAACCATGCCGCCCTGAACTGCCTGCGCGTACTGGCGTTGAAGGGGGCGTTGGGAAATTGGTTGGTAAAAAGCCCGCAATTGCTCAGGAATCCAGCACTAATGGCCGAGTTGAGGCCTGTCACCGAGCTAATGCACTGCAATTTGGTGGTATCGTAGTCAATGGCCAAGGAAATAGCTGAGACGGAGATTCCGGACCCCATGACGGTGGAAATGGGAAGCACAATGGTATCCCCAACTGCACAAGTCGAGGAGTTAATGCTACCGATCGTGGAAGTAATATTCTGGGCTGTTCCTTGCCTGAACATTAATGCCAGGATGAAAAGGACACTTAAATACCTCATTAGCAATTTTTGGGTAGCAATTTTTTTCATTTTTGGTAATATTTGGCTGAAAGATAATTACTTGGAATTAAATCAAGTATAAAACTAAATAAAATGGTGGGCCCTGTTGGGTTCGAACCAACGACCACCTGATTATGAGTCAGAATGTCACGATTTTCTTAATTTTGATTGACCCCCATAAAACCCCTCAATACACTCAAAAAGAGGGTTTTTTGATTTTCATTTCTGGTTGAGCGAGCTTCATTTGGGATGATTTGAACAAATTTGGGACTTTTTTTGGGACTTTTTTGGGACTTTTACCTTGACTTTCCTCGCGGTGCATCTAAATTTGAAGAGTAAGAATTGAACATGAAAGTTGAACTCAAACTCTATCAAAAAAAGACCAAAGTGGTGGACGGCAAGTACCCCGTTTACCTGTACATCTATGAGAATGCGAACCAGTTCGGGTACTTCGGTATCCAAAAACTCCTCGGTCAAGACGGCGGTCCCATCCGATACAGTCCTGAGGAGTTTACCCGGATACGTCAATACAATCAAAGCAGAGACCGAAACGACCGCATTCGACTACAGACCTTTGAGGACAAAATCAAGGATCTCGTTCGAGAGAGGCAATTAAAGACCAAGGATAGTGTCATTGAGATGTTGGATATGTTGAATCCTAGCCTTGAAATGACCTTGTTTGACAATCCTTTTGATGATGCCCAAAGTCAGACCTTAAGAACGGTTATCGAGGAAAAGATCAACGTCTTGAGAAAGGGGAATCGCTCAATTTCCGAGTATTCGATTTTGCTGAACAAATTGGACTTATTCTCCAAAAAACACAATCCTCGTTCCCCCAAATCCCTTTTGGATTTTCCCCTTGAACAGCTGGGGAACAATGTCGAAAGCCTTGTTAAAAAATTCAAAGATTTTCTGGGGGAAGTGAAACCAGACGGAAAGGTATTGTCTGAAGCCTCGGTCAATTCGTACCTGAGGCAATTTCGTGCCATTCTCAATATTGCCAAGTTGGATTATGGGAAGTCCTTTTCGGGGTGTAGTACCAATATTCGAGCCGTTAAGAAACGTGCAATTCCTCCCCATTACCTCAAAAAACTATGGGCAACCGATTTTGAGGTTGAATCCGAGACTTGGGCCGTGAATCTAGCTTTTCTGTCCTATTTCTTGGGGGGTGCCAATTTGAAGGACCTGATTAATCTAAAGAAAAGTGATCATTACATGGACGGTGAAGGGAATTCAGTTATTTATTTTATCCGGGAAAAGACCAAAAGAACCCAAAAGGTTTTAATCACTTACCTATTCAGGAATGAAATCCAGAAGATCTTGGATTATTTCCAAAACACCAATCCCCATTCACCGTATCTGTTTGATTTGACCCCACCCTCGGTCGTTGTAAAGGTTAACCTGAGCGATTCAACCTTGTCTAAATATGCAGCCGCCTGGAATCATATTGCCCAGCAACATTTGAGGAAGGTCTTTCAAAGGGATGGTATTGAAGTCAAGGCCAGTATGAAGATGATTCGAATTTCGACTTTCAATATTACCTTCCGAGAGTCGAGAGCTATCACCGAAGACCAAAATCTGGCCGTCAAGGCTCTAGGTGACACCAAGGAGATGGCGTATAACTATGTCGATGAAGAAACCGAACTATACACCGCCAAAATCATCGCCAAAGTCCTTCTGGAGGCCGTTAAGACCTCTTAATCCTGGTGGTGGTGGTCACATGTGCCTTAGTTAGGGGTTATTAATAAATAAATGATCATTTGAAGCTAATTTGATTTTAATTGCCTTAGCCACATGAACCACTATTCAGAGAGAATTACAATATTCGCACAAACCAGATTTGGTTGACCTTTCATTCGTGGAATGAGAAATAGCGTTTATGACATATTAGGTTGGTTAACGTCTGGTATGAGGAAGCAAGACATCCTAATTGGTTTCCCTGAATTGAATGAGGAAGACCTACCGGCAGTCCTTTATTAGGATGTTGAAATAGAACACAAAATTATCATATTCGTCTAATTTTGTTTAAATCCTAAAATTGAACGAATGGATAAGAAATACATGGAGGTTGAGGTTCTGAATTTGAAGAGGTCTGCGTTGGTTCTATCCAAAAAGAAAATGCCGTATTATGATTGGCTTCAATCAATTGGTAAGGGAAGCCAAAATTCAAATACCACCGATAACGAAGTTTACTTGTTACCCGATTATGAGGAAATTGATCAAATGGAAAAGTGGCTTAGCCGAAATTTTGATTTAATTTTCCAAGATCAATTGAACGGCTGGATCACCGACCAAGACTTGTGGGTTAAGAATCGAACTTATAAATTGTTTAAAGAATGGTTCGACTACTCGTTACATACCATGATTTTTGATTTAGAAAAAGGTGAAATTGAAAAAATTTGAACCATATAAGAAGTCAATTAGTTTTTGCAAAAGTGAAAATAGACCTTGATTTTAATGTTTATTCGGACTCTAATGGTGGTGATCCAGATAGCAAAAGCCCAACGCTGCGTTCTTATCATCAAGTACTATGGAGCAAATCTTTACCCAATGGAAGGACCTTTGACTTAGTTACAAGAAGTGGGGCATACCTATATCATAAATCCGACCTAGGAGAGTATTATTTCGGGAGTGATGCTATAACTCATTCCTACAGGAATCAAAAAAGCAAACAATGGTTGATAAACCAGTTACCAAAAGACATAAGACATCAATTATTTAATGCTGGAGCAACAATTGGTTCTTATATTCTATTTCCAAACAAAAGAATAACTGGTAATTATACCATAAATCAGGCACGTGGAATTAATCCTTATATTGACGACAGGTTCGATTTAACCCTTGAATGTATTCGATTGTTTTACCTAGAACAACAAAACCCTCTTTACGAAACGTTAAAACGATACGAAGATTTTTTTAGCTTATTCGATAATTTTCAAGGATATGTGAATCACTTTCTACTTAATGATCTTGTGGATGAAAACCAAAACATATTGTTTTACTTACCATTTGACAACTTCAAAAGCAAACCAAAATTTGCTGATGTAAATGATTATTTAATTTATAGGGAAAACGTCCTAAGATTTATCAAGGCCCGGAACAGGCGTATAGACCTTTATGCCAACCAATCATTGAAATGAAGGGGTGAAACCCACCATTTGTCTTTCTGTAGATATTTATCATATAAAAAATATCTATGACACCCTTACCAAATGGTTGGTATCTATACGCGGCTCCCAAGGGGGCTAAAATGGTATCCAAAAAAAAATTCGATGACTTTCTTTCAAATGAAGTATTTGCTGATTTAAATAAAATAGGGAGGGAGGATTTATATGACCTCCGTCAACCCCTTGTGAAGCCTAATCTTGATGGATACTTCAAAAAAGGGGATAATAAAGGTCTATGGAATTTCCATTACAAGAGTGGTCAATTGTATTTTACTGGACGGTA
>Ga0315902_10013346_pt1 | contig 10627 bp, 10 predicted proteins | sample LakEriMetagenome_9_FD_203523 | JGI IMG/M metagenome (GOLD analysis project Ga0315902, IMG submission 203523) | Freshwater fungal communities from buoy surface, Lake Erie, Ohio, United States - Buoy 12 MA117 | ecosystem: Environmental > Aquatic > Freshwater > Lake > Lake biofilm | place: USA...
CCAGCTCGATGCGTCTCCCTCGATGAGATCGAGGACGGCCGGCGAGAGGACGAAAAAACCACCATTGATCAGTGCGCCATCACCCCTCGGCTTCTCCGTGAAGGCGGTGACGCGCTCGCCATCGCGGCGGATCGCGCCGTAGCGACCCGGCGGCTGCACAGCCGTGATGGTGGCCCACTTGCCGTGGCCACGGTGGAAGTCGATGGAGGCGCGGATGTCGACGTTCGAGAGCCCATCGCCGTAGGTGAAGCAGAACGCGTCGTCGTTGCGAATGTAGTCGGCGACGCGCCGCAGTCGACCACCGGTCATGCTGCGCTCGCCCGTATCCACCAAGGTCACCTTCCAGGGTTCGGCATTTCGTTGGTGAACCTGCATTTCGTTGTTTGCCATGTCGAATGTGACGTCCGACATGTGCAAAAAGTAATTGGCAAAGTATTCCTTGATGACGTATCCGCGGTAACCGCAGCAGATGACGAATTCGTTGACGCCATGAGCGGAATACAGCTTCATGATGTGCCACAGGATGGGTTTACCGCCGATCTCGATCATCGGCTTGGGTTTCAGGTGCGTTTCCTCGGAGATACGCGTTCCGAGACCACCTGCGAGCACCACGCACTTCAAGCGCCGTCCCCCCGCATCGTTCAACTCCCCGTGAGTCCCGCCCGTTTCGCCAGGTCGGGACCGAGAACTTCATTGAAAAACTTCTGGTAGGGCTCGCGCAACTGCGGGAGCCACAGTTCGATGATCACGAGGCATGCGATCAGTTGATCAGCCGGATTGGTTGCTGCGAGGGCGATTTTCGCGGTCTGCAGCAGCTTAGGGCTGGGCTTTTCGCCTGACTCGAAGCGTTTTTGCAGCGTGCTGACGAAGTTGCCATAGTAGACACCGGCGACGAGCAGACCCGCCTCGATTTTCTCCTCCATCGAGACGGGTGAGTCTGAGCGGGCGATGGCGACGAATCCGTCCACCGCCTGTAGTGCCATCTGGATCTGATCAGCCTCCGGTGGCAGTCCACCCGCGGCCATGCCGCGTTGATTGCTGGCCCTGATTTTTTCTGCGGAGTCCCAGTTGGTGCTGTTGTACAGATACAGCAGATGTGTTTCCTGGGTCATGGATGCCGTTGACACCAATGCAAAAGTCAGCGACCAGTCCGTGAATCCTGCGCGGGTGGGATGGTGGGCAAGGTAACCGGCGAAGAGATTGCGCCACACTTCGCTGCGCATGGCGCTGTACAGCGTAACGTTGGAGCCCCCGTTCTTGATAAGGAACGCTTGAACCCGCTCCAGCGCGGTTGCGCCCTCGACCGCAAAGTTGGTGGGTCGATAAACACCCTGTTCCGCACTGAACATGGCATGAGCGGGCCTGAAGCCGATTTTGCCGGCCAAGTCTGCCGATCGGGGTGTGGCGAACCCCGGCAACACCGTCAGGATGTCGTCGTCGCCTAGCAGTACGATGAACTCGCCGCGGGCGCTGTCGATCACATGCCGCCAGTTCTGGAAACCGTCGTCATAGGGCGAGCGCAGATACCGGAATCCGGGGCGGTCTAACCCACCCAAAAAACTTTCTTTGCTCGGGTCCCGCGAGTTGTCACTGACGACGACTTCGATGTCACCGTAAGGCAGTAAGGCCAGCGCGGAGTCGATCGAAGTTTGGGCCGCCGCGAGGGGGGCATGCGAGGGAATGCAAATGGATAACGTCGTCATGGCGTGCGCGACGAAGCATAGCAGGCCCGTCCGCCACTGGCCGCGCGGCGGGCATTTCCAATCGGGGAGGGGTGGGATTCCGGGCCGTGGGGGTGCTAGACTTCGCGCCCCCGTTAGGGGTCGGTCGACAGCGCGCCCGTAGCTCAGTTGGATAGAGCGCATGGCTACGAACCATGAGGTCAGGAGTTCGAATCTCTTCGGGCGCGCCACTTCCCCGCCGGGGAGGGATTGATCTCAAAGTGATATCACTTTAATATTGCTGTGCCCGTTGGGGTTCGAACCCCGTTTTCTACAGGAGCACAGCCATGAACACCGGTCTTCGTCCCGCCAGCAAAGAAGTGGAAGTCAGCGTCCAGAGCGGCTGGCTGCTGCTCTTGCCCGTCCTCTCAGCCTACCCGATCGGTGTGGGTCTGATCATTGCTGCCGCGAACGGTGGTGGTGTCGCCTCAGGCATCATTGGCGGCGTCGTGCTGCTGATCGGCACCATTTGCTCCAGCGGCTTTTTCACGCTCCAGCCCAATGAGTCGCGAGTGCTGGTGCTGTTCGGCGATTACAAGGGCACGGTGCGCAAGGAGGGGTTCCATTGGGGCAACCCGTTCTACTCCGGTGGCGCCACGAAGATGACCGCCTCGACCGATGACAAAGGTCATCACGTCACCCTGCAGTCAAAGCGCAATCCGCGCATGAAAGTGTCGCTGCGCTCACGCAACCTCAACGGCGAGCGACTCAAGGTCAACGACAAGAACGGTAACCCCATCGAGATCGCTGCGGTCGTTGTCTGGCGCGTGCAGGACACGGCCCAGGCTATGTTCGATGTGGACGACTACGAGGATTACGTCAGCGTGCAGGCCGAGTCCGCCGTGCGTCACCTCGGCAGTCAGTACGCCTACGATCACGGCGAGGCTCACGAAGTCACGCTGCGCAGTGGTACTGACGAGGTGACAGCAGCGCTGCAGACCGAGTTGCAGGAGCGCTTGTCGCGCGCCGGCGTGGTGGTCGAAGAAGCCCGGCTCACGCATCTTGCCTACGCGCCTGAGATCGCGCAGACCATGCTGCGCCGGCAGCAGGCCGATGCGGTACTCGCCGCTCGCCAGAAGATCGTGCAAGGCGCGGTCGGCATGGTGGAGATGGCCCTCGCCGAGCTCGCCAAGCGCGGCGTCGTCGAGCTCGACCCGGAGCGCAAGGCCGCGATGGTCAGCAATTTGATGGTGGTGCTGTGCGGTGAGTCCGACGCCAAGCCCGTGATTAACACCGGGACGCTGTACGGCTGATCCTGTGACGGCCCGCAAGTCGTTCCTGCTGCGGATGGACCCCAAGCTCTACGAGCAGCTGGAACGTTGGGCCGCCGACGAGTTTCGTAGCGTCAACGGCCAAGTTGAGTTCATCCTGCGCGACGCCCTGCGCAAGCGGGGCGGCGCGCCGGGTGATGCAGGACCCGTGCAGGACACCGTGCAGGACCCGGTGCAGGACGATAATGCGCCCTGACGCGACTCTCCGTGGCCTCGGCGGCTGGTTCGCGGTGGGCGTGTTGCTGGCCGCGTACACCGTCTCGTTTCTGGATCGCCAGTTGCTGACCTTGCTGGTTCAGCCCATCAAGGCGGACCTTGGCTTGAGCGACACGCAAATCGGTATCCTTCAAGGTCCGGCTTTCGCGCTGTTTTACGCCACCATGGGGTTGCCGCTGGGTTGGCTCGCCGATCGGGTCAACCGCGTTTACCTGATGTCCGTGGCGATCGCGTTCTGGTCGTTGATGACTTTTTTTTGTGGGTTCGCGACCGACTACACGCACCTGTTGTTGGCTCGCTTCGGAGTCGGTTTCGGCGAAGCGGCGCTGGTGCCTGCGGCGGTGTCATTGCTTGCGGATCTCTTCAAGCCGGAGCGGCGCGCGTTACCGGTGAGCGTATTCACCTGCGGCCTGGCGGTGGGCTCGGGTCTCGCACTCATGCTAGGCGGCAGTTTCATCGCTTTTGCCGAGCAAGGGGCTGGCGATCTGCCGTTCGTCGGGGAGTTTTTGGCCGCCCAGGCCCCGTGGCAGGTGGTGTTCATGCTCGCCGGTGCAGCGGGTTTTCCGGTGGCGGTGCTGATGCTGGTGCTCGCCGAACCGCGACAGAGCGTGATGGCCTCGAGCGGTCCACCGCTGACGGCCGTGTGGCAACATCTGCGCGACCGGCGCGTCTATTTTCAGCCGCTGCTGTTCTCGATGGCGGCACTGTTCGTGGTGACGACGGCGTTGTCGGCCTGGCTGCCGTCGGTGCTCATTCGTGATTTCGGTTGGAGTGCGATTGCGACGGGCGGGGCACTCGGGCCCGTCATTCTGGTCGGTGCGCTGATCGGTAACCTGGCTGGCGGAACGCTTGCCACCTGGCTCGCTTCGCGTGGGCGGACGGAGGCGACGCTGCTCACGATGTTCTGGGGCGCGAGCGTCATGGTGCCTGCGGCCGTGTTCGCTTCCGCTGCTGCATCGCCCGAATGGCTGCTGGCGATTTCTGCCGTCTTGTATCTTGCGATGGCGGCGACCTTCGGAGTGGCCTCGCTCGCCTTCGTTGAGGTGACACCCGCTCACTTGCGGGGCCAGGTCGTTGCGATCTATCTGCTGTTCGCCAATCTGCTCGGGCTGATGCTGGGCCCCACCGCGGTCGGCGTGTTGACTGACAGCGGCATACCGTTGCTGGCCCCGGTGGGTCATGCGCTGGCGCTCGTGCTGGCGCTCGCCGGCCTACCGGGTTTGTGGTGGCTTTGGCGCGCGTTGCAACGTCGAGCCACGGTGACGGTCTCTCTCGCCCTGCTGGGAGTCGCCGTGGCCTTGGGTGGCTGGGCTAAGCCAGTGGCCGCAGCCTCGCCCTCGCTATCGGACGTGGCATCGGCCGGCTCCACAGCGTCGACAGCGCCAGTCTCATCGGGTAGTGCGCGGACTGAGCTCGACTTTCGCGAGGCGTGGCTGCGTCCATCGCCGCCGGGTGTTCCCGTCGGTGCAGGGTATCTGACTATCGTCAATCGCGGTGCCGTCGGCGATGAGTTGCTCGCTGTGGCCACGCCGCGCGCGTCGATGGTTCAGGTGCATGAGACGCGCCTCGAGCAGGGCGTGATGCGCATGCGCGAGCTCGAGCGACTGACCATTACCGCCGGTGGGCGGGTCGTGCTGGCTCCGGGCGGGACGCACCTGATGCTCATGGGATTGAGCGCGCCGTTACGCGTTGGCGAGAAGATCCCCGTCACGCTGCGCTTTGCGCGCGGCGGGGAGCGAACAGTGATCTTTGAGGTGCGTGAACCGCGTTAGCCGAGCGTGTGGAAGACGCTTTGCACGTCGTCTTCCTGCTCGAGCTTGTCGACGAGGGCCAGCACCTCGGCGGCTTCGGTTTCGCCGAGTTCGGTCGGCGCCATCGGGATGTACTCGTGCTCCGCCGACAAGGGCGCGATCTTGCGAGCCTCGAGTGCTTCTTGGAGCCTGCCGAAGTCTTCGAAGGCACAGCGCGCCACCAGTTGCGGCTCACCTTTCTCGCCGGTGCTTTCGCCCATTTCGTCGAGCCCGTGGTCAATGAGATAGAGCTCAAGATCGTCCTGGTCGATGCCCGCAGGGTCGAGACGGAACACGCCCATCTTGCGGAACATGAAGCTCACGCTGCCGTTGGTGCCGAGGTTGCCGCCGTTTTTAGTGATGATATTGCGCACGGTGGCAACGGTTCGGGTCGGATTATCGGTGGCGGTTTCGATGAGCAGGGCGATGCCGTGGGGTGCGTAGCCCTCGTAAATCACCGTTTCGTAATTGGTGGCATCTCGGCCGCTCGCCCGCTTGATGGCGGCCTCGACCTTGTCCTTCGGCATGTTGACGGCACGCGCATTCTGCAGAATGCGCCGCAGCGCTGGGTTGCCCTGCGGGTCCGGGCCGCCGGACTTGACGGCCATGTTGATGTCTTTGGCGATGCGCGCGAACTGCTTGGCCATGCGGTTCCAGCGCGCGAACATGGCATGCTTGCGAACTTCGAATATGCGACCCATGCGCCATGTTAACCGGCGGGGCCGCCTGGGCGCTATGATCGGTCCCATGGACACACTGGGACAACTCTACAAACCGGCGCATGACGAAGCGGCACGCCAGCGTTTTGTCGGCGTGCTGAAAGGTTTCGCCAACGGCCCACTCGAACAGCAACTGGCCGCTCGCTATGAGTCGGTGTTGCGCCCCGCATTCGCCGCGGCAAGCGGTCGCGCTGCACCGAGTAACCGTAACGAGGCGCGCCCGCTTTTCGAGTCGGATCCGCTGTATCAACTTTGGGGTTCGATGGTGTACGCCTCGCAGGGCCTGATGTGGCAGACGGTCGGCACGACCTGTCGACGCATCGGGCCGGCCTTCGAGGCGCGTGCCGCGCATCTGCGAAGCGCACCGCGCGGCTCGCTGACGCTGAATCCCGCGCTCGAAGTGCCGCAGCCGATCGCGCAGGTGCAGATCCATCGGCAGCCCGGCGGCTATTTCCACGAGGCGCACCCGCAGGATTTGCACGCGGCGCTGATCTACTTTGGCACGCTCGAACTCTACCGTGCAGCCAAGGGACTGACGGCCAACGCACCCGTCGGTGAACCCGGGATAGGTCGCTATATCGTGCAGGTCCTCAAGCGTCGCTACCCGACTCTCAAGCCTCGGCGCATCCTCGATCTCGGTTGCGGGCCCGGCACCGAGACCGTGGCGTATCAGGAGGCATTTCCGGAGGCCGAGGTTCATGGACTCGACCTGTCCGCGCCGTTCGTGCGCTTTGCGCACGCGTGGGCTGAGGAACGGGGACTCGCCATGCATTTCCGGCAGGCCGAGGCGCGGGCGACCGGCTACCCGGACGGGCACTTCGATTTGATCGTCTCGCACATCCTGTTCCACGAGACCTGGCACGACGTGGCGCCGGGCATTTTTGCCGAGGCTCGACGCATTCTTGCGCCGGGCGGTGTGTTCCTGAATGCGGATGTGCCGTACCAGCCTTCGCGTATGCCCATCCCGAAACAAGTCACCAACGATTGGCAGGTACGCAACAACGGCGAGCCGTTCTGGACCGGGTTCGCCGACACCGACGTGCCGGCGTTGCTGCGTGGGGCAGGGTTTTCGGCCGAGCAGATCGTTGCCGACTACGAGCCGCTCGGTGCGGGTCACTACTATTTCTTTGGCGCGGGTCCTGCAGCCCCGGCGCAGACATCTGCGGGGGCGCAGCCATCAACTGGTGCGCAGCCATGAACGATGCACCGATCATGGCGCCGACTGCGGGTCCCGATCAGCCGCTCGGGGCGGCCAACGTATCGCAGCTGGTCGCCGTGGCGCTGCGCTTGGCCATGGAAGTCAGCACGCTGCGCGAACGCCTTCGGACTCAGCAGGTGCTGCTCGAGCAGGCCGGCGTGCTTGCGCCGGGTGCAGTCGACAGTTTCGTGCCGCAGGGCGAGGAGCTGCAGGCGAGGCTGGCGGCCGACCGCGAACTGATCGAGGCCTTGTCGAGCGATCTGCAGACCCGAGGTTAGGCGTCGGTCATCGACGCGAGATCGCCGGTCGGTCCGCGGTTGATGACCAACGCTTGGGTGCGCAGGTAACGCGCGATGCCGGAAGGGCCCATGCGTGAGCGACCCAGGCCCGAGAACCGAAAGCCTTCCCACTCGAAGTCCGAGATCATGCTCGACAGCGACGCATCGTTGATGCTGATGAATCCCGCCTCGAGCCGCTCGGCGATGGCAAGGCCCTGCTGTTCGCTGCCAGCGATCACGTTGGCGCTGAGCCCGTAGTCGTTGTCGTTGGCGAGACTGACCGCCTCGTCGATCGTGTCGTAGCCCATCACGGCGATCACTGGACCGAAGGTTTCTTCACGCATTACCCGCATGCCATGGTCGACGCCGGACAGCAGCGTCGGTTCGCACCACAGGCCGCCACGCTCGATGATGTGACCACCATGTTCCAGCGTGGCACCGCGCGCGAGGGCGTCGGCGATGTGTTCGCGCACGATGTCGGCCTGCCTCGCCATGATGAATGGACCGAGGTGTCCGGCGGGGTCATCGCAGGTGAGAGTGATGCCGCGGATGCTTTGACGCAGGCGCTCGAGCACCTGGGGGAGTGCTTGGCGATGCACATACACCCGCTCGAGCGACTGACAGGCTTGGCCGGTGGCGAGCAGTGAGGCGCGCAGGATGACCTGTGCCGCTCGATCGAGATCTGCATCCTGCGTGACGATCAGCGGGTCTTTGCCGCCGAGTTCGAGGAAGGCGGGAATGAAACGCCGCGCCGCATGCTCGGCAACGAGCCGCCCGGTGCGCACGCTGCCGGTACAGACGATCGCGTCGACTTCGTCGATGAGTTCCGCGCCGGTGCTGCCCGGGCCAAGCACGATGCGCGTGACGGCGGCTATCGCGGGCACGGTGTCCAGGATCTGCTGCAGCGGTCGGGTGTAGCGGGGGGTCACCTCGCTGGGTTTCAAGATGACGGCTGCACCCGCAAGTAGCGCGGGCAGCGTATCGATCATCGACAAGATCAACGGGAAGTTCCACGGCGCGATGACCCCGACGAGGGGGTAGGCCGTGTGACGCTCGCGACCGACGATGCCCGGGATCGATGACGGTCGCCACTCGGCATTGCGAAACACGTCCCGCGCATGCTGGAGCCCGAGATGGATCATGCCCTGCACGGCGGCGGTCTCGATGTGCGCGATGCGCTCACGTCCCGTGTCTTGGGCGAGCGCTGCCTGCAAGGCACCGGCATGCTGGGCAAAGGCACGAGCGAGTTCCGCGAGCGCTGCACTACGGCCTTCGATGCCCTGGGCTTGCCAGTTGCGCTGAGCGTGCCGCAACTCGACGGCCGCCCGCGAGATGTCGGCACGAGAGGTGATTTTCAGAGTGTCGTCGATGATTCCCGTGCGCGGATTACGTACGGGCAGGGTGCTGGCATGCGTGGCTGACATGGTTGGCTCCGTGTTGCGCATGGAACGCGCTCGCCCTGCAGTCTACCGTCACTGCCGACCTTGCTCGCAGGGGGGGCAGGGGGTGTAGGCTGCGATAATGGAATTCCAACTCAAACAGCGCGGACGCGCCTCACTGCACTTTCTGTCGGATCTGGCGGTTTCGACATCGCGCTTCAAGTCGCGAATCGATGCCGACATCAAGGCATCGGGACTCGACGAGTCCACCATGGCCGAGGATCTCGACGAGCGCTTGCGTCAGGTCGATGCGGCGCTCGCCGATTCGCCGGCGGCGGCGGCGCTCGCCGCACTGACCGAATACAGTGGCGTCAACCACGGTCGGGTCGCCGCGGCGGCGTTCGATGAGGTGCGCGGCGAACTCGAGCCGCGCCTCAAAGCGCTGATGCAGGGGCCGACAACCATCGAGCCGATTCCGGGCGAGCGCCGTCCGGCCTATGCCGATGCGGCATGGATCCACCGCACCACCGGTGGCTGGGATGGCCACGAGTATCAGGGGTTCATCCACGGCGAGTTGATCCACCGCGAGTACGTCGCACGCAACTATCCAGGGGATATCTTTGCGCAGCGTCGACAGATCCTCTCCGTGTTGCCGCGGCGGGATTACCAGCGGGTCTTCGAGATCGGTACGAGTAGCGGTCATTACACGCTGCAGATTGCCGCCGAGTTCCCGCAGGCTGAAATCTGGGGCTGCGATCCGTCGCTGCGCATGCTTGAGCAGGCGCAGCGCGTGGCGAACGAACGCGGCTTGCACTGGCGCTTGTTCCTCGGTTCGGCGGACCGGACGGGGCTGGACGCGGACAGTGTCGATCTCGTGACTTCCTATATCGTGTTGCACGAGATTCCGCGCGAGGCCATCCACGCGCAATTGCGCGAGGCGTACCGATTGCTTCGGCCGGGCGGTGATCTGCTGTTCTCGGACGTCACCCGGTATGCGGCGCTTTGGCTGAGGCGGCGCGCGCCGCTGGATTCGTCAATGTGCGCTCCGAGGGGTTCGGCGGCGGCATTTATCCGTGGTTCGTCTACGGGCACAAAGCGTCATGAGCGTGGAGCTGACCCCTCACGATTCGGCCGTGCGAGCCGACCGCGCGACGCAGCTAGCGCTGACGTTGGCGCGGGAACTGTGGGTTGTGAAGGATCGCCTACTGGTACTCGAAGCGGTGCTCGCAAGCGAAGGCTTCGCCGAACTGAGCGCCCGCATCGATGCGTTTCAGCCGGATGCCGCCACGCGCGCGTCCATCGATGCCGAGCGAAAGCGCTTTATTGCCGAGGTCACTGCGGCGCTGGACTCGCCGCCGGACCGGCCGGCCTGACCGGCGTTACCGCGCCGGTGGCGGGCGCGGCCTCAGAGCGTTTCGCGGGATTATCGAAGTTGTCCGTCTTGCGCAAGGCCTCCTCGGCCTGCTTCGTCATCACCACGATGCTGATGCGACGATTCATCGGATTACGTGGGTTTTTCTCATCGAGCAGCACGTAAGACGACATGCCGATGATGCGGGCGAACTTCTCGTCGGGGAGCCCGGCGGTCTTGAAGGTGCGGCGCGCGGTATTGGCTCGGTCGGCAGACAATTCCCAGTTGGTGTAGTTCTGGCCGCCGCCCGCAAACGGCGTTTGGTCGGTGTGGCCGGAGATCGTAATGCGGTTCGGCACCGTTGCCAGATATTTACCGACCTCGAGCAGCAGCTCGCGCGCGTAGGGTTTGAGCTGGGTACCGCTGAGGTCGAACATCGGGCGGTTCTGCGCATCGACGATCTGTATGCGCAATCCCTCCGGGGTGATATCGAGCAGCAGCTGGTCCTTGTATTCCTCGAGCGTCTGGCTTTTCTCGATCGCCTCGCGCAGCTCGTCGCGAAGTGTTTCGAGATTCGCTTTGTCGTTGACCTCGGCGTTTTTCTCCACCTCCGGCATGCCGGCCCCTGAGCCGGCAATCGGGGCCGGTGCCGAAGCGGTCAGGCCGCCGCGCAACTCAATGGGGCTCGTGCTGGCGCCACCAGG
>Ga0315902_10013347_pt1 | contig 10626 bp, 17 predicted proteins | sample LakEriMetagenome_9_FD_203523 | JGI IMG/M metagenome (GOLD analysis project Ga0315902, IMG submission 203523) | Freshwater fungal communities from buoy surface, Lake Erie, Ohio, United States - Buoy 12 MA117 | ecosystem: Environmental > Aquatic > Freshwater > Lake > Lake biofilm | place: USA...
GATGTTGTGGTTCAGCATCTCAGAAATAACTTAGACCATGCTTCACTTATTCTAGATGTGGGTGCAGGTTGCGGGACATACGGGAAACTTCTCCATGAATATTTCCCAAATATGTACGCCATTGAAATTTACCCCAAGTATCTTGAAATGTTCAAGTTTGAACAATGGTACATTGAAGTCTACATTGAGGATATTAGAAATTTTGATTATGAGATGTACGAGTATCTTATAATGGGGGATGTAATTGAGCATCTTTCTGTAGAGGATGCAAAAAAGCTAATTACAGATGTAACAGAAAGGGGTAAAAAGTGTCTAGTGACAGTTCCATATCTATTCCAACAAGGTGAAGAGTACGGGAATGTACATGAGATACATTTGCAGGATGATTTGACACCTGAAATCATGTTAAAGAGATACCCTGAACTGAAGTTTCTGTGCGGGGATTCACATTACGGATATTATATAAACTACGATGTACCCAATAATAATTAACAACAGGAACAGATTGACTACTACCAAGAATATGGTAGAAAAGTTGCTATCCTTAAATCCAAATGACCAAATAATTATCATCGACAACGGTTCCACATACGAGCCATTGTTAGATTGGTATTATTCTATTCAGGATAAAATAGAAATTATTTGGGGGAAAAACGAAGGGCATTTGGCACTTTGGGCACTTCGCATGAACAAAAGGTTACCCGAATTATTCGTTTATACTGATTCTGACATAGAACTCAATGAAAACTTCCCCAAAGATTGGAAGCAGATTATGAGTAACTACTACCACAAGTATGGGTTTGAAAAAGTGGCACTAGGCATAAAAATAGACGACATCCCCGAACATTACAGGTATATTAATCAGGTAAAAAGAAATGAGGGAGTATGGTGGTTAAATGAACTAGAGCCTAAAGTTTATACTGCGGATACTGATACAACATTTTCTTTGATAAAAAATACGGGAAATAATCCGTTTAAGTCAATAAGGTTGTGTCAGGATAATATGATTAGCAGACATATCCCGTGGTATATTGACTTGGCAAATCTTGATGAAGAGGAGAAATACTATCTAGATAACCATGACAATTTCTTTACGACCCAATATACAAAGCAACATATAGAGCCAACAAAATTCACAGATATTTAAAAAATAACCATGTACCCAAAGATTTCAGCAGTAATGTGTACCTACGGGAGATTTTCTTTTGTTGAAAGACAAATGAACTGCTTTTTAAATCAAACATATCCAAACAAAGAGTTGATTATATTCAATACGGATATAGACAGTCCATACCTTGAACAGGAAGGATTGAGGGAGCAAAACATTTTCATCTATAATTGCAATATTGATTTTTTAACTCAAGAGCCATATACGAATGTAGGTGCTATTCGTAGAGATGCATTGACATTTGCTACGGGAGATTATTACGTTTGTTGGGATGACGATGATGTTCATCTTCCATGGTTCATGGAGCAAGGCATTGACCGAATCAATGAAACAGGAAAACCATTTTTCAAGCCCGAAAGGTCTTTCTTTTATAGTGGGGATTATTTAAGGTTAGTAAAAAACACATTGGAAGCATCCATCGTTTGTAACATGGATAAGGTAAGGGAATACGGATTTCTGTTGGAAACGGGTAAAGAGGGGTTGGCTTGGTACACAAAAGCTAGGGATAACAAAGAGTTGAATGAAAATGATAGCTATTATATTCCATCATACTGTTTTGATTGGAACAGTAACCCAACTGATAGTTATCAGCATCGTCAATCAGGAAACATTGACCATCCTGAAAACTTTGTTCAACACAAACAGGCTTGTTTAGATAAGGTAAATCAAAGGTCATTGAGAATATATGACAAAGAAAAAATGAGCGAAACCTACAACCCATATTTTGACTACATAAGAGCGTATAAATCAGACTTTCCTCAAGAATTGTTAGAAAAATATTTTTATGACTAAAATACTTGGGATTACTCATGGGGCACACTCATCGGGAATCGCTTATTTAGTTAATGGCAAAGCTGAAATAATACTTGACGAAGAAAGATTAATAAGGATAAAGAATTGTAGAGATTTTGATGAATCTTTTGATAGATACCCTTACGAATGTATGAGGCAATTAGTCAAGAGATATAACGTAAATCTTTCTGAAATTGATGCTTTTGTCAGTTGTTTTGATTACGAAACAATTAGGGTTATTGTATCGTGGCATGGATATGAAGTACCTAGAGAGAAGTTTTTTCTTGTTGACCACCATCATGCACACGCTGCTTATTCATTATATTTTTCGGGTTGCGAAGATGATACATTGATGTTTTGTGCAGATGCTTCAGGTAATAATTTCAGCAATTCAAAAGCATACATTTATGAAAATAGAGAGATGATTTTAGTAAACAACATAGAAATGAATCGAAAGTCATTTGGTCATTTTTATGCTGCACTAACTGAACTTATTGGATTTAAAAGAATAAAGGACGAAGGCAAAGTCGTTGGTCTGTCGGGTCATGGATACCTATGGCAGAATTTATATGAAGTTTGGAAAAACCTCATTGTGATTGACGATACACTTACTGATTTAGACATTCACCATGAATTGGGTGGTGGAATTTATCAGGATATGTATTATAAATTCTTTTTGTTAAATGGCTCTAGATATTGGAAAAACGAGGATTTCATCAAGCGAATAGCTTACACGGGGCAAAAAATATTTGAAGAGAAAGTAACTGAGTTAATTACCAATTTGCATAAAAAATATCCAAATAAAAATAAACTAGTCTTATCAGGGGGAATATTTGCCAACATAAAGCTAAACAAGAGACTAAATGAGTTGGATTGGGTTAGAGAAGTATTCATTCTTCCTCCAATGGGTGACGAAGGTCTAGCTATGGGTTGTGCAATATCTTACGCCCATAGTATCGGGATGAGAGATTTATCGGTAGATAATATATACATGGGTAGAAGTTTCAGTCAGGATGAGGTTGAGGATGCAGCAAGGGAAATACTTGGCGACTATGTAAAGTTTGAATTAAGCTATGATTTTATTGCTAAAAGCCTCATGGAAGGGGTAATATTTGGTCTTTACCAAGGTAGAAGTGAGCATGGTGCAAGGGCATTGGGAAACAGAAGCATCATTTGTGATGCAACTAGAAAAGAGACATACGATATATTGAATGGCAAACTTCACAGAAATGACTTTATGCCATTTGCACCTTCAGTTATTGATGAGGATGCTGATGTGATTTTTCAAATTGCAAAGTCAAGGCATACGGCTGAGTACATGAACATACTATTCGATACAAGAGAGCAGTTTAAAGATAAGTTCCCAACTTGTTTGCATCCAATAGATAAAACGGCAAGGATTCAAATTGTAAAAGAATCAAGAAACAAGTTATTTTACGATATTTTGAAGAGGTACAAGGATTTTAGTGGGTATGGTATTTTGGTAAATACTTCATTTAATGTCCATGATGAACCTATCGTTGATAAACCCGAAGATGCTTTTATTCATCTTAGAAATGGAATCGTAGATTTGATAATTACAGAATATGGAATTTATAAATATACGGGTATCCATAAAGGATAAAAAAAAGGAAGTCAAGATAGACTTCCCTCAAGAATAAATAGAAAATTATTTTACTCTTCAATTACATCTCTTTGCTCATTCAGAGATTCAGAAGGGTTTAAAGGTTTCCAATTAGATTTTACTTCCTTCTTTTCTTCAGGAAGGATTACATCTACTATCTTGCTACCCTTGACTTGAATTACCTGATAGTCTTGAGAAAAACCTCCTCTTGAGAAAGATTCTACAATTCTAGCTTCTGCTTCAGTTACGCTCAAGGCATCAACAAGATAAGTTTCCTTTATCCTTTTAATGTTTACCCCACCTTTACGGTTTTCGGTTTCAATCTTTAACTCTACTAATACTTCGTAATACTTCATTGTTTTGATTTTTATAATTGTTATTCAGGGATTTCGGGGAGTTGGTTCAAGGTATTCTTGACAGAAGCATACTTGCTTGTTACAATTCTTTTACCGTCAACAATCTTGACCTCATTGTTTTCATCAAGCACTAGCATAGCACCACCTTCGAGTTGGTTTTCCATCTCAACGGCTTTTTTACCGTAGTAGTCCTTGGGGAGAAGTTTGGCTAATTGAACAAGTGCTACTTTGCGTACCATCCACATATTAGGGTCTTTCTTGTCGTTAAAATACAACTCATTGTTATACTTCGACATAGACTGTATCTTAATTATATCCCCGACTGAAAGAACGCAAAATTGATACTCTCCATTCTTATATTTAGCAACCGCATATACAAACCTCAAGTTCTTTGAAGACCGTTCTGCTGAAAAGTTTGGCTTGTGGATTATGTTCTGCTCAAGACCATAAATAGCCTCAAATTCATCTCCTTCATACACACACTCCGTATGTATCTTGCTAATATCTCCTGACCTCAATAGTACGTTTACTAGCCCCTTATATCCCACCTGTGGGGTTACTGCCATCTTACCGTCTATCTTCCTTGGAATTAGGTAAAACTCCCCTAGCATATCGCTTGGAATTAGACCTATCTCTGCCCCTGCAAGTATGGAAGCAAACATGGAAGAAGGGGATTCCTGAAAGGCTTGTAGGAGTTTTTCATTCTTTTTTATTTCAGAAAGAACGATGAACTTGAATTGGGCTGCATCAATGTTGTGCTTTTTGAGAAGGGAGGGCAGGATTGTCTGCTCATACGCTTCTAGGTTCTGCTGAAACTTCTGAATGGGGCTAACTTTCTTTTCATCAACTTTAGCCAACTGTTGATTCGTGGTTTGTGGTTTTGTTTCCATTTTTATTTGTTTTAGGTAAATTAGAATTAGGTATTTTATCTATCTCTTCATGTGGTATTGACTTATCATTTTTGATAGATTCAAGAGTTTGTAACTGTTTGTTTAATGTATATAGTTCGGCAGTTACGGTTAGCCTCTCTCTTTCTAATTTAGCAATTTCCAAATTGCAATCATATATTGCTCTTTCTATTTTATTCATCTTTTTTCGTTTAATCTTTTTAATTCAAGTGCTATTAAGAATAGAGGTATGCAAAGCAAAGATGCTGCTAGTATAGTCATATTATAGTTTAGGAGTTCCGCAATCAATGCAGGTTTTAATTATGATAAAGTATGACCCTTCATTGTATAAGTGTTGATTGACAACAATGTCTTTGCTTTTTACATACTTAGAAGGTCTGAGATATGTTCTTTGAACCTCTTTAATTTCGTGACAGAAATCGCATCTGTCCATTTCTATTTCTCCCATAGTTTATTTGTTTGTTCTGTAAAGAATAGTCCATCTGCCCCTGTCTTCGCAGTAGTATTTTATGGACTTAACATTGTAGTCAAGCCAAACAATCTTCTGACAGACAAGGCATCGGTACTTATATTTCATCAATAGTAGATTTCTTCAATCAACGGAACTTCAGCACGTTTGTCACAGGTCTGATAGAATGGGCAATCCAAACATCTTGAATAACTTGGTCTAGCCTCTAGCTTATCAGGGTTTTGGTAGTGGAAGTCAATGTACCTTTTCATCTTCTCAACGTAGTTCAACTCATGCAATGCAATGTGTTCGTCTTGGATGTTGACCTTTATGATTTTAGCCTTTTCAGGGTCTTTGGCACTAAAAATAAAGAAGTAGAAAGGGATGTTTTCCTTGCCCTCCATCTTTTCAATCAGATACTTGTAATGAATTGGCTGAAGCAATAGACTGCTTTTGTAGACCAAACTTTCAGTATGCCACCCGTATGGGTTGAACTTGTCATCAAACAATGAGGTGTACTTCAGGTCAATGATGCACTCTTCCCCATTAAAATCAGCCCTCAAGTCAAGTATTCCGCTAGAGCCATCATGGAGAAGATACTCACCAACGGAAAGTATTTTGATATTGTGCTTTTCAATCATTGACTTGTACAAAGCAACAGATTTGGTAGCACGTTCATATTCGGCAGACATTTTCTCCTTGGCAGTACCCTTGTAGACCATTTCAGGCATCGGGGCTTCCTCCCCGCTTCTCAAGTAACCCGTACAGAGGTATTCAAAGTAAACCCCTAGTTTAGCAGCATCCGATTGCGGAATTTTTTGCTTTTCAAAATTCTTTTTGTAGAGGTATAGACCACAACCCTTTACTTCATGGTCATAGTATTCAACGTAATCCTTTAGAAGACTTTGAGACAGATTTGGCTTTTGCATTTTTTTCTGTTTTATGGTTTTTGTATTTAATGATTCTGTTTAGCAGAGAGGCAAATAAAAATAATACGTTGGAAAAAATATAAATTAAAGCGGATAATGGTATGCACACAATTAGCCACAGAACTTGAGATAACCAATATATTTTTTTAGTAGTCATCTTCAAAGTCAATATAGTTTCCTTTGTTTTCCCGCACCTGCTTTGCATTATTAATAACTTCCATTGCTTCCTTCACTCCATGTAATTCAACCCTCTCGGCTTCTGCATTTAGAATCCTTTCATTTTTAAACTCATGGTGTTCGCAATAAAGATTCTCCCCCGTTTCAAGAAATATCTCCTTGTCGTGGTCGTATGCAGAGGTAATCTGCATCAACCTACATGACATATATCTTTGATTGTAGTGTTTGCAGTTCCCACATTTGCGTATCATGGGTAGTGATTTTTGGTTCAAATAAAATTCCATCTGTTTTTTTTTAAAATAAACTTGCTTGTATTTTTTCTTTCTCTTTCTCTTTATCGCTTATCTTTTCAACTTCATAAACTTCATCATAAAATTTAATGACCAAATCGTTCAGCCTATTCAGATAATCAACCATATCAGTTACCATACTAGTCCTACCCTTCATAACGTTTTTACGCTTAATCGGGTCATAATCAGACTTTACGAAAGTATTTGACTTGAAAATATCTAAAAGAACTTTGGTGTTTTTCTCAATAAAGTTAACCATTCCCGTGAATTGCTTCCTTGTTTTTTCATGTTTTAGCACCAATTCTTGGTACATTTCATTCATTTTCTGAAAGTTCTCCTCATGTACTGTTGACACGGTAAATGCCAAAAGGTTGCATATATTCCTTTTTTGAGCCACAGTAAGCCCTATGTTTTTTTCTTCTTCTATTGCTTCTAACATTCTGTCAAGAAGCACATTTTTAAATCTATTTTGCATAACTTTGTTTTAATTAGTTGTTCCCCAACTATGAGTTTTTGGAGAGTCAATCGGTTTGTGCTGATTGGCTTTCTTTTTTTTAGAAGGTGTCAATCCATTCCTTTACTTGCTCGTAATGTCCTTTTATGTCGGAATCTAGCCAACCTTGCATTTTTGAATCTATGAAATCCAACATATTGTCACAATGCTTCAAGGCACATTGTTTGGCAATATCCCTTTTTACTACTACTGACATGAACTGAACAATAAGGAATGCAGCTTCTTCTTTCGGTGTCATTTCTTTAATTTTCATCTTTTTGTGATTTTAGAGTTGTGATATTTTCGGGTTCTACTAGTTGTTTCCATTCCATGGCTACGCTATCTAAATAATCCTGAACAACCTGTCTGTTTTCAGGTTTGTCCTTATAGTAAACGCAATCTGTCTTGTAGCAAATAAACTCATCCCCCAACAGATTAGCAATATTCATCATGTGTTCGTAGCAGGTGTACCTGATGTTAGAATAGACCTTGTGCAGAATTGGGTCGTATTTTAGGGTTATTGTTTCTTCTGTCAATTCTCCCTTCTTTATGACCACAAACTCCTTCATGCTACTCAGATTAGCCAATGCAGCCAATCTTAGCGACTTATCCTTTATATCAAGACCTTTTAGGTAGGTATCCATGGAAATGTATTCATTCAGGAAAGCAACCCGCCAATAAGCATGGTCTAGGTCTGTAGCAGTTATTTTGCCCCTGTAGTTCTTGTTCTTGGGATTCCAATGGTTGACGGGTAGCTTTGGTTTCTCCCGTATCTTATGGTTCAGAATATGCTTCCGTACATCGTTAATGACGGTCTTGAATACCCACATATTATTGCTAAAGGACTTCTTCGGGTTCGGAAATACAAATCTTCTCCCCTGCCAAATAATATCTGTGGCAAAAGACCCTTTCCGAATAAAAGCATCGCTTTTTGTCCTCTTGAGCCGTTCAATGAGGCTTTTTAAGGTTTTTGGGTTCAGCACGGTGTACCCATTTTGTAATGACATGGTTTATGGTTTTATCGCTTCCTGCTTATCAAATCAGCCTTTTGTCTCTCAAACTCTGCTTTGGTTATTATCTTGTTTTTAAGCAGTAATCGTAATGATGCAATGGCGTTTTGAATGGCTTTGTTGGCTATTTTTTTCTGTTCTTTTGGTTCTTGTTGCTTCTGTTCTGTGGCTTTTTTCTTGGCTTGTCTTTTCCTCTTCCTCTTCTCCTTCTCTAGTATCTTGAACTTTTCAACTAAAAAGTCTTTGACCTTTTCTACTTTCCCCTGCTCCTTACTTGGTAACCTGAAATCTGTTCCCTCGTCACTTGCTTCGGGATTATCATTCAAATATAAAACGTAATCAACGAAATAGTTCTCCCCTTGTCCATTATCTTTTCTTCTTGGCTTTAATTTCACGATACCACTAAAATATGCCCTTCCGCTACTATTGTCAACCTCTTGTCGTATCGCTTCAATTATGTTCTGCACCCCATCGGTGTAGTAGGAGTAATTTGAGGTATTGAAAATCTTAGTTATCCCATACTGACCTGCGTTTACCCTTACATCAAGGCATTCAGGCAAAACTTTCTTTATGTGGTTGTCAATCTCATAATACTCAACAAAGGATAGATACGCTTCGGACAGGTATAGGGGATTACATATCTCAACAGGGGGAAGGGCTTTTATTACCTTTCTAATGTCACTTTTAACATCCCTGACTAATACTTTTCCCTGTGCTTTGAACTTTGGGTAGAGTTCCTCACTTACTATCTTTCTCCTTTGGGTGGCACTTAGCTTTTGGCTTTTAGTAGCTTTTTTGTTCGCTTCCCCTAACTCCCGCAAAAGTGCGTTGTATAGCTTTATGCCCGTTAGGTTTGTGAACTTGCTTTTTGCCATGGTTTGTGGGAGTGAAGAGGGAAAGTAAAATTAAACTTTTTTCCCTTTAAGATACTCAAAATAATCCTCAATTAAATACTGATTTTCAGCCCCAATCAATATGTTTACTTCATAATCCTTCATTTTACATATCGTTGTTAATGTGCTGATAGTCAGTAGCATAGTGATTATCCTTGCCGAATACAGTTTCGTTTCGTTCTCGGTTGCATTCTCAATCTGTTGCCATTTGACCCCATACGAAGCTGAAACGTTAAGCCATATCTTCTCTAAAACATAGTGAACAGGAGTGGATTCCTTTATGCAAAGAAAATCTATTGCATGAGGCTTTAGCCAATCGCTCTTTTGAACCATTTCAATTATGTATTGGTTCATCCTATGTTATTTAAGATTTCCTCTAGTTCATCCTTTTTCAACCTGCTTGTGATGTCAATCTCACAGTTGTCAAACTCCAAGTAGACCCCAACAATGTGTTTATCTATCTCGTCTATCTCGTAGAAAGTGTGGAAGCCATGGCATTCCTCAACCCGAACATCTTCATAAAATCTTGAAATGTATTCTATCCTGATGTTGCCAATGCTTTTTGTGTGATTCGATTCGTGAATTGTTTTCATTTTATTTCTTTTGGGATAAATATGCTAGGACAAAAAAAAGAATGATGACCAAGGCATACGGGATACAACCCCACCCTTTTTTATTTTTCATCTACTTTATAATTTTTAATCAGTCCAAATTTTAGGAATCTCTGAAGTTCAAAACCCTGTTGTTTAAACTGTAGGTAAGTACCGTATTCATCAACCATGCTCTTCGGGAATTTGTACTTAATACCGTCAATTTCAGCCACAATCCACTTAATGTCAAGGTAAGGGTCATTTATAACTAGATAATTGAACCCATAGCTATTTGTGGCTCTGTAGTAATGCTTTTCAGAAGAACGTTTGAGGTAGATAGTCTTTTCATGGAAATAATAGTTTCCAATCAATCTTGTCTTGTCCTCTCCTTTGAGTTTCAGGTGAATGTTGGCTGATACCTTTTCGTTGGTTTCATCGTCAATGAAGACCCGCATAAAAAGCCGATTGCCACCTTTGTCATCTTGACAAAAAAGTTGCTCTTTCATAAAAAATAGCATCAGAGTTCAAAAAAAGATATAAACTCATCAACCATCTTAATCCTACCCTCAATTTCACCTTGGGCTAACCCCATCTTGTAGATGTGCTGAAGCATAGAATTAAAAGAATGAATATCGTTATTGTCGGGCTTCAGGAAGGTGTTATTCAGTATGTTATCTGCAACAACCTCGTCCTTCATTTTGCTCAAAAAGGCAATGATTTCAGTATCTTCAAAAATTGTTTTCATGTGAAATTATTTATAAAGGATTACAAAATCTCCAAAGTTGTTGTCAAACACTTCGACTAAATTGTCGTAGTCACCTGAAGTCATTTCCTTGCTGATAGAGTTGAAGTCTTTTCCCGTGGCTTTGCATAGCTTACGGGCAATACCTAAGAGGTTGAAAGCATTCCCTTCGGGGGAGTTTAGATTGATTTCTAGCAATCCTGATG
>Ga0315902_10013352_pt1 | contig 10623 bp, 6 predicted proteins | sample LakEriMetagenome_9_FD_203523 | JGI IMG/M metagenome (GOLD analysis project Ga0315902, IMG submission 203523) | Freshwater fungal communities from buoy surface, Lake Erie, Ohio, United States - Buoy 12 MA117 | ecosystem: Environmental > Aquatic > Freshwater > Lake > Lake biofilm | place: USA...
GGCGCTGTTGTTCTCGGTGAACGACAGGCGGGTCAACCGGGAGCTGTCCGCCGAGGACGGATCGAGGTCGGCCCGATAACTCCCCTCCGGAGCCAGCGCATAGGGGTAGTGGGCCGCCGGAGCGCCGGGGAACCGGGACGGTACCGGGTTGAAGGTGTTGGTGTAGCTGTACTGCGGCGGCGCTCCCTGCCGGAATCCCGTGTCCTGCTCGAAGGCGAAGAACCCGCTGCGCGTCTCCGGCTCTGTCGGGAAGTCGCTCGCGACCTCGATCGTGTTCGTGTAGCCGTTCTGGTCGGGCCACTGGATCTGGAAGGTCCCGGGCTTGGTCGGATACCATCTCTGGCCGACGAAATCCCAGGCCGCAGCGGTCCCATCCCCGCCGACATTCGGACTCGACGATCCCGAATCGGTCGGGGACGGGGGGCCGTTGAGGGTGATCTGGAGCGGACGGGATTCCACGGGCAGGTCGGGGATGAGCTGGGCGTTGACCGTGTCGATCGAGGACACATCCAACCCCTCGCCCAGGGCCAGTCGCGCCCGGTGGATGGTCTTGGCGTAGGTGAAGGTGATGCTGCCGGGTCCCGAGACCGCGGGGAACGTGTACTCCCGCGACGCCCCTCCCGACTGGCTGTTCGTGTGGACGCCATCGACCAGTGTCTCGAGCGTGATCCCCGAGAAGAGCGTCAGCGCGTTCAGGGAGCTGAGGGTGAAGCGCCGATCTGGCGTCCGATAGAGGGTGCCGACCGTGAGGCGTTCGCCTTCGTCGAGCCAGAGGGTGAGGACATCGCTCGCCCCACCTCCCATGGCCTTCGGCGCGCCGTCCACGGCGGTGAGATCGGTCTGGAAATAGGGCAGATATCCGACGGGCACGACGGCATCCGGCTCCGTGCTGGAGACGCTCGCGGTGAACTTGAACTGCTTGCTCCAACCCCAGAACACGCGACGCCAGTCGTTCATCGGCGCCTGCCCGATGGCATCGATGGATTGGGTGGTGGCCCCCGGCTCGGCCAGACCAAGTTGGAAGCCCGGCATCACCGCCGCGATGAGGTTGGTGGTCGCCGAATAGGCCGGTACCACATTCTCACCCCCGAGATGCCGGAACACGGTCTGACCCGGATCGGTCGACACGTTGGTGGCCGAGCCGATGCCCAGCAGCCCCCGGGCGTTCAGGAACAGGCTGCTCAAGGGCAGGTTGGTGAGCGCCCCTTCCGGCACACCCCAACGGAAATCCAGTTCCTGGTTGTTCGAGTTGAGGATGTTCGAGAGCTTCTTGATGGTCAGAAGGTGGCTCCCAGGGGTGACCGTCACCGGTTGCGACAGAAACTGATTGGTCCGAAGCGGAAAACTTTTGTTCGTGCTGGGGAGGAACGGCGCCGTGACGATCTTCTGACCGTCGAGCCAGACCTCGCCCATGCTCTCGGTCTTCAGCGAGAAGACGTAGTTGGTCGGGGCACTTCCAGCGGGCACCTCGAACCGGGCCTGCAACCGCCAGACGAAGTTCGTGGAGGGGCTCACGAACGCCTGCTTCAAGGGAAGGAGGAAGCCGTTGGTGGCATACTCGGCGATGCGGGTGAACCCCGACAGGTCCTCGAAGTTGTCGACCGCCGGTCCCATCAACTGCTCCAGGAACACCGCATTCGTGCTCGGCAGTTTGGGCACCGTGTCGAATGGCATCTCCAACACGAGGTTGGTCCGGGTGGAACCCCAGACGGGTCTGGCCAGCGACTGGACGATTTCCCCGCGGGAAAGGGCCCCATTCCACAGACGGACGTTGTTGAGTCCGCCACTGAAGAAACCCGTCGCACCATTGGCCCCCTGTGCCAGCGCCCCCAGCGTGAGGGTGCCATCACCGGATACCGAGGGCAGGGCGACCCGGTTGGTCGCGATGGGACTGCCATCGCGGTAGAAGCGCACCTGTCCCGCGACGACATCACTTACGAGCGCCCAATGGTGCCAGGAGTCATCGACCCAACCCCCAGGCACGCTCGCGATGCGGTCGCCGTTCGCCACGAACAGGGATCGGTCCGTGTCGAAACCCACGCGCAGTTGCGAGGCCGCCTGGCTGCCCAGCCCGAGGACCATCTGGGATTGCGACGCGGGGTCTGGGTTGAGCCGGGCCCAGAATTCCACGGTGAAGGTCCCGTCCGGCGCGAGTCGGTCGGAGACAGACGAGCTGCCGGCCCGGAGATGATCCCCGGCACCCGCCAGCTGCAGGAAACGTTCCGGGGATCCCGGGGCGTTCTCAAGCACGTAGCCCTTCGCATTGAAGCGCGCCCCGTTGGCATTGCTGGGGTCGTTGTTGATGGAGGAGTTGACCACCGAATCGAACCCGCTCCCCCTGTCCACGAAATGTCGTCCCAGATTGTCCTGATGAGCGGCATCGGTGATGTCCGAGGGCGACAGGCCGGGGATCGACTCGGTGCCGGAGTGGACCTCGGCCAGGTAGGTCAGTCGGTATTTCCACGTGACGGTGGATCTCGGGCTGAAGGTGACCGTCGCATTGACGTTGTCGGAATACTGGCCGTTCAGGTCGAACCCGATCGGCTCTGCCTGGTAGAAGGCCTTGTCCTCCTCGCCATCCGGCAGCTGGCGCATGAACTGGTCCAGCAAGACGACCTTCGGCGCCTGCACCACCGAGGGCGAGGGCTTGATCCAGCTGGTCCCCAGGGCCGGCTGGAAGCGCGGGTCTCCGGCCCCGTGCTCCGAGACGGCGGTCACCTGGACCAGCGAGTCGCCGGTGATCTCGAGGTTCTTGAAGTACTGGAGGGAGTGGAAGGAACCCGTCCGGGCCCCGATGGCCACGCTCCAGTCCATCGGATCCGAATAGGTCTCGGGCAGCGGCACCGACTTGAGGATCTGGACCCCCGCCCACCAGACATTGGCGACGGTACCCGTGTCCCCCGGCACGACCTCCACCACCACGTGCACGAAGTTCTGGCCGGTGTTGAAGGTCTGGTTGACCCCGGGCCAGACATTGGTTCGTCCACTTTCGCGCCCATTGAACGTCACACCCGACAGGACCTGGCCGTCATAGACGACCTCGACCGCAGGAGCGGAATCCACCCCGCCATTGTCATAGCTGTCGAACGTCACGACGAATCCGTGGGTCACGCCATCCTCCCCCACAGCCGCATGGGAGATGGCGGGACCGAAATTGAAGCTGAATCCGTCCGCGATCGGATCCGATCCGGAGATCCGCACATCGAACTCCGCCCGCAGGCTCGTGATCCGCTGCTGCTTCGGAAGGGTCTCGAGGATGATCGTCCCCTCCTGCCACTGTCCGTCCTCCGTCAACACGAGGGCCCCGTTCCGGAGTCCCGGGGTGCCATTCGCGCCCCCGTTGAAGAGGAAGACGCCCGCGGGCAGCGGATCGCTGGTGGTGAAGGGGTAACTCAGGCGAAACTGGGCATGGGCGGCAGTCGGGCCGACCCAGCTCAGGAGCAACGCCACGATCGCGCCGAGTGTCGACGACCTGGAGAGGAGGGGGATTCGCATGGGAGGGTTCGAAAGGGGTCGGATCAGCGCAACGTGGGGACCAGACTGACGCGTTGGAGCGAGATTCTGCCTCGGGACACCAGCGGGGCGGTCGCCAACCCGCGGGTTACTTCCTCGTAGGCCCCCTCCAGTCGACCCGAGCCCGACTGGTAGGTGCCGTCCAATTGGACCGTGATGGACCGGCTCAGGTCATATCCCGCGCCGTGCTGCGGGTGGTAGGCGTGTCGGAACGGGTTGGTCCGGTGGAAGGCATCGAGCCGCAACGGGCTGTTGGTCGACGTGCCAATCCGGTTGGCCGGGCCAAAGGTGCCCTCCAACGGCCAGGAAAGATGATACGCCTCCGTCAGGCTCGGAGGACGGGTGGACTGGGCGGCCAGATAGGTGCAGACGTCGGCATCGGTCACCGCCCCCACCGCCACGGGCGGCTGCACGGAGTTGGCGACCCCCTGCAGGAAGGCGGCGGACTGGGCGTTGGTGCCGTTGTTGCGGGGCATGTCGAAGGTCGCCGTCTCGTATCGGACCCCCACCTTCTTCCCCCCCCGCTCCACGATTCCCTCGTAGAAGGGGATCTGCGACTCGTCGAGGACCAGCACCTCCTCCGCCGGTACCGACGGGTCGGCGCTCTTGGTCTGCATCCGCATCACCTTCGACAACAGCACCGGGGTGCCATTCGTGTTCACATGGATCAGCACCCGGAGGGCGGCCAACGACCGGGTCGGCCGCACCGGCCGGTTCGTCTCGGTCAGGCTCGTCACCGACTGGATCCGCACCTCACCCATCCACAACCCCGCGAAGCCGGGGGCGTCGCCCACCGGCTTGTTGGCGGGATAGAGATCCGGGTTCACCGCCAAGACCGGCAGGTAGTAGCCGACGGTTCCCTGCCCCAGCGAGACCTCGATCCGGTAGAGCCGCTCCCGGTAGATCTCCCCCTGGGTCCAATTCCGATCCACGCCCAGCGTGAATGTCTGGCTGGCGCCCGGCGCCAGGGTGGCGAGGGAGGCGTTGGCGATCGGCCCGTTGCCATCCGTCTGCCACGCCAGCTGGTCGGGGACCCGGACCACGCGGAACAGACGGAGATCCTGGTCCGACGCCGCACCGAGGTCCTTGAGCGTGACCGCGTGGGAGGCATTGCCGGGACGCTCGAGGCTGGAGGTGGTGAGCTCCTGGGTGCTCAACCGCAGCGGAACCGCCGACCCCGACGGGTTGGGTACCGGGACCGTCGGAGGACTGGCCCCGAAATCCATCACCCCCAGCTGGGCGCCTGCGAAGTCCACCGCCACCGGACCGCCGTACCGCGCACGCGACCCGGTCAACGGGATCGAGATCCAGTAGGCGCGTCCCGTCTCCACCGCCTCGTCCGACCCGATGCCTTCCCAGTGCCCGGTCTGGGGGTTCAGGCGCTGGATCGGGGAGCCAGCCGGGGTCGGCGCCGCCGAGAACCCGGCGGCCCCGAGCAGCGAAAGGAAGGTCGGATTGTCCCGGACACTGAATCCCAAAAGGGTGTAGCCCCCGGGATTCCAGGTGGGACGGTGGAAATCCACCTTCCCCGCGATGCCAAGCCCCCCTGACACGGGAGCGCCATCCGTCGACGTCCCAGAACTGGAGACCACATGGACCAGATAGGCGGCATTACCGCGGACGAGGATGGATCGGGGCTCGCCCGACGGGGGATTCCGGGACCAGACGATCCATCCGGCCTGATTGTAGAGCCTGGACGGGTCGGTCGAGAACTCCTCGGTGCCCAAGGCACTGCTCTCGACCGCGACCAGGTCGATCGTGAACGGGCTGCCCTCGGGGGGGGTGAAGACCCGGTCCGCCGTCAACAAGTTGCCATTCGTACCGCGGGGTTCGACCTCCAACCAAACTGCGTTCCATCCGTAGCTGAGGTTCAGGGTCTGGGTCTGGTCGACGGCCCACCCGGGATGCGTCGACCACCAAGCCATCGCGCCCATCACGATCCACTGGAGGACGCGCCCCCTGCGGGATGACCCGACACCGGCGGTGCCAGCATGGTCTTTCGGGGAGGCAAGGGTGCCGCGGACGAGGAGGGCAAGGACTTCCCGGAACATATCCCGTGAGTCTATCTCCCATCCCCTTCCAGAGAAAGCGGGGCATCGGGCTATTCCCGGATAGCCTGCGCCGAGGGGGACCCACGGACGGCGGCCGTATCCGGGGGTGGAGATCTCCTGCCTAGGCTTCCGGGGTGTACCCCGAATTCGAGCCCGACCGTCGGAGGTATCCCAGCCGCACCGCGGATCGGATGGCCTCCTCCCGGTTGTCCGCATGCAGCTTGGCGTAGATGTTCTTCACGTGGTTGTGGACGGTGTGCGGACTGATCCCCAGCCGATCCCCCACCTCCTTGTAGAGCATCCCGTCGGCGACCCGCCTCAGGATCTCCAGCTCGCGCGACGACAGCCGATCGGAAACAACCATCGGCGAGCTGGCCCCATGGAACTGGTCGATGAGGAACCGGGCCACGGCCGGGCTCAACGGGGACTCCCCACGGCTGGCTGCCCGGAGCCCCTCCAGGAGTTCCCCCATCCCCTGCCCCTTGACGAGATACCCGCGGGCCCCACCCCGCAACGCGGCGAAGAGACTCTCCCGATCGTCGTGGATCGTGTGGACCACGCTGACGACCCGGGGCTCCAGCACCGCCACCGCGGCGATCAACCCGATCCCCGACTCGGCCCCGAGGTCGAGATCCGCCAACACCAGGTCCACCCGCGAGAAGTCCACGGTCCGAAGCGCCTCGGAGACCGAGGCCGAATGCCCCACCCACTCGAAATCCGCCGCCCGTCGGATCGACGGCTCGAGATGGGCCACCAGGCGCGGATCATCTTCCAGGACAAACAGGCGGATCATGCGACACCTCCCCGTGACGGTGTCGGGACCGTGGCCAGGGCCACCGGAAGCGGCAGGATGAACCGCACGGACGTGCCGGTCCCGGGTCGACTGACGATCCGGCAACGTCCCCCCATCTCCTCGATGCGACGGTGCATGTTGCCGAGGCCACGGCCACGGCCGGGCGCCGTCGAGGACACAAACCCGCGACCGTCGTCGCGGATGAGGATGCCGAGTCCCTGGGATCGGAAGGTGATGTGGGCCGAGATCCGGGACGCGTGCGCATGGCGGGCTGCGTTGTTCAGCGCCTCCTTGACCGCCCGCTGGAGTGACAGCAGGGCCGGCGCGTCCTCGGACGGCTCGGACGGCACGCGCCCGGTGACGGTCCAGCGGAGTGGCAGACCGTGCGCCGCCGAGACCCGGTCGGCATGGGTGCGAATCTCCGAGAGGAAATCCCCCCAGTGGGTCACGCCCCGCTCGAGGGTGTTCATCAGCAGCCGCAGCTCCCGGTTCCCCTCCTGGGCGAGCTGCTGGATGTCCTCGATGCGTCCCGTGCGCGTTGTCGAGGCCTCCCCGCCATCCGGACCGGAGCTGAGCAGGGCCAGGTGGGCGGTGATGCCGCCCAGCCCGTCGTGCAGGTCACGGACGAGCAGTTGACGCTGCCGGTGCGCCCGTTCGGCGAGCACCTCCTGCTGGAGGGCCGCCGCCTCCTCCCTCGCCCGGAGCGCCGCCTCGGAGGACTGACGGACCTCCAGGATCTGGCGCTGGTTGATCAGCAGCATCGTGCCAAAGGTCCAGATCAGCGCGAAGACCACCATCCCCATGAACAGGGTCTGGTGCGGCCCGACCGGGTCGAGCAAACCCGGCGTGGAGGGAAGGAACTGCAGGGAGACGAGTCGATAGAACAACAGCAGGCTGAGCACCCCGACCGCGACCCCGGTGAACCGCGCCGAGAACCGGAGTCCAGGACGCTGCTCCTGCAGAAGATGCCAGGTCGCAGGTGCGATGAAGAGGAGGAAGACCGGCGTGATGAGGAACGGGCGGACCCGGGGTTGGTCCTGAACGAGGAAAAACCAGACGAACCCGAGGAACAGGGGAACGGCCGCGGCAACGGGCACCTGCCATCGGGGCCGGTGTCCGGCGAACGCCGCCGCTCCGAAGTAGAACAACAGGGCCGCGACGCTGTTCAGGAAGGACGGCAGGATCTTGGTGAGGACCGCCGAGTCGACGAACGCCCTCAGGGTCAACAACACCATCCCCGTCCCATTGAAGAGCGCTGCCCAGCCCCAGCTTCCCACTCCCGGCATCTGGCGGTTGAACCGCCACAGCACGAAGAAGGCGAGGGTCTGGAGCACGCTGACCAACCCGGCCACGAGGGCCATTGTTGATGGGTCGAGGGACGACATTTCCGATCCGCGCCCAAGCTCCCGAAACCGCCCCCCGGATTCAAGGCGATCGTTGTCAACGCAGCTTCGCCTCCACCTCGGCCTCGAACGCCCAGTAGTCGCAGGGGTTTCCTCAGACTTCCGGCAACCCCAGATGGGGTGACACCTTGGCCTTCAGCTCATCGATCAGATCCGGGTCCATGAAGGCATAGTCATCGGGGATCCGCAGGACGACGATCTGCTTGCCGTCCAGAGCCTCGGGGAACCGGAGCTGGAGCCGGTTCAGATGGGACTTCTCCATCACGAAGAGGAGGTCGGCCCAGCCGATGAGGCCTTCGGTCACGACCACCCGGGCTTCGGGCTGGGTGCCGGCCGAGCGGACCTGCAGGCCGGGAACGCCGCTGAAGAGGTGCTCGGCAGTGAGGCTCCGGAGCCGGTTCCGGCTGCAGACGAACAGGACCTTGAGAGGGTGTGCCGGAGGAGGCTCCATCCAATGGGGGGAACCGGGCCTCAGTGCCGCAGCTTCGCCTCCGCCTCGGCGTCGAACGCCAGATAGTCGCAGGTGAGTTCCTCGCCGGCGGCGATGTCCCGGAGCGCACAGGTCACGCCCTCGGGACCTCCGGGGGCCATGCCGGTGTTGGGCACTGCCGCGTGGTTCATGAAACACGCATGATCCCCGCTCAGGACCCACAGTCCCGAATCCCGCTCCCGCCAGGCGAACCAGCGCAGATGCGCCTGGGCCGGCTCGGGCCAACGGGAGGCCTCGGCGTCAGAGAACCGCTGATCGAAGCCGGGCTCGAACCGCCAGATCGGGGTTCCAGCCCGCAGGGGCATGACAGGGAAAAGCCCCAGTCCATGGATGGAACTGGGGCCGACCCGGACCGGGATGAGCACCATGGGATGTGGAATCGCCCGGACGCTGGGGCTACTGCACCGGCGAGAAGTCGGTCGCCTTCAGGAAGAGCGACTTCACCCCACCCGGCGCGGTCAGGGAACCGCCGGCCCCCTTCTCGCTCGCCTCACGGGCGGCCTTCCAGGCGGGGTCCTGTCCGAACGCCGCGAACGACTTCTTGGAGGCGTCCACCGAGGCGTGGGTCACGAAGTAGTCGAGCGTGATGTCGGCGCCCGGCTGATCCGCCATCTTGTGCCAGTAGGCGTAGTTGTGGATGCCGTGCTTGGCGAAGAGGGCCATGGTGTGGTCGCGGAACCGGGCATCGAGGGCCCCGAGCCGTCCGGTGTTGGCCGTGTAGGTGCGCCATTCCCAGACCCCGCCCTTGGACACGTTGCCGGTGCGCGGCTTCGGCGACCAGTCGGTCAGGACGTAGAAGGGATTCTCGGCCTTGCTCACCAGCGGTCCATTGGCCTCGCTGGCCTTGTAGGCCGCCTGCCAGTCGGGATCCGCCACGAACGCCTTCCAGGACGCCTCCCGGGCCTCGCGGCTCGGGTAGGACAGCAGGAAGTGGAGGCGCTGGTCGGCCGGGTCGATCGGCATCCAGTAGCCCACGCTGGTGATGCCATGACGGGCGAAGAGCTTGAGGGTGTGGTTGCGGAACCGGTTCATCAGCGCCTCCTGCTTGCCGGGGGCGATGTGGTAGATCCGCATCTCGTAGCATCCGGCAGCGACCCCCTTGGAGGAACCACCCGAGGTGGCGCATCCAGAAAGGACGGCGGCAGAGCCGAGGACGGTGGAGACGAGGAATTCCCTGCGGGCGAGTGACGAGGACATGGGCCTATTGCACGCCGGCGACACCGGGGGCGTCAAGGAGTTGAACCGCCGCGATGGAAAAAGCCGCTGGGGCGAGGGGGACACCGATCCACCGGTCCCCCTGCCCCAGCCTGTCACTTGGGCCACTTCAGGTGCCGCTGCAGGAAATCGAAGGTCCCCTTCCCGTTGATGGTGTGGGGGCCGTCGAAGAATTCGATCTCGGTCCGGTCCCCGATCCCCAGCTTCACGTACTGCCGACGCGTCTTGGCGAACTCGTAGGCCACCCACTCGTCGGGCGCGACCCCGTCGTCATGCCCCCGCTCCACCATGAAGGGACGCGGGATCATGAACCAGCTGAGCTCGGCGTAGTTGAACGTGTTGCCGAGGTTGAACTCCGGCATGTCGTACTCGCCCCAGTAGAGGTAGCAGTAGCCGTGGCGGACCGAGACGTTCTTCCAGATCCACTCGTTGTAGTCCGCGGAGCAGATGCTCAGGCAATAGCGGTCGACCAGCGGCGGGATGCGCACCGCGGTCTTGCCGCCATAGCTGAGCCCGTAGAAGGCCATGCGGGACGGGTCGACGAAGTCCTGCGACGCCAGCCAGTCGAGGATCACCTCGTGCTGGCGCTGGATGAACGACCACAGCGTCAGCTTCAGCGGCTGGGCCTTGCGGAGGACCTGACGGAACCGGTTCTCGCCGATGTAGGCGTTCTGCGGCGCGAACACCACGTAGCCGCGCTCGGCCAGCCGGCAGCCGTAGGTGTGGTAGGCCGGGTTGTCGATCTTCGGATCCGCCACGTCCGAGGGACGCCCCTCGAGCCCGTGTTGGCACACCACCACCGGACGCCGTTCGCCGGCAGGAATGCCCTTCGGGACCAGCAGGATGCCGTAGGCGACGACGTCGGGGTGGACGTCGAGCACGACCTCATAGCCCGTGAAGGCGTCGGTCTCGGACACCTTCCGCGACCGCGGGTTGGCCGGCAGGGAGGCCGGCGGGAGGAACCCGACGATCTCGTTCTGCAGGATGTCCCGGAGTCCCTTCCGGGTCTGGACGAACGTGTCGACCGACTTCCGGTCCACGCCCTTCCAGAAGTTCTGCCGGGTGAATTCCGACTCCCTCATCAGCCACTGGGTGTCCTCGAGGATCCCCTGGTACTGGCGCAGCTGACGCGCCGTGGGGTCGACTCCAGGGCCGACC
>Ga0315902_10013354_pt1 | contig 10620 bp, 9 predicted proteins | sample LakEriMetagenome_9_FD_203523 | JGI IMG/M metagenome (GOLD analysis project Ga0315902, IMG submission 203523) | Freshwater fungal communities from buoy surface, Lake Erie, Ohio, United States - Buoy 12 MA117 | ecosystem: Environmental > Aquatic > Freshwater > Lake > Lake biofilm | place: USA...
CTAGAGAAGAGGTGTAGCTATTCATCTCTGGTTTAGTTAAGAATTCCCAGCTCTTCCCGTTGTCATTACTTACATAAAGTCCAGAGCCGCGAGCCTGCCACTTCTTTGCTTGGACAGACCCAGTACCGCCAAATAGGAGATATATCCGTCCTTTAACTGAAGGATCGAATTTAATTGGCGGTGACTCTTTGAAGCAGACTGTGGCATCTGACTTCTTCATATCAAACAACATTCCTTCAGTCGAAGCTGGTAACCAAGTTGTACCCGCATCGAAGCTCTCAAAAATTCCTAACCGCTCCACTGCAACGATAAAGTGCTTGGTGTCGAATGGGTCAATCGCAAATGTTTTTCCAGTACGGTAATACTGGTACTCCTGACCTGGTTCTGGTTGACATTTATTTAGCAAGGGGCGAGGGAAAGCGCGCATTGAGGCGCGAATGTTCTCGTTACCAAAGAGAGCTGCTTTCGGCGACTGATCGCCAGCAACCCAGAATGTTTGCAAATCCGATCCTGCGATACAAGTTAGTTCTATTCCAGCAGGGGTTGTGAATTCTTCACCAACTTTGGCGCAAGGTAACCCATTTGCTGGGACCTTATTTTCATTGTTGTTTGGAAGAGGGGGTGGATTTTTTGAACTGTCGTATTCCTTACGTTCAACCCAAGCAAATTTTCCATCACCACCTTGGACGCAAACAATTTCAACACCGTTTGCATCTTTTGCTCCCCTTGCATCTGCAACACCATCACAAATCCAACCAATCACATACTTATTTGGGTTTTCAGGATTCTTATTCTGGTTATTCTGATCCTGGTTATTCTGGTTATTCTGCTCCTGGTTTTTTTGAGTAGAAGGTGGTTTAGAAGTCCATATCAGCTTGCCTTTTACTTTTTTGCAGGAGAAAGTAACCAATCCGACCTTTTTAGAAGAATTTATTTTCTTGCATGCCTTACCGGCAGAGACTTGAGCGCTCTGGGCGTTCGGCGCCATGGAAGCCAGGAGGCATAGCGCAAGAAAGGAGGCGAGGATCCGCTTCATACAAGAAAGATTAACTCAGCTTTTCGCCTAAGCAAATAGCGACTCTTGGGTTTTAGTCAACTCCAGGTTAGTGAATACCTTAGAGCTACAGAATAATTCGAATAAACGGGAGGGAGAGTTGGAGGCATGTAGTTCCTGTAAACTCATCGTAGATTAAGAAGACGTCGCATAGCCCGGACTAGTGCGCCTCAACACTTATGAGGTTTTCCCGAAAGGGAATCGGAGGTTCAAATCCTCCCGTCTCCACGTGGCGCAATTTCGAATCGCAATAGTTGGAGCTGGCCCTGCCGGCTACTTTGCTGCCCAAGCCCTACAGAGCGCAGAGATCGACGGGAAAACATTTGCGATAGATATGATTGAAAAACTTCCAACACCTTGGGGCTTGGTGCGAAGCGGCGTGGCCCCAGATCATCCAAAGATTAAGAGCGTCTCCAAAGTATTTGAGAAAATTGCAACCCAAGAGGGTTTTAGGTTGATTGGAAATGTTGAGCTAGGCAGAGATGTTTCTTTAAAAGAAATAGAAGAGATGTATGACGCAGTCATAATAGCTACTGGTTCAACTGTTGGAAGAAAACTTGGCATTCCAGGAGAGGAGTTAGCAAACTCAATATCAGCCGCTGATTTTGTTCCTTGGTATAACGCCCATCCAGAGTATAAAAACTTAGAAGTAGATTTTAGTGATCAGGTAGCAGTTGTTATTGGCGCAGGAAATGTTGCAATTGATGTGGCAAGAATGCTGGCCCTTAATCCAAAAGAGCTAGATCCAACCGATACCGCTCAATACGCTTTAGATAAATTACACAGCTCAGCAATCAGAGAGGTACATTTATTTGGAAGACGAGGTGCCGAACATGCGGCCTTTACCTCACCCGAACTTCGAGAACTACCAAAGCTTGAATACACCGATGTTTTTATTGATGAAGGCGAGATAAGCGCAGCTCTACAGAGAGCAAGTAGCGCAGGTGAAATACCAAAAGATATTAAGGCAAACCTTGAGGCGATGGCTGCTATCGCTACCGCTGATAAAAAGGGAGCAGATCGCAAACTCTTTCTTCACTTTCTAGCTACTCCTCTTGAAATAAATGGGAAGGATAGAGTTGAGGAGATCACCTTTAGCGTTAATGAGGTCAAAGATGGGCAAGTAGTTCCAACCGGAAAGACTAATTCAATTAAGTGCGGATTAGTTATTAGCGCTATTGGCTATCGCTGTCTAGAACTACCAGGGCTTGTTTACGATAGTGGAAAGATTAAAAATACCGATGGTCGTATTGGTTCGAGCAATACCTATGTTGTTGGTTGGGCTAAGAGAGGTCCAACGGGCGTAATTGGAACAAATAAAAGCGATTCGTCAGAAGTCATTAAACTACTAATATCAAATCTAACAACTCCAAAAAACAATCGAGATCTTCTCGAGATATTAAGCTTTAGGAATATCACCTATATTTCACAAAAAGGCTGGGAGCAGATAAATAAGGCCGAGATATCAGCTGGCGAGGCCTTTGGAAAACCTCGTTTGAAAATTACTGAGATAAAGGAAATGCTAGGCTTCGCAGGATAATTGCGCCCGTAGCTCAACGGATAGAGCATCTGACTACGGATCAGAAGGTTTGGGGTTCGAATCCCTACGGGCGCGCAAGAGATATTTCTTTAAGGCATTTGTTGACCAAAGTGCCCACAAAACTAAAAGTGGTTGAAATAGCAACCGTACTGCACGCTTTCGATCGGTATCTAAACCAAAGGCGTCGATGCCATCAACATACTGACGGATATTTCCAGGGAAAATAAGAATGAAAAAGAGCGCTGTGGCTAATCCAGCTTCTCTGCGAAATTTCCACAAAGTGAGTAATGAAATGCCCAGTGCTATCTCAACATAGCCTGAGGTAAGAACTACAAGGTCTGGATCAAGACCTAACCAAGGGGGAACTTGAGCTTGGAACTCTAATCTTCGAAAAGTTAGATGCAGCGTTCCGGTATAGATGAGAGTTAGACCAAGGAGAACTTGGAAAAGTTTTCGCACCACGACTCTTATTTCTTTCGTAGGGACCACGCTTGAAAGACGAACCAAAAAAGTAGACCTTACGCCATTTTCCGAGGCAATCAAGGCAATAAATTTACAAAGGTTTATAAATATTATTAAGTTTCGTTATCCTTTTGTTATATTCCGCCTGAGTTACTGATTTCTGCATGGAGCTACTGAATATGCAGCTCTATCTATACCTAAAACTTCTGGCTGAATTACAAGCCTGTAATTAGCACTTAGTTGATCCTGACGAGATTAACTTTGGTTGGAGCCCTAAAGGCCATTAATCCCTGAAAGGGGACTCTCCAAAGAGAGGGCTTTGGTGGGTATTGATTTGCTTAAAGGGGTGGATAAACCCTCATTTATACCTTATTATTCGAGGCACACCCTGATTCAAGAAGTCACTAAGTTCTATTTGTAACGTGGCATCACTGGTCGGGACTCAACTAACAAGGAGATAGCAAATATATGAAAAGTAAATTGGCATTACGCGCAATGGTTGCCATTGCATCCACCGCGTTGGTTGCTACCGGCCTTTTCGCAGGAACAATTGCACCTGCACAGGCAGCAACTAAATCCACAGTGATTCTTCATTCGAGCGCAGACATAACTTCGCTGAACTCGGGCATCGAAGGTCAAGGCACAGCGTACAACGCAGTTGTTGGGTCTTTGACCGGAATGGGTTTCACCTATTACAACTCAGATGCGGAATTGGTTATGAACACCAAGTTCGGAACTATGAAGATCGTGAAGCAACAACCTAAAGATTTCCAGATTCAATACACAGTGACAAAGGGTCAGAAATGGTCTGACGGCACACCAATTGATGCCGTAGATCTTCTTCTAACACACGTCGTTGCATCAGGTAAGTATTCAAAAGATGCGGGGCTAGGCGATCCATCTGCTGACGGCGCTCCGGCCTTCAACAGCACTTCTTATGGCGGAACATACGACGATAACGTTGTCGGTCTTCCAAAATTGAGCGCAGACAAGATGAGCCTTACAGTCAAGTTTGCCAAGCCACTTCCCGATTGGGAGTTATTAGCACCCGGACCAAGTGCAGTGCACGCACTTCAACTAATGGCCGATGGCAAGAAAGGCCTTCAGTCCGCGTCAGTTAATGCCGCAGCTAAGGCAAAATTCCTTAAGGCATTTACAAGCAAGAACACCAATGCCCTAAAGGCTATGGGTAAGGTTTACAATGAAGATTACAACGTAACCAAGGTTGACGAAACAACAAATAAACTTCTGCTTGTCAGCAACGGTGGTTTCATTGTTTCGAAGTTCACCTATGGTGATTCGATGACCTTCGTTAGAAATCCAAACTATAGCTCGGGGCCAGCCATGGCTACTAAAAACCCAATCAAAACCGTTGTAATTAAGATCATCAAGGATGACACTGCAGCGGTGCAAGCATTGCGCAACGGTGACCTCGATATGTATTACCAGACACTTCCAACCGCAGCTGGCAGAATCACTCTTCAAGGTCTTCCAAATGTGACGGTTGTGATGCAAACTGGTCTTGGTTCCTATTCACACCTAGATCTTCGTGTCGATGCGAAGCAGGGTAATACGGATACCTATACAGGTATATTTGCTGGTAATGGAACTAAAGCTAGAGATCTGCGTAAAGCCGTTCTTCTCGCTACTCCTCGCCAACAAGCAGTTGATGTACTAATCAAACCTGTTTATGAAGGTGCAACTCCTCTGGATACTCAATTCACACTTCTCCAATCTTCCTCTCAGTACAAGACCATTACTAAGGGGTCAGGAGTTTCCATCTATTCCACAGGTACACAGGCTGAGCGCACCGCTCAAGCTCTAGCTATTGTAAAGAAGTACTATCCTTTAGCTTCTGCAGAGAACCCTCTTGCGAAGTTTAAGTTCCTTCATTACAACAACACAGTTCGTAACAACATCGCCAAACTATTCATTGCTGAATGGAAGAAAGCTGGATTCGATGTTGAAGATGTTGCTACAACTGATACCTTCTTTGATGATATTGATTTGGCTGCGTATGACGCAACCATGTATGGCTTTAGTCTAACGGCCATCACTCAGGCAGCCTCAACTGCAGTTTACAAAACAACAGGTAGCAACAATGGTTGGGGATGGAGCGATTCAAAGCTAGATGAAATTTTGACTAGCTTAGAAAGCGATGTCTTGACTCCAAAGCAAGTCGTAGAAAAACGATTGGCTGCGGAGAAGATCATTATCAGTAACTATTGGGGTCTACCGCTGTATGCAAACCCAGTGCTTGCGGCGTTCAATAAAGATATCAAGAACGTCAAGCCAGCTCCAATTGGTAACAACCTAACCTGGAACTTCTGGGAGTGGTCTTACTAATTAACTACATCTAGAAATATAAGGAAGATTGGGATGTCCTAAAAGGGCATCCCAATCTCTTTTCTCGGTGCTAGACTTATGTTTTGCTCGTTGTTATTAGAGGTCTTTTTAGTAAAAGCGGTTAAACCGCGGTCAGGATGAGGCTTTGTTACAGTACGTGTTGCGTCGCTTAGGAATGATGCTAGTCATTGTTTTTGGCGCTAGCTTCTTGGCATATAACCTTCAGGCCTACTCTTCGAACCCTCTTGCAGGTTTTGCTGAAAGCACAGCCCCAAATAGAGAGTATCTGATGGCAAAAGTCATCAGAGATCTTCAATTAGATGTCCCACCGCCAATTCGATACTTTTCTTGGCTCCGTGGAGCCCTTGGTTTTCTATGGGGAGATTTTGACTTGGGGATGAATCGAGAAGATATACCAGTTATTGACCTGTTGGCACAGGCAATTCCAGTCACGATCAAACTCGTAATCTCGGCAACCGTTCTTGCAATTGTCCTTGGTATTTCAGTAGGAATGATTACTGCGATTCGTCAGTACAGCCGCTTTGATTACGTGATGACTTTCGTATCATTCCTTCTTTTCTCTCTTCCAATTTTCTGGGTTGCAGTGCTTCTTAAAGAGTTCATGGCGATTAGATTTAATGATTTCTTGGTTAATCCGCAAATTTCGACCCCAACAACGATCATCGCCTCGTTAATTGTAGGTTTTATTCTTGCGGGCTTCACAGGCGGGACAAGGCTGCAATTTTTCTTGGTAATTGCGGGGGGCGCTGTCTTTACTGCCGCCACATTAACGTTAATGGAGTTGTCGAATTGGTTTCTTGAGCCGTCGCTTGGAATTTTTGGAGTTTCATTCTTAGCTTTTTGCAACGCTGCAATCGTGATTCAACTTATCTCGGGCCTAGAAAACAAGAAGGGAAGAATTGCAGGTCTAGGAACAGCGGTGGCAATCACTGCTTTGTACTACCCACTTCAACTATTAATGTCTGCCGATGCATCATTTGTTAATGTTGTAGCTATATTTTCTATAACAATCTCAATTGGGCTTGCTATCGGTTATCTAGTTAGTCCAATTGATCGTCGTGTCTATACTCGAATTGGCCTGTTTACCGCCTTTCTTTCAACCTTTCCTTTAATAGTAGATCGATATTTAAGGGAATTTTCTGACTATGTAGTCTCCGATGCAGTAGGGGGAAGGCCTGTACCGACAATAGGGCAAGCCAAAGACCTATTAACAACTGAACAATCAGAGAACTTTTGGATTTCTGGCTTAGATACAGCCCTACATCTAATTCTTCCTACTATTGCTCTTACCTTGATTTCTTTTGCAGGTTACGTGCGTTTTGCACGAGGTAGCCTCCTTGAAGTTATGAACATGGACTACATTAGAACGGCACGCGCCAAGGGTTTAACAGAGCGAACTGTAATTGTTCGACATGGCATGAGAAATGCGTTATTGCCTCTGACTACAATTCTTGTAAATGATTTTGCAGGTTTATTGGGCGGTGCGATCATCACAGAAGGCGTATTTGGTTGGAAAGGTATGGGTCAGCTATTCAATGACGCCATACGAGGTTACGACATGAATTTGTTTATGGGAGTTTTCGTTCTAGGTGCCTTCTTAACAGTTATTGCTAATTTGGTGGCGGACTTATTGTATGGTGTTGTTGATCCTAGAATTCGAATCAGGAAGTAGGTTGAAATGAGCGATAAGAAGCCTAGTCTTCAAGCTGACTTGAAAGAAAATGAAGTCAGAAATGTGAATCGAGAAACTTTGGGCCTCAGCCAACGACAAATAGTCTTAAAGAGGTTTGTCAGCCATAAAGCCGCCATGGCCTCACTTATTACCTTGGTTGGGATTGTAGTTACAGTTTTTACTGCCACAGGTTTTCGTTTGGGATTTGGAAGTTTCGGCGTCACAATTCCCGGTTGGTGGCCATTTTCTATAACCGATATTGATCCAGAGGGCGCCACAGCCAGTGTGTGCAACGGCGGAGTAACTGGATGCCCAACTCTCGATATTCAACCCACATTTATGGACGGTGACGGTATCCAGTTTGGAATGCACCCATTTGGAACCGACGTAATTGGCACTGATTACTTTGCGTTAGTTGTTCGCGGAGCTCAACAGTCATTGATGGTTATGGTTATTGTGAGTGCGCTTGGAATAATCGTCGGAACAATAATTGGCGCAATCGCAGGCTTCTTTGGCGGCATAGTTGATGCAGTTCTAATGCGTATTACAGATATGTTCTTGGTTACTCCTGTAATTCTTATTGGCGCTGTGATTGGATTCAAATTCGGCAATCTTGGAGTGGTCCCATTAGCCCTAATGCTTGGTTTCTTTTCTTGGATGGGACTAGCTCGATTTGTTAGAACTGAGTTTTTAACATTGCGCGAAAGAGAATTTGTGGATGCAGCCAGAGTTGCTGGTGCATCAAATCGAAGAGTTATCTTCAAGCATATTCTTCCAAACGCTATGGGTATTATAATTGTGGTTGGAACCCTCTTGATGTCTGCTGCGATTCTTATCGAAACTGGTCTAAGTTATCTAGGCTTCGGGATAAAACCACCAGATGTTTCTCTCGGTTTGTTGATTAGCGAATATCAAGGAACTTTCAATATTAGTCCGTGGCTTTTCTGGTGGCCTGGCGCACTAATTGTTGCTATTGCGCTCTGTGTAAATTTTATTGGGGATGGGCTTCGTGACGCTTTCGATCCGAGACAGGAAAGAAATATCTCCCGCAAGGAGAGAAGTAAGGTTCGGTAATAGGGCCTGAAAAACCTAACTAAGTCTCTTAAGTCGCTCTCTAATCATGTAGGCGGCTTGCCCGCTTGAGCTCTGCAGACTTTCACTCATCGTCTCTGAGGAGTATCCCCTGTCTTCAGACAAAGGCACGACTCCTTTTCCGTACCACCCGAATTTTTTTTCAGCAATCCAACGTTGCTTTCCGGTTGCCGGAGCCACCCATACTTTAGTTTTGCCACGTTGGTGAACAATAGTTAGAGTCCATTTTGTCTCTAAGTTCAGCACCTCTCGGTATGGAATTAATTCAGTCCTTAATGGATTCACAACTTCTATAACATCATCTTTAAGGACAAGTTTTGGCTTGATCCAAATTACATAAACTAGGCTTGCTAAAATGGCACAAATCATCAACTCGGTGATCATTTGTAGGGAGTAGCCAACAACCAAAAAGCTGTTTGCCGCGAAGAGAAATATAAGCGCTAGAGAAACAATTGCCCAGGCAAAGTTTGTTCTTGGTCTAAAAACCTCGGGCATAGGGCGAGTATCTCAGGTAAGTGCCGATAACCCCAACATCGCCATAAGACTTTATCTAGAGTCTAAAATATTTCATTTAGGGGAACTAAAGTCCCACTTAATTTAGTATTGGCCTTACCTCAATTCTACGATTACAAGCCTTTGATCCCCGAGCTGCTAGCTCTAAAGCAATCTCTCTATTGGGCACATCAATAATCCAAATGCCACTTACATACTCGCTGGAGCGATTAAAACTATCATTAGTGTACTTAATATCTCCATCCCGATTATCAATCAGAATTGAATTATCCGGAGAAGCAATCCCAACAGCTAATACCCGTTGTCCTGCGGCAACCATCTCATCATTGAAGGCATTAATCGCATCAATTTCCTGCCTTGAATGCGCAGGCTTTTCTATACCTTCAATTACATTTATGAGAAAACGCATGGTTTTTAAGCAACCTTTCAGGATTAATCAACTTAATGCGCTCAATCTATAGCAATGCCTTGGCCTACTTCTTATTTAAATCACTCTGTCCTATGCTTGAGCCATGAATTCAAAGGAGAGAATCATATTTGATCTCGCGATGATTACTATTTTCATCGCCTCCGTTTGGACTTCCATTGAGCTTCAATGGGGCGTTGGAGTGGGAATTTGGGTCGGTGGGATCCTCTCTGCAGCGCTTCTACTTCTCTACGACTTAACTTCTAATTGGCCAGACAATTAGCCTTTAAAGACTCCAATAACCGCAATTACTAATAGAGCTAGAAAAGAAAGTTTCTTCCAAGATTTTTTATTTTTATGAGCCTCTTCATCGCTTAGACGCTTCTTCTCACGAAGGTCATCTTTCCAATCTTCATCGTTATACATAAACACATAGAATACAAGGTATTTAACTTACTATCGAGTAGGAGTGATGAATAAAAGATTTCCCCCATCAGTTGTGGCCACTAACCCACCAGTTGGAAGTACTTCTAAGTCCCGCAGCCGCTCATTAACCACATAAGTATGAATTTCACTAATACCACTTCGGCCTTGTAATTCAATAAAAAATAGAGACTGCGTAGCTAAGGTTCCCATCACAATGTGATTGGACAGCTTTCCCCAAATACTATTTTTTGGAAGTAAAACTAGTTCTGTTGGCGCAACAGATGGGCTCCATTGGTATATCGGCTCTTGATAACCCACGTGCGTTTGTGTTTTTGTTGGGATCACATAATCACTAGGAGTGTAGGGTTTCCCGTAGGTAACAAAAGGCCACCCATAGTCTTTATTGGCTTCGATAAGATTTAATTCATCTCCACCACGTGGACCATGCTCAGAGATATATAGATTATTTCCAAACTTCACAATTCCTTGCGGGTTTCTATGACCCCGAGAAATTTGAATTATTCTGTCTTTAGATATCTTAAAAACCCCACCTAGATAGCCGCGCGCTGAGACCTGATTAATGTGGGCAAAACCCAGATCACCAGTTGTGAGATACGCGCTCTTGGAATCTATTGCTTCAATTCTGCCGGCCGCATGTTGTACAGCACCAATAGGGACACAGGGCTTGCCTTGAAACCATCTCTCGTGTTTAAGCACTGAGCTCTTCTCAAGATTTAAGCTATAACGAAAAACTACCAATCTCACACAACTCTTTTTCTTATTAGTTTGCGGATAGGAGATAAGGAGCTCGGCGTCTTTAGCGCTTTGCTTCAATACCGCTACATCCGTTGGGCCAAAGCGTGAGTCTCGAATTCGCTCAACTTGGCTATAGATTTCGCCAATTAATTGCAAAGACGAATCGTTGAAACGATAAAGAAGATTACCTGCGTTTCCTCCCGCTAGAAGTAAAGATCCATCACTTAAAACTGCAAGTGCTGCTCCTCGAGAAGATTCAACCAAAGTTTCATTGATGTCTAGAGCCTGAATGGATAATTTCAATTCCGCCTCTGCTGCCACAGCGATAGGAA
>Ga0315902_10013358_pt1 | contig 10618 bp, 9 predicted proteins | sample LakEriMetagenome_9_FD_203523 | JGI IMG/M metagenome (GOLD analysis project Ga0315902, IMG submission 203523) | Freshwater fungal communities from buoy surface, Lake Erie, Ohio, United States - Buoy 12 MA117 | ecosystem: Environmental > Aquatic > Freshwater > Lake > Lake biofilm | place: USA...
GCAAAACATCCATCCTCGTTGCCGCTTTGGCTCTCGCCATCACCGCGCTTCCCGCGCAAAGTGAAGAATCCATGAAAGACATCCGCATCATCGTCAAAACCGACAAGGGCGACATCGAAGGCGTCCTGTATCCCTCGAAAGCCCCGGTCACCGTGGCCAATTTCTTGAACCTGGCCAAACGGGGCTACTACGACGGCCTCAAATTCCACCGCGTCATCCCCGATTTCATGATCCAAGGCGGTTGCCCGCAAGGCGCTGGCACCGGCGGTCCCGGCTACCGCTTCGAGGACGAGTGCACTCCGGAGCTCAAGCACGACAAGCCCGGCATTTTCTCCATGGCCAATGCCGGCCCCGGCACCAACGGCAGCCAGTTCTTCATCACCCACGTGCCCACCCCGTGGCTCGACGGCAAACACACCGTCTTCGGCTCGGTGACCAAAGGACAGGACATCGTCAACGCCGTCGCCATGGGCGACAAAATCAAATCGATCGAAATCCTCGATCCGACCGACGACCTGTTCAAAGCGCAGTCCAAACGCCTCGAAGAATGGAATGCCATCCTCGACAAGCGCTAAGACTTGGAACTCCTCACACGCAGCGGCGGTCGCCATGACCGCCGCTGTTCTTTTTTAGAACACGCGCGGTTCACCTTCGCGCAGGAAGCAGACGCGGTCGAGCAGGCCTTGGGCGCCGGCGCATTCGATGAGGCGCGACGGCGGCTCCCAGGCTGGCTCGTAGCTGAGCTGGAACGTCCCGTAATGCATGGGCACAAAAGTCTCCGCGCCGAGTTCGACGAAGGCCCGCAGCGCATCTTCGGGCGTCATGTGCACTTCGCGCTGACTCGGATTGTCATAGGCGCCGATCGGCATGAGCGCGACGTCGACCGGCATGCGTTTTCCGATCTCGGCAAAGCCGGGAAAATACGCGCTGTCGCCGCAATGGAAGATGGTTCGTCCACTTGCCTCGATGAGGTATCCGCCGAAGCCGCGATGGCTGTCGGCCAGCATGCGCGCACCCCAGTGGTGCGCCGGAGTCATGGTGACGCGCACCGGACCGAGTTGCATCGATTCCCACACATCGAGCTCGTGCACGCGGGCGAAACCGAGGTGTTGCACGAGACCGCCGACATTGCGCGGGACGACGATCGGTTGCTCGGAAGCCACTTTGCGCAGGGTGCGACGGTCGAGGTGATCGAAATGCGCGTGGGTGATGAGAACAGCGTCGATATCGGGCAGCGCGTTGAGTTCGAGGCCGGGCTCGCGCAGGCGCTTGATCACTTTAAGCCAGCGCGCCCAGTTCGGATCGATCAGGAGATTGAATCCGGGCGATTGGAGGAGGAATGAGGCGTGCCCGATCCACGTGAGGGAAACCTGGCCTTTGCTCAAATCGGGAAACTGCGGGGTCCGTTGTTCGCCGGTCCGACGCTCGAACAGCCCCGGCCAGACAACCTCGGCGAGAAAATTGCGTTTGTGCCAGCCCTCGCCCGGCTTGAGTCCGACGTGGTTGGAGGGCTTTTTGCGCCTGCGTAGACGGGGCAGGATCTTGCGCCTCTGCCGCGCGGGCTTGTCTGGTTTCGGGTCAGCGCTCAACTTGGACGTCTTCATGCCTCCCAAAACCGAACTTCGCCGCCTGATACGCGCGCAGCTCGCCCGGATGTCTCCCGCGGCCGTGGGTGCCGCATCGGAAAGCATCCGCCAAAGTATCCCCAGCCTCCCCCGCTGGCAAGATGCGCGGGTGGTGGCTGCTTACGCCGCACTGCCGGGGGAGCCCGATCTGAGGCCGCTGGACTGGGCCGGAGAGAAGACCGTGCTGCTGCCGCGAGTGGACGGAGATGATCTGGTCTTTCATGCCGTGAGCGATGCAACTCATCTGAGATCCGGCGCTTTCGGCGTGAAGGAACCCGATCCGGCGAAATGCCCGGCTTTCGACCCGCGCGATGCGGAAATCATTTTTGTTCCCGGAATGGCGTTCACCACGGAGGGACTACGTCTCGGACGCGGACGCGGATTTTACGATCGATTGCTCGCCGCGCTGCCGGAGGACATTTTGCGCGTCGGCGTTTGCTTTGCCGAACAAATCGTGGCGGAACTTCCCAGCGAACCGCACGACGAGGAAGTCGACGTCGTGCTCAGTCAACCAGCTTGAACCCGAACGCGGTGAGCACCGCGAAGATCACACACCACGGCAAGACGCCGAAAGCGACCGCGACAAGAATGCGCCGTGGTTTTTCTCCGACAGCCAGCGCAATGACCGCCGTGACCTGCGGCCCGATCGTCACCGGGGCGATCAAGCACAGTCCGAGCAATCCCCCGCGTTCCCACATGCGCCAGACCAACTTCGACGGATCGCGCTCAACCGGGATCTTCAGTTTACGCACCAACCATTCGCGCAGCGGCGCCCCGGCCAGGAGCACCACCACCGCCCCCGCCAAATAGCCCAGCCCCGCGGCCAAACCGGCTACCCACGCAGGAGCCCCCGCAGCAACGCCCGCGGGAACCGCCGCAATAAAGTAGAGGAAACCTAGTCCGAAAGCCGTTGCCATGCCGGTCAGCATCGGCGCAGGGTTTGTCCTGCGAGCCGGAAACAAAAGGACATTTTGCCGACCTCCCGTCTGCAAAGTAGTCTCGCGGCGATGCAACTGAAAGCCGCCGCGACCGATATCGCCCGCCGCCTGCAAGAGGCCGGCCACACGGCGTATTTTGCCGGCGGTTGCGTGCGCGATGAGTTACTCGGACTCGACCCGCACGACTACGACATCGCCACGTCGGCCAAACCAGCCGAAGTGCAGAAACTTTTCCCTCACACGCAGGCGGTCGGCGCGCACTTCGGCGTGATCCTTGTCATGGAACACGGCCGCGCCTTCGAAGTGGCCACGTTCCGCTCGGACCACGAATACATCGACGGACGCCGGCCAGAGATGGTGACTTTCTCCACGCCGGAAGAGGACGCCGCGCGCCGTGATTTCACCATCAACGGAATGTTCCATGATCCGGTGGCGGACAAATTTATCGATTTCGTCGGCGGCCAGGACGATCTGAAGTCAAAGACTCTGCGGGCCATCGGTGATCCGGTGGCGCGTTTTCGCGAGGACAAATTGCGGTTGCTGCGCGCCGTGCGTTTCGCAGCCCGCTTCGGCTACGACATCGATCCGGCGACGTGGGACGCAATCAAAACGCACGCTGCCGACATTCACGCGGTCAGTGCCGAGCGCATCCGCGAGGAATTGGTCAAGATCCTCGCCCACCCGAACCGCGTGCGCGGATTCGACCTGCTCGACCAAAGCGGATTACTCAAAGAAATCCTGCCCGAAATCGAAAATCTCAAGGGCTGCGAGCAGCCGGCGCAGTTTCATCCGGAGGGAGACGTCTTTGTCCACACGCGGGCTATGTTGGAACTTCTACCGCCCGACACCCCGATCGGCGTTGTGCTGTCGGTCCTTTTCCACGACATCGGCAAGCCGCCGACGTTCCGTTATCACGCGGACGAAGACCGCATCCGTTTCAGCGGACACGATCGTGTCGGAGCGAACATGACGGACAAGCTCATGGAGCGGCTCCGGTTCTCACGCGCCGACATCGACCGTGTGGCCGAGGCCGTGCGACAGCACATGGTTTTCAAGGACGTGCAGAACATGCGCACCGCGAAATTGAAGCGCTTCATGGCCCGCCAAGGCTTCGCAGAGGAACTCGAGCTCCACCGCGTCGACTGCCAAAGCAGCCATGGCGCCCTCGACAATTACGATTTTCTCAAAGCCAAAGCCGAAGAATTCGCCAGCGAGCCGCTCATCCCGCCGCCCCTGGTCACCGGCCACGACCTGATGGCGCTCGGCTGGAAACCTGGCCCGCACTTCGGCCCCGTCCTCGAAGCCGTGCAAACCGCACAACTCGAGGGCACGCTGACCAACCGCGAAGAAGCCATCGCGTGGATCAAAGCCAACCACCCCCTCTGAAATCTCAAATTTCAAATCTTAAATCCCAAAACCCATGACCTACCAGCGCTTCGAGGATTTGCCGGTTTGGAACGCCGCCATCGAACTCGCCGAGGGCTGCGAGGATTTTCTGTGCGCGGCCAAAGACCGCATTAGTTGGTCGAAGCGGGATCAGCTGGAGCGGGCATCTCTTTCGGTCTCCAACAACATCGCCGAAGGCTTCGAGCGCGGAACGACGAACGAATTGCTCAGCTTTCTTTACATAGCCCGCGGATCGGCAGGCGAGGTCAGGTCGATGCTCAACTATTTTGAAAGGCGGCCGGCGCTCAAAGATTTCAAATCACAGATTTCAAATTTGAAATTGCAGGTAGAGTCCTGCTCGAAACAGCTGCGCAAATGGGCCGAGTCATTGCAGAACAGCCCGATCAAAGGCCAACGCCACCTCAACGACGCGGAGCGAAACCGCCGCGAGCAGAAGAAGAAGGCCGACACCTTCCTCGAGAAGCTCAACGCCGCTTTGCCCGATGGACACCCAGCGAAGAAAACGCCAAAACGTTCCTAGTCCTGATGTCATCGCTCCAAGAAGCCACCGCTCTCCTCGAGCAATCCCTGCGCACACGCCGTTCATTGCTCGGGCGCACGCGGACCGGCGTGACCCGCAAATCCCTCGAGCGTCTAAGCCAAACGTCGGCCCCGCAAACATCTCAGCCGAGCTCTGGCGAGACGGCCTCTAGGCAAATCTCAAATCTGAAATCTGAAATGCCTTTCGAAGCGAGGCTGGCCGCACTGAGCGAGGCAGTCCGCGGCTGCCGCAAATGCGAGCACTTGGCCGCATTCCGCACGCAAACCGTTTTCGGCGTCGGCAACCCGAATGCGGAGTTGATGTTCGTCGGCGAAGCGCCAGGGGCGGATGAAGACAAGCAAGGCGAGCCGTTTGTCGGACGCGCCGGGGAACTCCTTACCAAAATCATCAACGCCATGGGACTGACCCGCGACGATGTCTACATCGCCAACGTCCTCAAATGCCGCCCCGACATGCCGAAAGGCGCACCGGGCAACCGTCCACCCACCCCGCTGGAAATGCAGCGGTGCCTTCCTTACTTGCGCGAGCAAATCGCCATCATCCAGCCGCGCGTGCTCGTCGCCCTCGGCAAAACCGCCATGGCCGGGCTCACCGGAACCGACGAATCCATGTCCGCCATGCGCGGGCGTTGGTTCAGCTTCGAAAACATCCCGCTCCTGTCCACTTACCACCCATCGTATCTCCTGCGCAACGGATCCAACGCGGAGAAGCGCAAAGTCTGGGAAGACATGCTCCTCGTCATGGAAAAGCTCGGCATGGCCATCTCGGAAAAACAACGCGGCTTTTTCCGTTCCGCATCTTAAAAGTCCGGGCGCATGCTTTCCGCTTTCGGCTACAGCCTCGGCGCGCATTTTTTCCGCGTGGCTGTCGCGCCGTTCACCCGCCGCCGCGTCGTCGGACTCGAGCATGTCCCGCACACCGGCGCCGCCATTCTCGCGCCGAATCACATCAGCCATTTCGATCCGCCCCTCATCGGGATCAGTGCCGACCGCCAGGTGGATTGGATGGCCATGGAGGAGCTTTTCGAAAACCCCGTGCTCGCCGCTGCGCTGCGCTGGATCGGATCTTTCCCCGTGGGCCGCGGCAAAATGGATTACGCCGCGGTGCGCACCGCGATCGAACGACTGAAACGCGGACGCATGGTTGGCGTCTTCCCCGAAGGTGGACTGCGCACCGGTGCGGAATCCGTGCTCGAAGGCGCGCCGCTCAAGCCCGGCGTGGCCGCGCTGGCGCAAATGACCCAGGCGCCTGTCATTCCGTGCGCGGTCATCGGCACGGATGCACTCTACAATCCGAATCGCTGGTGGCCGGCGCGAGGCAGTTCGGTGTGGATCGTTTTCGGCGAGCCTTTGCCGCCGCCAAAGGCCGACGGAGACAAATCGGCCGCGCGGGAAGAATTCGAACAACAACTGGGTGAGCGCATCCGCGAACTCTACCGGCGCACCGTGCACAACGAGCGCATCCCGGACGACTGCCTCCCGCAAACCCCGCAGAAGCGCAAAGGGCGCGAGTGATATGGAATTTCTCCGCCGTCCGTGGGCCCGCGTTACCGATGCCTCGACATGCGCACTGCTCAACTTGGCCCAGTGGCGCCATCGTCATCGCGTCACTTCGCGCGAAGAGCTCGAGGCATACCTTGCAGCGTGCGAGCGATTGACCCGCGGGGAATACTTCGCCGCGCCGCCGCTCGAGCCCGTCGAGGAATCACCCGGTCACCTCCTCTGGCCAACCCCGCATCCCAACGGACTCGAGGACAATGATCGCGCCAGCGCATGGCTCCAGCCGTGCGAACGCGGATGGTCGGCCCCGACCGTGCTGATCCTCCATGCGCTTATGTCGGTCAATGACACCGGCTACCGACGTCTTGCCTCGAAATTCAATGCTCTCGGGTGGAATGCGGCATTTTTGCATCTGCCGTTCCACTACGCGCGGCGTCCGCGAGGTTACTTGAACGGCGAACTCGCCATGACCGCCGATCTCGTGCGTAACGGGGAAGGACTGCGCCAAGGCGTAAGCGAACTCCGCCAGCTCATGCAGTGGCTCCGCGCCCGCGGATGCCGCGAGTTTGGCATCTACGGAACAAGCTACGGCGCGTGGAGCGGCGCGCTGCTTGCCTCGATCGAGGCCGATATCTCGTTCGTCGCCCTGCTTCAACCCATCGCCGATGTCGAACACGCCATCTGGCAAAGTCCGGCCGGGGCGACCATCCGACGTCTGCTGCACCGCAACGGCATCGATACTTCCATGACACGCCGCCACGCGCATCTGACTTCGCCCTTGCATGCCAGTCCGGGCATTGCGCCGGAGAAAATTGTTCTGGCCAGTGGAGCCTACGACCGGATTGCTCCGCCGGATCGGGTCCGCGCCCTCGCCGAGGCCTGGAATGGCGCACGGGTCATCACCAGTCCTCAGGGCCATTTCGGCTACGTGGCCGCACGCGACATGTTCACCGCGGTGCGCGAAATCATCGCGTAGTTACGCTGGCAAGCTTAAGCTACGAGCATGCTCGCCATCGTTACTGCAGGCCCCGCCTCCGCGCCGATCGACGAGGTGCGTCACATCACCAATTTTGCCACCGGCGAAATCGGCGCGCGCCTGGCCGACGCGCTTGCCGCGCAAGGTTTCGAGCCACACCTTTTCCGCGCCCGCGGAGCAACGCATACCGAGGTGCCGAGGGGCGCGGTGCTGCACGAATTCGAGACAAACCACGATCTGACCCGCGCGCTGGAGGAAGTCGCGCAAACCCGCTCGGACGCGGTGCGCGCCGTTTTTCACGCCGCGGCGCTTTCCGATTACTTGGTGACTTCCGTGCGCGGTCCGGATGGTCCGCTGGCCGAAGTCCGCAAAATTCCCGGCGATCTGCCGCAGATCCAACTCGTGCTCGAGCCCGCGGCCAAAGTCCTGCCACGCCTGCGCGGATGGTTCCCCCGCGCGTGGATCGTCGGCTGGAAATACGAACTCGAAGGATCGCGCGAGGACGCGATCGATCGCGCCCGCAGGCAACTCGGACAGAGTCGCACCGACGCGACCGTGGTCAACGGAGCGGCCTACGGATCCGGCTTCGGTCTGCTCGAGGATGATCAGTCGCCGCAACATTTCGCCAACAAGCGCGAATTGGCTCAATTTCTAGCCTCACGGGCGGGCACGTTTGCGAAGTCCGATAAATAAAGGCCTCGCGGACACTCCCATTGTGAATAAGTCGCCCTGGAGCCGCAGACCTGCCGCGTGCCCCTGATCGCAAGTCACTGCTGCTCAAGGGTTAAAAATTTTCGCCACTTGTCACAAAAAATCTCTTTTCCACCCCCACAGCTTGTGGCTTTATAGGCGGACTCGCCCACATATTGTGGTGTCGGGTCTGCCGGTGATCTCCCCAAAGAGGCATCTGGTTGGCGCAAAACCCTCCCCCTACGAGACAAGATTCCATGATTGCATCTAAATCGTCCTTCCGTTCCAAACCCCGCAAGTCATCCAACCCGCGTTCCGCCTCGTCGCGCGCGACCAAACCAGCCACCTCATCCGGCCGCGGCAAAGGCCTCAAGTTCGAGCCGCGTTTCCACACGCAAACCGGCACGCCGTTCGACCACGTCGAGTGGGACAAACGGACAGCCGAGATCAACGACGACAGCGGAAAAGTCATCTTCAAACAGGAAAACGTCGAAGTCCCGCGCAGCTGGAGCGCCTTGGCCACCAAGATCGCCGTCTCGAAATATTTCTACGGCGACCTCTCCAACGGCACCGATCCGCACAAGGGCGGACGCGAATCCTCCATCCGCCAGCTCATCCACCGCGTCACCCGCACCATCACCGACTTTGGCAAGCGCGATGGCTATTTCGCCGACGACGCCAGCGCCGAGGCCTTCTACAACGATCTCACTTGGCTCTGCCTCCACCAGCACGGCGCGTTCAACAGCCCGGTGTGGTTCAACGTCGGCCTCTACCAGCAATACGGCATCGGCAAAGACGCCGGCCAAGGCAACTGGTTCTTCAACCACCTCACCGGCGAAGCCGAGCGCGCCCCTTCGCAATACGAATACCCGCAAGCCAGCGCGTGCTTCATCCAGTCTGTCGAAGACAACATGGAAAGCATCCTCGATCTGGCCAAGAGCGAAGCCATGCTTTTCAAATACGGCAGCGGCACGGGCAGCGACCTCTCCACCCTGCGCTCAACCCGCGAGAAACTCAGCGGCGGCGGCAAACCCAGCGGCCCGCTCTCCTTCCTTAAAGTCTACGACCAAGTGGCCAGCGTGGTGAAAAGCGGCGGCAAAACCCGCCGCGCGGCCAAAATGAACACGCTCAAAGATTGGCACCCAGACATCGAGGAATTCATCGAATCCAAGATGAAGGAGGAGCGCAAAGCCTGGGCCCTCATCGAGCAAGGCTATGACGGCTCCTTCAACGGCGAAGCCTACGGCTCGGTCATGTATCAAAACGAAAACCTGACCGTCCGCGTCTCCGACGAATTCATGGAAGCCGCTCTCGCCGGCCGCGAATGGACGACCGTCCGCGTGACCGATGGCAAACCCTGCGAGAAGAAAGACGCCCGCGGACTCCTGCGCAAAATCGCCGAAGGCACCCACGTCTGCGGCGACCCCGGCATGCAGTTCGAGAGCACGATCCACAAATGGCACACCTGCAAAGGCACGGCGCGCCAAAACTCGACCAACCCGTGCTCCGAATACCTCTTCCTCGACAACACGGCCTGCAACCTCGCCTCGCTGAACCTCATGAAGTTCAAGCGCGAGGACGGCACCTTTGACGTGGAGAAATTCAAAGCCGCTGTACGCATCTACATCACCGCGCAGGAAATCGTCGTCGACAACGCCAGCTATCCGACCAAATACATCGCAGAGAACAGCCACATCTTCCGCACACTCGGTCTCGGCTACGCCAACCTCGGCGCGCTCATCATGAGCCATGGTTACGGCTATGACAGTCCGGAAGGCCGCGCGCTGGCCGGATCGATCACCTCGATCATGACCGGCCATGCCTACGAGCAGAGCGCCCGTATCGCCGGCATCACCGGGCCCTTCCCCGGTTACCACGATTCCAGCGCCAGCGGCGTGAAGCAGACCGTCGCGCCCGACAACGTCGACCCCATGCTCGAAGTCATGCAACTCCACCGCGATGCGGTCGAGAGCATCGAGAAAGCCGATGAATTCGAATACCTACGCGCGGAAGCCCGCCACGTTTGGGACGAAGCCCTGCGCCTCGGCCACCAGCACGGCTACCGCAATGCGCAGGTCACCGTGCTCGCCCCGACCGGCACCATCGGATTCCTCATGGACTGCGACACGACCGGCATCGAGCCCGACATCGCGCTGGTCAAATACAAGCTCCTCGCCGGAGGCGGCATGCTCAAGATCGTCAACCAGACGGTCCGCCCTGCGCTGCAGAAGCTCGGTTACAGCGACGCCGACATCGAAGCGATCATCGCGCACGTCGACAAATACGACACCATCGAGGACGTCGAGGAAGACGGTCAGACGATCAAGAGCGGACTCCGCCCCGAACACGTCAGCGTCTTCGATTGCGCTTTCAAGCCGATGCGCGGCGAGCGCAGCCTTAGCTACCATGCGCACATCCGCATGATGGCCGCGGCCCAGCCTTTCCTTTCCGGCGCGATCTCCAAGACGGTCAACCTGCCTGAACACGCCACCGTCGACGACATCGTCGACACCTATGTCGAGGGCTGGAAACTCGGCCTCAAGGCCATCGCCATCTACCGCGACGGCTCCAAGCGCTCCGCGCCCGTCGTCACGGACAAAAAGAAACACGGCACCGGCAACGGTGAACTCGAGGCCGAGCTCTCCACCAAGAACGAACTCGAGGAGCGTATCATCGAGCTGGAAAACGAACTCGACGCCACGCGTTCGAAACTCAACCAGCCCCCGCGCCAGCGCCTGCCCGACACGCGTGTCGCGCTCAACCACAAGTTCGATATCGCCGGCCACGAGGGCTACATCACCGTCGGTCTCTTCGAGAACGGGCAACCCGGTGAACTCTTCATCCAGATGGCCAAGGAAGGAAGCACGATCGGCGGTCTCATGGACACCGTGGCGACCCTTACCTCGATCTCGCTGCAATACGGCGTTCCGCTCGAGAGCCTG
>Ga0315902_10013359_pt1 | contig 10617 bp, 4 predicted proteins | sample LakEriMetagenome_9_FD_203523 | JGI IMG/M metagenome (GOLD analysis project Ga0315902, IMG submission 203523) | Freshwater fungal communities from buoy surface, Lake Erie, Ohio, United States - Buoy 12 MA117 | ecosystem: Environmental > Aquatic > Freshwater > Lake > Lake biofilm | place: USA...
GTGGTAGGCCTCGCGCGTATGCGCGGCCTCTGCCTCGGCGGCCTGCAGCTTGCGCTGGGTTTCCTCGAGCTGGTTCGCCAGCATGCGCACCTGATTTTCGCTCTCGGATTTTTCGCCGGAGAACTCGGTGTATTGCTTGTGCGCGAGATGCGTATCGAGCAGACGGGTGTCTTCGAGCAGCGTCTGGTAGCGGCGCGCCTTGGCTGCCTGACGCTGAAGCGTGCCCATCTGACGTTTCACTTCCGCGATGATGTCGGCGACGCGCAGCAAGTTGGCCTCGGTGTATTCGAGTTTGCGCAGCGCTTCCTTTTTCTGCGATTTGAACTTCGTGATGCCGGCGGCTTCTTCGAAAACGGTGCGGCGATCTTCCGGTTTCGAGCTGAGCAGCATGTCGATCTGGCCCTGCGCCATGATGGAGTAGGCCGCGCGGCCGATGCCGGTGCCTGCGATGAGGTCATGGATGTCTTTGAGACGGCAGACGGTGTTGTTGAGGCGGTACTCGCTCTTTCCATCGCGATACACACGACGCGTGATGGCGACCTCGTTGAAATCGACCTTCAGCGACTGCTCGCAGTCCGCCATCGTCAGTGTGACCTCAGCAAGGCCGACGGGCTTGCGCTTGTCCGTGCCGTTGAAGATGACGTCGGCCATTTCATCGCCACGCAGCGCCTTCGCGGAGGTTTCACCGAGCACCCAGCGGATGGCATCGACGACGTTCGACTTGCCGCAGCCGTTCGGGCCGACAATGCCGGTGACGCCTTTGTGGAATTCAAAGTGGGTCTTGTCAGCGAAGGACTTGAAGCCGTGGAGGGTGAGGCTTTTGAGATACATGGCGCGATCAGGGCGTGAAAGGTGAGACGTGAGAAGTCAGAGGTGCTGAGGTGGAGCAAACCACGCGCGGGGGAGATGCCGCAAGGCACAAGCCCCATTTTTCCCGTATCTTGGGGTTCCTTAAGGTATCCGAAACAAGATGTAGGGCTTTTCGGAGGGCCGCGACCTGTGAATAAACGTGTTCGCTGTGAACAAGTTCTCAGCGAGGCCTCAAGCGAAGTCCAGCAGCACCTTGCCAGCGCGGCTGCCTTCCTGCGCACGCTGGATGGCACGCGTCGCCTCTTTCCACGGCACGATCTGATCGACCGCGGTCACGAGTTCGCCGGCGAGGATCATCTCCGTGAGGGGCTCCAGCACATCGTAAAGTTCAGCGCGGCTCACCTTGTCGAACCACCGACTCACCCACAGGCCGTGAAGCTGGAGGTTTTTAAAGATAAGGAATTTGTTCGGCACCTTGAGGCTGCGGCGGCTCATCGCGCCGTAGGTGACATGCACGCCTTCCGGCGCGAGCAAGTCCATGAGTCGCGTGGCGCTGTCTCCACCCACGGCATTCGCGGCGAGGCGCGTCGGGGATTTGGCGAGCAGCTCCTTGGCCTGCGCGAGACCTTCCTCGCTGTCCACGAGCACTTCATCGGCACCGAGGGCCTTCAATTCATCTGCCAGCTCGGCGCGGCGGACGAAGTTCAGCGTCCGCAGGCCGAAGCGCTTTGCGATCTGGATCAAAGCGCGACCGACGCCCGAGTTGGCCGCGTTTTGGACCACCCACTCGCCTTTTTCGAGGTCGAGAAAACCACGCAGGAGCCGCCACGCGGTCACCGGATTCACGCGCAGCAGCGCCGCCTGCACGCGGTCGATTTGCGGCGGCACCTTCGCCAGCGCATGCTCTGGCAAGGTGAGATGCTGCACCCAGCAGCCCGTGCCGAGCAAGGGGATAACCACATCCCCCGGCGCGAGCGATTGCACTTCCGGCCCCACCGCCTCGACCTCGCCGCAGCCCTCGATGCCCGGGATGCACGGCGGCGTCGCCGCACGGCCGTAGGTGCCCTCGATGAAATTCAGATCGGCCGGATTCACTGGGGCGTAGCGCATGCGCACGCGCACCTCGTGGCCCTTCGGGGCCGGAAGCTCTCGCTCGGCCACCTGGATGACCTCGGCGGGGTTTCCTGTCGTCGTGAACTGCAAAAAGCCGGATGAAGTCGCCATGCGGCATGCATTAGCGGGGCGGCTCGAACCTTCCAAAACAATTTCCGCGCCTCGTTTGCTTTCCCGAAGGCGGCCCTTAGTCTCGCGGCACTACTTTCCACCATGAATCTCAAGCGTCTGTTGGCGTTACCGCGTGTGATCGGCCGTTTCGGCAGCGCGGTGCTCGGGGAATTTCACTGGAGGCCGCCGGGCTGGTCGCGCTGGCTCGTGGCGACGGCTTGGCGACGACGCAAAGCGCTCGCCATCACCGCGTGTGTGCTCGGCGCATTGAGCTTCGCGGGTTACAAAGGCTGGCGCTGGTGGGATGAGCATCGTGCGCGGCCTCGCGAGCTGGCTTCGACGCGCACGCTTGAACTGCGCGGCATTGCGCCGGGGCTTTCGAGTGTCGTCAATGGTCAGCGTGTGCCCGCACCTGTGCGTTTTGAGTTCACGCAGGCCGCTGCGCCGCTGAATGCCATCGGCGAGCCGAATCCACCCGGCATCTCGCTCGCACCCGCACATCCAGGGCGCTGGCGATGGCTCGGCGATACGCGGCTTCAATTTGAGCCTTCGCAGGACTGGCCTGCGGACACGGAGTTCGTGGTGAATTTCAAACCGGAGTCCGTGGCGAAGGAAGTCGTGCTCAAATCGACGCGCTGGGAGTTCATCACGCCGAAGTTCGATGTCACGCTGAAGGACGCGAACTTCTACACCGATCCACAAGCGCCGGACGTGCATCAAGTCGTCGTGCAAATCGACACCACGCATCCGGTGGCACTCGCGGAGCTCGAAAAGAGCATCCACCTCGAAGTGCTCGGCGGAGCGCCCGTCTTCGCGTGGAAGGGGCAGACGCCCGCGCGGCTCTTCCAGCTCACTGAAGGCAAAAATCAGCAGCAATTCTGGATTCGCAGCACGCGCATCGCCGTGCCTGAAAAAGAGGACTTCGTCAAAGTGAGCGTGAAAAGTGGCCTCGCGTCGCTCAGCGGTGGCAAAGCGCTCGCAGAGACCGAAACGGCGCGGGTGCGTGTGCCGGATGTGTTCAGCGGATTCAGCATCAAAGCCGTCCGCAGCGAAATCATCCGCACGGAGGAGGGCGAGCCGGAGCAGTTCATCTTCATCGAGACCTCTGGCTTCGCCGCAGGCCCCAAACTGGCCGCGAATGTCGAAATGTGGCTCCTCCCAAAAACTGTCAGTGAGGTCAACAAGGTCACTCCGGCCATCCTAAACGCCTCCAAGCCCATCAAACTCACCCACGTCGAGTCCGAGGCTCCCATCACCGAAATGCACGCCTTCAAATTCCTCATCGAGGAGGAAGGGCTGCTCTATGTGCGTGTTCGCGGCGGCGTGGAAGGCCTTGGCGGCTTCAAGCTCGCGGACAACGCGAACTTCATCACCAGCGTGCCGGAGTTTCCGAAGGAGATCGACCTGCTCGGCCGCGGTGCGTTGCTGGCGCTGAATGGCGAGCGAAAGCTCTCCGTGAAATCACGCGGGCACAGCCACATCCGCTACACGCTGGCCCGCGTGCCTGCGGGGCAGGTAAATCACCTCGTCACGCTGACCGAGGGCGATTTCGAATCGCAGCACTTCCGCGAGCGCTGGCTCTTTGATGAGGAAAACATCGCCCGCATCCGTCGCGAGGTGCTGCCCGTGGCGAAGAAGAACGATTACGAGGCGAATTACAGCGTCTTCGACTTCGCGCCGGAGCTCAGCCGCATCGACAGCTCCGATCCGGACACCTCGCGCGGCCTGTTCTTCCTCACCGCCAAAGGCGTGCGTCCGCGCACCGACGAGGATGGTGAGCCCGATGAGGACGATGACGATCCGAAGTGGATCAACGCGGGCAACGATGAAGAAGGCGTGACACGCCGTTTCGTGCTCGTCACGGATCTCGGGCTGCTCTCGAAGCAAAACGCCGATGGTTCACGCGATGTCTTTGTGCAGTCGATTCAAAATGGCGGGCCGGTGAATGGTGCCCGCGTGCTCGTTTTGGCCAAAAATGGCGAGTTCGTGGCCGAAACGATCACTGTGGATGGTCACGCGCACTTTGAGGACGTTTCGAAGCTGAAACGCGAAAAGCAGCCCGTGGCCATTTTGGCCCGTTTGGGCAGTGATCTGGCCTTTTTGCCGTTTGAGCGCGAAGATCGCGGTTTGAACTTCTCGCGCTTCGACACGGAAGGCGTGCTCGCTTCTGAAAAAGAGCGTCTCGATGCCTTTTTGTTCACGGAACGCGGTGTGTATCGACCGGGCGACAAAGTCCACGTCGCCGCGATCGTGCGGCGCATGGACTGGATGGGCAATCTGGCCGGTCTGCCGGTCGAGATGGAGGTCACCGATGCGCAGGATCGCGAGATCGACTCGGAACGCCTCGCAGTGCCTCAAGATGGCTTCTTGAACTGGGACTTCACCACGAATGAGGCCGACAGCACCGGCGTGTATCGCGTTTCGCTCTATTTGATTCGCAAACAGGGCAAGGATGAGCATCGCGAGCGTCTTGGGCGCACCGTTTTCCGCGTGGAAGACTTCCAACCGGATCGCATGAAGCTCGCCACGGAACTCAGTCGTGCTCCCGGCGCGGGCTGGGTGCAGCCGCAGGACCTCAAAACGAACGTGAACCTGCAAACGCTGTTTGGTTTCGCCGCCGAGGGCCGCCGCATCGTGGCGAAGATGGATCTCTCACCTGCGGACTTCTTCTTCGAGGCGCATCCCGGCTTCATCTTTCACAACCGGCTGCGTGATGAATCGAAGGACGTCACCGGCAAGACCATCGAGCTTGGGGAGCGCAAAACGGACGCGAACGGCAAGGCGGAGATCGACTTGAACCTCGAACGCTTTGGCAACGCTTGCTTCCGCATGAGTTTGCTGGTCGAGGCATTTGAGGCTGATGGAGGCCGCAGCGTGCGTGGTGGCCTCTCGGCGCTCGTTTCGCCCTTTGCGCATGTCATCGGCTATAAACCGGATGGTGATCTCGGCTACATCGGCAAGGACAGTGCTCGAAACGTGAAACTGCTCGCCGTCGATATGGCGCTGAAGACCATCGCAGTGCCGCAGCTCACCTGGCGTGTCGTGCGCATCCGCCATGTGTCTGTTTTGACGAAGCAGGAGAGCGGCAACTACGCGTATGTCTCGACCGCACGCGAAGAAACCGCTGCCGAAGGGCCGTATGCGCTGACGGAGGCTGGTGCGGACTTCGCTTTGCCGACGAAGGACACCGGCGACTTCCGCCTGGAGCTTCGCGATGGCGAGAACCGCGTCGTTTGCGCCTGTCCGTTCAGCGTGGTGGGCAAAGGCGACACCTCACGCAGCCTCGAACGCGATGCGGAACTCGAAATGAAGCTCGCGAAGGAGCTTTGGAATGACGGCGAAAGCGTCGAGGTGAGTTTGAAGGCACCCTACACCGGCGCTGGCCTGATCACGATCGAACGCGAGCGCGTGCTCGGCTGGAAATGGTTCAGCAGTGCCACCACGAGCAGCGTGCAGCAGATCCCGCTGCCGCCGGGCATCGAGGGCACGGCGTATGTGAACGCGGCTTTTGTGCGTGCGCTGGATTCGCCGGAGGTTTTCATGAGTCCGCTGAGCTACGCGGTCGCGCCGTTCACGGTGAACAAGGATCGACGTCGGCTCCAGGTCGATCTCGATGCGCCGAAGATCGTGAAGCCGGGCGAAACGCTCCGCATCGGCCATCGCTGTGCGGAAAAGAGCCGAATCGTCGTCTTCGCGGTCGATGAGGGCATTCATCAAATCACGCGCTTCACGCTGCCGGAGCCGCTGCCGTATTTCTTCCGCAAACGGGCGCTCGAAGTCGAGACGGAGCAGCTTCTCGATCTCATTTTGCCGGAGTTCACGCTGCTGACACGTTCCAGCGCCTTCGGTGGCGATGAGGACGATCCGCCGAAGCTGCATCTGAATCCCTTCAAACGACGTCGCGAGCCACCGGTCGTATTTTGGTCCGGCATCGTCGAATCCGGGCCGGAACGCGCGGAGGTCGTGTATGAGGTGCCGGACTACTTCGCGGGCAATTTGAAGATCATGGCCGTGGCCGTCGCGCCGGAGAAAATGGGTCAAAGCGAGTCGTCATGCCTCGTGCGCGGTCCTTTCGTGCTGACGCCGAATGTGCCCGTCTTTGCCGCGCCGGGCGATGAATTCACCGTGAGCCTCACCGTGGCCAACAACCTCGAAACGGGCGATCAGATCTCGCTTTCGCTCACTGGCTCCGAGCATCTCGAAATCGTCGAAAGCCTGCCCGCGACGCTGCAAGTGGCCCCAGGCCGCGAATCGACCGTGAGCACGCGTTTGCGAGCCAAAAACGTGCCCGGCGGAGCCGAGATGACCTTCCGCGCCGAGGCTGCTGGCAACGTCATGGAGCGCCGCGCGACGCTGAGCGTGCGCCCGGCATCGCCCTTCATGACGAATGTGCAGAGCGGCTGGTTCCGCCTCGCTGATCATGACGTGAAGGTGGCGCGGCAGATGTATCCGCACTTTGCGAAACGCGAGGCCACGGTGTCCGTGCTGCCGCTTGGGCTGGCCAGCGGGCTTGATGCGTATCTGCGTGAGTATCCGCACGGCTGCTCGGAGCAGATCACGAGCCGTGCGATGTCGCGTCTGCTGCTCGCGGATGAGGCGGATTTTGGTTTCTCACGCGCGGAGGCCGTGGAGCAGCTCGATCATGCCTTCACGCTGCTTTCCGACCGCCAAAACAGCAGCGGTGGCTTTGGCTACTGGAGCAGCACGGCGGAGCCTTTCGACTTCCTGAGCATCTACGTGACCAGTTTTCTCACCGAGGCACGCGATGCAGGCTTCGCGGTGCCAGAGCATTTGCTCGCGGGTGCTCGCAAGCATTTGAAGAAGGTGGCGGTCGCGAAAATCGGCTCGCTCGATGAGGCGTGGCTGCAAGCGGCGGCCATTTACCTGCTCACACGTCATGGCGAGGTCACCACGCCGCAGCTTCTGAATCTGCGCGATGCCTTGGAGGAGAAATGGAAGGCTGAATGGCCGCAGCACGTCACCGCAGCCTATGTCGCGAGCACTTACACGCTGCTGCAAAAGGCTGATGAAGGCACGAAGATCATGCGAGGCTATCATGAGGCCGCGCGGAAGGCTCCCGAGCGCTGGCAGGGCTGGTATCACGGCGATCCGCAGGTGCGTCACGCGCTCGCCTTTGCGCTGCTGTGCCGTCATTTCCCGGAAATCGCCTCGACGCTGAGCTTTGAGCAGCTCTCCGTCGTCACCGATCCGGTGCAGCGCGGTCAGTTCAACACCATCAGCAGCGCCTGCACCATCCTCGCGCTGAAAAACTACTCGAAGCTCGCGAAGGACGGCGGGCTGAAGGTCAGTCTGCTGCAAGCACTGCCAAACACCGAGCCGCAACTCCTCGCGCCGGAGTCCGGCGGCATCCTGAGCGCGAAATTCGCCGAGAATGCCTCCGCGCTGCGTTTTCATCTCACGAAGCCGGCGGGTGCGCCGGACCTCGGGGCCTTCTACCAAGTCGTGGAGGCCGGTTTCGATCAAAAACCGCCCGCCGAGGCCGTGCGCGATGGTTTGGAGGTGCTGCGCGATTTGATCGACGAAACCGGCAAGCCCGTCACGCAACTCACCACCGGCCAAAGCGCCACCGTGCGTCTCCGCGTGCGCAACATCAGCGGTCGTGCGCTCACAAACATCGCGCTGCTCGACCTGATGCCCGGCGGCTTCGAGATCGAGCCCGACAACCTCAAACCCGGCCCGAGCGCGCTGCCCGGTGCCGACTACGTCGATCTCCGCGAGGACCGAAACACCTTCTTCCTCACGCTGCCCGACGCGAATACCCGCACCTTTGAATACCGCATCAAACCCGTCTGCGCGGGTCGCTTCGTGATCCCGCCCGCGTTTGCCGAGGACATGTATGACCGCGCGACCAAAGCGAGATCGACCAGCAGCACGGTGGAGGTTGTGCCTGCGCCATGACTTGCATTCCGAAGGCATCCATGCGATGCATGTATCCATGCAAAAGATTCAAATCCTTTTCCCGGACCCTCTGATGGATGTGCTGCGCAAGCTGGCCCGCATCGAAGACCGGCCCGTCAGCGAAATCGTTCGGCGAGCGGTGGATCGCGACATCGAACAGCGAGCCGGACTGCTGAAGCGCCAGGGAGAAAGCAAGTTTCCCACCTTTGACGGAGGCAAAGTGCTCGTGTCCGCTGCCAAAATGAAGTCTGTTATCCACGGAGACGAGTCCTGATGAACAGCCTGGACACCAACATCCTCATTTACGCAGCCAACACGGCAGCTCCCGAGCATGCGAAGGCGCTCGCAGTCGTCGATGCCATGCTGGCAAACCCTGGCGAATGGATCATCGCCGACCAGGTGTTGTGGGAGTTTTACAAGGCTTTGCGGCATCCCAAAATTCTACAAAAGCCGCGCACCGCCGCTCAAGCCGCGGCGCAAATCCGGTTTCTAAGGGAGAAAAGCGGTGTCGCATGCTGCACCTACGAGACCGGCCACTTTGGTGACGTGCTGAGGATAATCGAAAAGCCGCGATTTGCCTATCAATGCACGCATGACGCGGTCCTCGGCGTCGCACTCCGACGTAATGGCGTGAAGGTCTTCTATACCCGAAACGAAAAGGACTTCCTCGACTCGGGCCTACCACAGATTGTCAACCCGATCGATTGAGGAGACGATGAGTGATGAAACGCCTTCGCCGCTTCGCGCTTTGGACGATGCTCGTCGTGGCGGTGGGGTGGCTTTTGCTGCCGGGGTGTGAGTTGTATCCGGAGGGCGTGACTTGGTCGCGGGTGGCCTTGGATCGGGAGGGGAAAGTGCTGCATCTCACGCTGGCGGCGGATGGGCGGTATCGATTGAAGACGCCGCTGGCGGAGATGGATGCGGAAGTCGTGGAAGCGACGCTGCGGCATGAGGATCGGTGGTTTCGCTGGCATCCGGGGGTGAATCCGGTGTCGCTTTTGCGCGGGCTGGCGGGGCTGGTGGGCGGTGAAAAGCTCGGAGGTGGCTCGACGGTGACGATGCAACTCGCGCGGCTGCGTTTTGGCCTGCACACGCGGACGCTGTGGGGAAAGAGCGTGCAGATTTTTCGCGCGTTGCAGTTGGAGCGGCATTTTTCGAAGGATGAGATTCTGGAAGCTTATCTGAACCTCGCGCCCTACGGCGGGAATGTGGAGGGCGTGGGCGCGGCGGCGATTCTTTGGTGCGGCAAGCAGGCGAATGACCTCACGCTGCGCGAGGCGGTGACGCTGAGCGTGCTGCCGCAGAGTCCGGCGCGGCGGCGTCCGCGTGCGGATGCGGACAATGCGCAACTCGCCACGGCGCAGGCGCGGCTGTTGCGTGAGCTGCAAAGCGAGCGTGAGGTGCGTGGTGATCCGCTGGAGGAGTCCTTCACCCTGAGAGCACCGGAGAAACCACCGCGCGAGGCTCCGCACTTGGCACGGCGGCTTCTGAAGAACGAGACACTCGTGCAAACGACGATCGATCCGGCGATGCAGGATGCGGTGGAGCGTTCGCTGGAGGATTACATCAGCCGGAAGCGCGAATCGGGCATCGAGAATGCCTGCGCGCTGCTCGTTCATGCGCCGACGCGCGAGGTGCTGGCCTATGCGGGATCGGCGCGGTTTTTGAGCGAGGGCATTCACGGTCAGGTGGACGGTGTGATGGCGCGGAGGTCGCCGGGTTCGGCTTTGAAGCCGTTCATTTACGCGCTGGCGCTGGATCAGGGGCTGATTCATCCGCGCACGCTCGTGAGCGACATGCGCGCGGCCTTCGGCAGCTACAATCCGGAGAATTTTGATCGCGGATTTGCCGGGCCGATCACGGCGACGGAGGCGCTGTTTCGCAGCCGGAACATTCCTGCGGTCACGCTGGCCCAGCATGTCGGATTGACTCGATTGCATGCCTTCTTGAAGCAGGCGGGCGTGGCGTTTCCGAAGCCTGCTTCGCACTACGGGCTCGCGTTGCCGCTCGGTGGTGCGGAGGTGAGCATGGAGGAGCTGGCGTCGCTTTATGTTCTTTTGGTAAACGATGGCATAGGGCCGGTGCGGCTGAAGTGCTCAGTGCCCAGTGCTCAGTTGGATGAGGGGCAGCAGATGCTATCGCCGGAGGCTTGTTATTTGATTCGAGAGATGCTGCGGCAGCCGGATGTGGAGTTGGGGGCGAGCGATCCGACGGTGAGTTGGAAGACGGGCACATCGCATGGCTTTCGCGATGCGTGGGCGGCGGGGATTCGCGGTGAGTATGTGCTGGTGGTGTGGATCGGGAACTTCAGTGGGAAGCCGAATCCGGCATTTGTGGCGCGTGAGTGTGCGGCACCGTTGTTGTTTGAGACGTTTGAGAGGCTGAAGCTGCCGTGGGAGAAGCCGGAAGTGCCTGCGGGGCTGCGAAACGTCGATGTGTGCGCGGTTTCCGGCTGTTTGCCGACGCCGCTCTGCCAGCATCGCGTGCGCTGCGGCTTCATGCCGGGTGTTTCGCCGATCCAGCCATGTGCGATTCATCAAGAGGTCTATGTCGATGCTCAAAGCGGCCTGCGAGTGCCCACGGACGATGGTCGTGCGGGTTTGAAGCGTGAAATCTTCGAATGCTGGCAGCCGGACATGCTGGCGCTGTTTCGACAGGCCGGTT